>Ga0315282_10017793_pt1 | contig 10232 bp, 8 predicted proteins | sample YL17G07_20_MG_FD_203693 | JGI IMG/M metagenome (GOLD analysis project Ga0315282, IMG submission 203693) | Sediment microbial communities from Yellowstone Lake, YNP, Wyoming, USA - YL17G07_20 | ecosystem: Environmental > Aquatic > Freshwater > Lake > Sediment | place: USA: Wyoming | collected... | reverse complement strand
CACTCGAGATAAAAATGCAGACAATCAACAGTGACAGCGTCTTCTTCATTTACTGGCCCCTTAAATAATATTATGCAGATAATAATTAGTCGAGATTATTTAAATTTTCGTATTGCTAGAGCAGCTGCTAAATCTTTCTTCAATTGTTCTAGTTCGGCCATTATCTATCTTCGTCATCATTATTGGAGAAAATCAAATTAAGAAGGTCTAGACCAAATTTAAATCCTTTCCATTTTTCCCTAGCATCTTGTTCCATTCTTCTCTGTTCTATCTCTCGTTGATGCTGTAATATATCGAATAGAAAAATAATAGGAAGAAGGGGGTTATCCTCTTTGTTTTTACCCGAAACAGATAAGCTTCCCTGAATGACCTAGTGTCCCGACGTACACTTTACCATCTGCTATTGCTGTAGAGGAACAAAAATTATGCGCAAAGAAGGGATGGCATCGGTTATACGTCCACAAAGTTTTACCTGTGAATGCATCCAGACAGAAGAAACTCGGGCCGAAAAACGCATCACAACCGAAATACACTTTCCCATCAGCAACAGCAGGCGATAGACATCCAGATGACATGGTGAAGAATTTGTATTCAGGGAACAGTCCTGTTCGTTTCCAGACGAGATGGCCAGTTGACGCATTCACACAGTAGAAAGTACCACGAGTTTTATTATTCGTGGGGTTAACTATTTGTCCCATACCTGAACCAATATAGACATTCCCGTAGGCGATAGCAGGGGTGGACCAGTCAAAGGAAGTATTAATAAGGTTCGCCTGCCAGAGGAGATCGCCTGAATTTGCATCAAGACAATATAAATCCCCTGGATTCCCCTCAGCCGCCTCAGTGGCCACATAAACCTTCCCGTTGGCAACGCTAGTACCATCCATGATATATCCAGGATTCCACCTCCAGATTAAATCACCTGTTGAGGCATTGAGACAGAGGAACTTGTTCAAACCACTATAATCGCTGACATAGACTTTCCCATTAACCACAGCCACAGGGCCACGTGGTTCCCTAAGAGGAATCTTCCACACTAATTGCCCAGATGAGACGTTGAAACACCAGACCCAACCTAAGTCGGATGGTGTATAGGTCAATGAACCAAAATACAGGAACCCGTCGCTAATGACCGGGCCACCTTCTGTATAGCCAACATCTCGGTATTCCCAAATCAGGTTCCCATTCGTGGCATTCAGACAGTAGACATCACCAGTTGTTAAATAAGTGACGCTCTCATTTTGAAAATACCAACATCCTGAACAGACACAGACCTTCCTGTCCGCGACAGCAGGCGTCGCGTACGCACCAAAACGAGATTTATACTGCCATATGATGCTTCCTGTGTTCGCATCTAGACAGTATACTTTCCCACCAGGGTTGTTCTTTAATATTTTCTGTATTTTTGGCAGGAGATCTCCATTCTCTCCTATTGTCGCTGTGTACACTTTCCCATTGATGACAGCAGCAGAAGCATAAAAACCAAATTCATTCTTTGCCTTAAACGTCCAAAGAATATGCTTAGTATCGGGTGCTGTTGAATTTGAAAAGCCACTATGCTGAGGATCGTGGTGGAACATCGGCCACCAGTCGCTAGTGGCACTACTTGCCGATGGTAACACAAGCATCACGAACAATACAAAAATTCCAATGCGGAGGATTTTCTTATTCATAGTTTTTCCCCCTTACATAATGCTAAAGCATCTCACGTATTTATTTTTTGTGTGAAAATAGTGTAAAAACACTGGTTATCATCTCTGATTTTCCAACCCTTTCTTTCTGAAAAATGACCGAAATCTGTCTTATTTCTCATTTTTAAACAGATAGAACACAAAAAAGAAAGGAGTCCTTTTACATGTTTTCCTCCTGTTGGTGCTCCATTCCTTCTCATTTTTTTACCTTGGCAAGTACTGTTGCCAGCCACAGTTTTTCCAACAAATCGATACCGAAGAAAACCCAGGGAAGTTACTATCCTCCAGGTTTGACAACGACCTTCCCGTTTTTCACGACGGTGTCGACGTGGTTGACGCCGAAGTGGTAGGCCAGGTGGAGGTGGTTGGGGCAGTCGAGGATCAGGAGATCGGCTTGTTTGCCGGGCTCCAGGCTGCCGATCCTGGTGTTCTGGCCGATGGCGCAGGCGGCGTTGTAGGTCGCGGCGGTGATCGCCTCCGCCGGGGTCATCCTCATCTGGTAGCAGGCGAGCTGGATGATGAACTGGAGGTTCTCGGTGTAGCAGTTGGGGTTGAGGTCGGTGGCGAGGGCGACGGGGACGCCGAGGCTAATCATCCGTCGCGCGGGGGCGTACTGGGACTGCATCAGGGAGAAGGGGGTGCCAGGGAGCAGGACGCCGATGACCTGCGCGGTCGCCATGGCCCGAAGGTTCTTCTCCGAGGATTTGAGGAGATGGTCAGCGCTAATCGCCTTGAGATCCGCGGCGAGGCCTGCGGCGCCGGTGTTGGCGAGCTCGTCCGCGTGCAGTTTCGGTCGGAGTCCGTGGCCGATGCCTGCGGTAAGGATGCGGCGGGACTGAGCGAGGGTGAAGAAGCCGCGGTCGCAGAAGACGTCGCAGAACCTCGCGAGTGGTGCGACCTTGGGGAGCATCTCGTCGATGAGGAGGTCGACGTAGTCCCGAGGGGTAGTGTCCGGGGGGATAGCGTGGGCTCCAAGGAAAGTGGAGACGATGCCGACGGGCTGGCTGCGTGCGAGGTCGCGCTGAATCTCCAGGATCTGCAGCTCGGTGGAGGTCTGCAAGCCGTAGCCGCTCTTCGCCTCGCAGGTGGTGGTCCCATACCGCAGCATCCGCTGGAGTCGCGCGACGGCCTGTTCGCGCATCTGGTCGGGGAGGGCCGTGCGGGTGGCAGTGACCGTGTGCATGATGCCGCCGCCGCTGCGCAGGATCTCCTCGTAGGTCTTGCCTTTCAGCTTCATGTCCAGCTCGAATTCCCGGCTGCCGGCGAAGACGAGATGGGTGTGAGGATCGACGAGGCCGGGCAGCACGGTTTTCCCCCTAGCGTCGATGACCCGGTCCGCCTGGTAGCGCAGGGTACGGCCGACATCAATAATCTCACCGTGGTCGATGGCGACGGAGCCGCCGGGGATGATCGCGAGGTGGTCCATCTGCTGCTTGGTGCGCGGCACGGGCGGGCCCTGAAGGGTGAGGAGTTCACCGGCGTTCTTGATGAGCAAATCAACAGTCGCCATAGTGGATGGGTCCCACAATTGTTAAATGACGGAGGCTTGATTAAGGTTCGGGTGAGCCACCACTATGGGAAAGCTCGTGGAATGTGTCCCGAATTTCAGCGAAGGCCGCAACCAGGCGACGATCGAGGAGATCCGCTCGCTGGTCCTGCGCCATCCTGAGGTCAGCCTGCTTGATTTCTCCCCGAACGCGGACCACAACCGGACCGACGTCACGATCATCGGTACGCCGGAGGACGTCAAACGCGTCGCCCTGGAGATCGCCAAGCGATGCGTTGAACTCATCGACATGAACGCACACAAGGGCGAGCATCCGCGGATGGGGGCCATCGACGTCGTCCCGTTCATCCCGCTCGCCGAGGTATCCATGGAGGACTGCGTGCGCCTCGCAAACGAGTTCGCGGAGGAGTTCTCGCGGACCACCCAGGTGCCCTGCTTCCTCTACGAAGAGGCGGCGAAGACCCCGTCACGACGCAACCTCGCGGACGTCCGCCGCGGCGAATACGAGGCGATCAAAGCGGAGCTGGGCAAAAACCCGGACCGCATCCCCGACTACGGCCCGAACAAGGCGCACCCCACCGCAGGGGCGACCGCGGTCGGCGCCCGGTTCTTCCTCATCGCCTTCAACGTCAACCTCGGGACCACAGACCTGTCAGTCGCGAAGAACATCGCCAAGACCGTCCGCGCCAGCAGCGGCGGGTACCAGGCGGTCAAGGCCATGGGCTTCGACATCAAGGAACGCGGCATCGTCCAGGTCTCCATGAACCTCACGAACTACCAGAAGACGCCGATCTTCCGTGTCTTCGAGACCATCAAAGACGAGGCGGACCGCTACGGCGTCCCCATCATCGGCAGCGAGGTCGTCGGACTCATCCCCCTCGAAGCCCTTGTGATGTCCGATGACCACTACCTGCGCTTCGAACATTTTAGCCTCGATCAGATCATCGAAAAAAAACTCTTGGACCTCAAGAAGTGAGCAGACATGACCATAATCGTTGATATGACCATCTCAAGCTTTCTCGATGAACTCGCCTCGGGCTCCCCGGCCCCTGGCGGCGGCAGTGTGGCCGCCCTCAGCGGCGCGCTCGGCGCCGCACTGACCTCTATGGTCTGCCGCCTCACCGAGCACAAGCCGGGCTACGAGCCCGTGCAGGCCGAGCTGCCGCGGCTCGTGGAGCACGCGGAACGCCTCCGCGGGGAGTTCACCAGGCTCATCGACGAGGATACCCTCGCGTACATCCAGGTCGTCGACGCCCTCAAGCTACCCAAGACGACGGAGGAAGAGAAAGCGCAGCGCCGCGAGGCCCTGCAGAAGGCCTACATCGCCGCTGCCGACGTCCCATTGGAGACCGCCCGCCTCTGCGGCGACCTGCTTCAGCTCGCCGCCGACGTCGCCCACAAGGGCAACAAGAACTCCATCACCGACGCGGCGGTCGCCGCGCTCATGGCGCAGGCCGCGGCAGATGCCGCGATCCTCAACGTGCGCATCAACCTCGCCTCCATCAAGGACCCGCAGTACGTGAACGAGACTTCTCTGGAGATTTTTGATCTGCAGCAGGCGGTCGCGGAGCAGGCAAAAGCTATCTTAGAGTACGTCATTAGCACCCTGTGAAGGATATTCCGACGATGCCTGTATCCGTCTCAGACCTCTACCGAACTCTCCTCGATGCCTTCGGCCATCAGGACTGGTGGCCCATGGACCACGCCTACCATCAGACGAACGGCACGGACCCGCGGGAAGAAATCGTCATCGGGGCCGTCCTCACCCAGAACACGGCCTGGACAAATGTCGAGAAGGCCCTGGCGAACCTCAAGGCCGCCCATGCGCTGTCTTTTTCATCGCTGATTAGCCTGGATGAAGACCGGCTGCGACGCCTCATCCAACCCACCGGGTTCTACAACCAAAAAGCCCAACGACTACGCCTCGTGGCTCGCGCCCTGAACGGACAGCTCAACGCCTTCTTTCGCCAAGACCTCCCACAGGCTCGAGAGCGGCTGTTGGCGTTGAACGGCATCGGCCCGGAGACCGCGGACTCCATCCTCCTCTACGCAGGGAATCTTCCAAGCTTCGTCGTCGATGCATACACGAAGCGCCTGTGCCTCCGACTGCCGCTACCGGTCAGTAGTGAATCCTATGAGATCATCCAGCAGTACTTCGAAGGAGAACTGACCCAGACATTCCCTGGACAGGAAGTAACGGTCTACAAGGAACTCCATGCGCTAATAGTCGAGTGCGCGAAAACCTACTGCCGGGTCAGCCCCGTCTGCGACGGCTGCCCACTACGCGAGCGATGCCAGCAGGCCTTCAAGCTTGGCACGCAGCGCCTCCGCCGGGATATCCGGCAGGGAGATCAGCTGCGTTGAACCCAGGTGCCCTTTCCCAGAGAGCTTCAGAGTGATGAACCCCGCGAGTTCAATATCCTTGAGATAAGTCCAGAACGCGGTGTGCGCCCGAGGCTGCTCGTGGTACTCCTCACAGGTGACCGCGTAGGTCTTTTCGACCTCGCCGGTGATGGCGTAGGCCGTGCCGTCTTTTTGCAGCCGCTTCGCGATGGCGAGGAGGGCGAGGAGCTGGTGCCTCTCAAGGCTCTTCAGTTTCGACTCGGTGACGACCGAGTAGGTCTCGGCCTTGGCGGCGCGGACATGCTCGGGGGTGACCTGGGAGGACCGGTGCTCGTCCGCGGCGACCCCGGCTTTCCAGAGGATCTCGATGGCGAAGCGGGCGTCGCCCCATTCGCTGGCGATGTCCGCAATCAAATCAAGGCTTTCCTCTCGGACGCAGTGCGGATGGAAGGCGAGATCGACGCGCTGACGGACGATGTCGTGGAGTTCGTCCCTGGTGTACTTGTCGCAGAGGAGGACGTTGCGGCGGAAGGTGCTGAGCGTCGCCTCATCCAGCTTTTCAAGGACGTCGTGCTGGGAGATGAGGATGAGGGAGACGGGGCTGTCGGTCTTCTGTCCCTCGTCGGAGAACCGGGTGAGACTGTAGACGAGGTTCGGGCCGCTTTTCTTGAGGAGGGCGTCGACCTCGTCGAGAATGAGGAGCAGCTGGGTCTCCCGGCGCTGCAGATTCGTCCGCAGGATCTGCAGCATCTCCTGGACGGAGAAGCCGCGGTCGGGGAACCGGGGGTCGAAATGGGTCAGGATGCCGAGGAGGACGAGGGAGTCGGTGGACCGCCGGCGGCAGTTGATGTGGACGTATTCGATGTGGCGACCCTGCTGCCGGGCGATGCTGGAGAGGGAGTGGGAGAAGTACTTGGCCATGGCGGTCTTGCCGGTGCCGACGGGACCGCGGATGGCCGCGTTCTGCGGGATACCGCTGAGGAGGGGCTTGAAGAGCTGAGAAAGCCTGCGCAGTTGGTCGGCGCGGTGGGGAAGGTCTACGGGCACGTAGTCGAAATCCAGCGGACGGAGGTCTTTGAAGACGGAGGTTGAGGAGAGTTCGTCCTCGATAATTCCCATGGGCTCAGGGTATTTGTTCTGAGGATAAAACGTTATCTTCTCTGGAGGATAAAAGTTAATAGTTCGCATGCCTATGGGGTGGGCCGATGACGGGAGGTGACGGTCCGCAGCGGACGCTTGAGTTTGTGCGTGGGGCGTTTGCGGAGTTCTATCAGAGTCATCCGGTGGAGCTGCCGGATCGGTTCACCCGTCGGGAGTTCGCGTTCCTCTTGTTCGGCGGTCATGGGATGCTGCGGCATCTGGCGTTTGACCGTACGGAGCGGTTCCAGGCGTTTGTGGAGGAGCGGGTGCCGCAGCATGCGTACTACTCCTCGGCGTACTATCAGGTCCCGCAGGCGCCGAAGATGCAGGAGAAGAAGTGGATGGGCGCGGAGTTGATCTTCGACCTGGATTCGGATCATCTCCCCGGCGCCGAGACGATGACCTATGAGGAGTCGCTGGCGCTGGTCAAGAAGGAGTTCGAGAAGCTCGTCGGGGAGTTTTTGCTCGGCGACCTGGGGTTTTCGGAGCGGTACGTGTCGTTGTATTTCTCCGGGGGCCGGGGGTATCATTGTCATGTGAAGGACCCGGCGGTGCTGGATCTGGACAGCAGCGAGCGTCGGGAGCTGGTGGACTATATCACCGGGCGGGACCTGCAGGACTCCGTGATCTTCCATGAGCGGGCGACGGGGCGGCGGTCCTACGGGGCACAGGAGTACGCCAGCGGGACGAGCCTGCAAATGCCGTCTCCCGAGGAGCCCGGCTGGAGGGGGCGGATCAGCCGGGGGATCATCGAGATCGTCGAGGAGATCACGTCGAGCGAGGACCCGGTGGCGCGGCTCAAGGACTACGGGGTGAAGGAGAAGGATGCGCAGCGCCTTGTCCAGGATCTGTCCGAGGACCGGGTGCGTCGGATCCGCGGCGGGATGCTGGATCAGTCGAAGACCATCCGGCGGTTCTTCCTCAACAGCGCGCTGCGGAAGACCGCGGTGTCGCTGAGCGCCGGGGAGACCGATGAGCCGGTCACTTGCGATGTGAAGCGGCTGATTCGCCTGCCGGGGTCCCTGCATGGGAAGACCGGGCTGCGGGTGGTGCCGATCGCGGTCGACGGCCTGGAGCGGTTCGAGCCGCTGCGCGACGCGGTGGCGCTGCCGGACACGCCGGTGCGCGTCGAGGTGGCCGCGGAGGCGTCGGTGACCATGAAGGGCGAGCGGTTCTCGTTGTCGCCGGGGGCGGTGGAGGTCCCCGAGTACCTCGCGGTGTTCTTATGTGGGCGGAAGCTGGCGGTCCTCCTGGATGAGAACCCATAAGTTTATAATGCTCCAGGGGTAGTAGGTACCATGCGTATGGGGGAGCTTTCGTGAAGCCCTTGTCTCGGTTCATCGCCTGCCTGTCCCTGTGTATTCTCCTTGTGAGTCCGTGTGCGGTCGCGCTCAGGAGCGCCTCGCCCGTCGACTCGTTCACCCCGCCGGTTTCTTCTGGAGCGGGAAGCCCGTATCATACCTATGAGGCCATGACGTCGCTGCTTCAGAATCTCAGCTCGAACCATTCGGACATCATGCAGTTGTTCAGCATTGGGACGACGTACGAGGGCCGGACTATCTGGGCCGTGAAGATCTCCAGCAATGTCACTTCCGAGGAGGGCAAGCCTCAGGTGCTGTTCATGGGCGCTCACCATGGGAACGAGAAGCCCGGCATGGAGGCGTGCCTGCGGTTCATCCAGTACGTCGCTGAGACCTACCATATGCCGGATACGGACAATGACCATGATGGGCTGCTCAACGAGGACCCGATCGACGGGGTCGACAACGACCATGATGGCCGCATCGACGAGGACCCCTCGGAGTCCTATCTGCACAGCCTGGTCAACGCCACGGAGATCTACGTGATCCCCCTGGTGAACCCGGATGGCTACGCGGCGGATCAGCGCAAGAACATGGAGCCGAACCATGGTCCCTTCGGCCATCAGGCGACGGTGACGTCTATCGGCGTTGACATCAACCGCAACTATGGGTACAAATGGTACCGTTATTTCTTCTTCCTCCGGCTGTATCATGGGGCCACCAAGCTAGAGGACAGCTCCGAGGCGTACCGGGGGCCCGCGCCGTTCAGCACCGCCGAGGCTCAGGCGGTCCGCTCGTTTGTGGACAGTCATGACATCAGCATCGCGATCACCTATCACACCTCCGGGCAGGATATTCTGTACCCCTGGGGCTACTCCCGTCTGCCGCCCCGAAATGTGCTGACCTTCCTCTCCATCGGGGAGAACATCTCCCTTATCGACGGCTACTATCTCGAGCAGTCCATCCAGCTGTACCCGACGCTGGGGGATGTCTGCGACTGGATGTACGGGACGTATGGGACCCTGGCCTTCACCATCGAGCTGGGGACAAGCTATGCGCCGGACAACCCGACGGTCGTCGATACGATGTGCTGGCGGCATGTCGGCGTGAACCTCTATGTCTGCGCCGCCGCTCAAGCCATGACTCAATAACCCAGGGACGTTGAGAAAAAAAAGGGGGAAAAGAAGGGGTCGGTTCTTTTTTAGACGAACCGGATGCCCTCGAGGTTCATGGGCGCCGCGGTGTTCAGGTTCATCCGCTTGTGGATCGTGGAGGAGAGATCCAGGCATTTCGACTCCTCACCGTGCCCGAAGATGACGCGTTCGGGTCGGGGGGACATGTTGTTGATATATCCGATGAGCTGTCGGCGGTCGCTGTGCCCGGAGAAGCCGTCGCAGGTCTCCACAGCCATGTCCACGGTGAGGGACACGATGCTGCCGCTGATGTTCATGGGGATCTCCTTGGCGCCGCGCTGGATGCGTCGGCCGATGGTGCCTTCTGCCTGGTAGCCGACGAAGACCAGGGTGTTCTTTGAGTCGCCTGCCCAGTTCTTGAAGTACTCCATGACCGGGCCGCCGTTCATCATCCCGCTGGTGGCGAGGATGACGCAGGGGTCCTTGTCGGAGAGGATCTTCTCGCGCATGTCGACGCTGTCGACGCGTTTGAAGATGTCGGAGAGCAGGGGGTTGTCGCCCTGTTGGAAGATCTGGCTGCGCAGCTTGTTGTTGAGGTACTCGGGGTAGGCCGTGTGGATCGCGGTCGCCTCCCAGATCATGCCGTCGAGGTAGACGGGGATGGCGGGGATCTCCTGGGTCTTGACGAGGTTTTCGAGGACAATCATGACTTCTTGGCTGCGGCCCACGGCGAAGACCGGGATGAGGACCTTGCCTTTCTTCTTCAATGAGGTGCGGATGATGTCTTTTAACCGGTCGGTGGCCTCTTTGCGGCTGGGCTGGAAGTCTTCCCGGCCGCCGTACGTGGACTCGATAATGAGCGCCTCGGCGCGGGGGAAATGGTTGACGGCAGGGTTGAAGAGCCAGGTCCGCTCGTACTTGATGTCGCCGGTGAACGCGAGGTTGTAGAGTCCTTCGCCGATGTGGAAGTGGCAGACGGAGGAGCCGAGGATGTGCCCAGCGTTGTGGAAGGTGAGTCGCATGTCAGGGGTGATGTCTGTGGTGTCCCCGTAGCCGAGAGGGATGCAGTGCTTGATGACGCTGCGGATGTGCTCTGAGGAGTAGGGGACTTTCTTGG
>Ga0315282_10017792_pt1 | contig 10232 bp, 12 predicted proteins | sample YL17G07_20_MG_FD_203693 | JGI IMG/M metagenome (GOLD analysis project Ga0315282, IMG submission 203693) | Sediment microbial communities from Yellowstone Lake, YNP, Wyoming, USA - YL17G07_20 | ecosystem: Environmental > Aquatic > Freshwater > Lake > Sediment | place: USA: Wyoming | collected... | reverse complement strand
CATTCTCTGTTGCTGTAGGCGCGGTGATATTCTTCTGGATATTCGCCAGCGTGCTTGACACGGTAAACGTTTACCTAAGCCTTTCATGGGTATCGCTTACCTCGTTCTACATAAACCAGAGCCTTGTGCCGATATTCTTTGCATTCCTCTTGATAGGCTATCTCGTGCTTGGTATAATGATGCTAATGGGCAAGGCATGCTATGTTGCAGAGCAGGCAGTGGCTTCTAAGCCGAGGAAAGCGATAGAAAGCATAAAACCAGGCGAAATGCGAAGGCTTTACAGGTCGGGAAGGGACAAGATTCTCGGAGGCGTCTGCGGCGGGATAGCAGAATACCTTGGAGTGGACCCTGTCCTGATACGCATCCTGTGGGTAATAGGGACGTTTGCCTGGGGCTTCGGCGTGCTGCTCTACATTATCTGCTGGGTAATAATACCGCGAAACCCGGCGCACAGATGGAAATAAAACATTTAACTTTTACTACCAACCAATATTCTGGATAGCCTAGCGATCATATGAAAGATCTTGCAGCCTCCATTGAGCAGCTGAGACAGAGCGAACTGAAGAAGATAGTCGACTCGCGCATCTGCGAATTCAGAAGAACCGGCAGCGGATCATGCGACGACATCTTCAAGGAGTTGTGCTTCTGCCTGCTGACTGCGAATTACAGCGCTGCTGGCGGGATGAAAATACAGAAGACGATAGATGACGGCTTCCTGACGCTTGAAAGGGCAGAGCTTGCCAGAAAGCTGCAGGAGCTCGGCCACCGCTTCCCGAACGCGAGAGCCGGTTACATATGCGAGGCGAGGAAGCACAAGGCCTCGCTGAAAAACGTTATCGCTTCCTACAGGAACGAGGCCGACCTGAGGGAATGGATAGTCAAGAATGTTAAGGGTCTCGGCTACAAGGAGGCGAGCCATTTCCTGCGCAACATAGGCTTCGAAAACCTGGCGATAATAGACTTCCACATAATCGACATTCTTGAAAGAAACGGCATGATAAAAAGGCCGAAAACGCTCACGCGAAAGCAATACCTGGAAATTGAACGGGTTCTTCTTGCACTTGCCGGAAGGCTTGGCATTTCGCTCGCTGAGCTTGACCTGTATCTCTGGTACATGGAAACAGGCAAAATTCTCAAATAATAAAACGAGGCATCAGCGGGGCTGCCGAGGCTGGCGATAGTTAATTAATATTTAAATATATATTAGCATAAGATTATCCTATCGGTGCAAGCATGAATCTCAGGAACAAGAACGAGCATTTGAAAGCGCTGGCAGATAAGCTTTACAAGGAAGGCGTAAAGCACAAGGCCAGCGTATGGAGAGATGTCGCTGAAGACCTAGCCAAACCAAGGAGGATAAGGTTCGAGGTTAACCTCAACGACATCGAGAAATACGCACAGCCCAAGGAGACCATCATAGTCCCGGGCATAGTTCTTGGAAACGGCGTCATAAAGAAGCACGTGACGATTGCTGCCCTGAGATTCTCCGGAAGCGCAAGGCAGAGAATCGAGAAGGCCGGCGGTGCATGCCTTTCAATCGAGGAGCTCTACGAGAAGAACCCGAAAGGCAGGGGCATAAGGATAATCGGATAGGTGTGATGTTCATGACAGTGATAAACGCCGAGAACTGCGTTGCAGGAAGGCTCGCGTCGATTGTAGCCAAGCGCCTGCTCAACAGCGAGGAGATAACGATCGTCAACGCGGAGAAGGCGATAGTCACAGGCAATCCTGTTTCAATCGTGGGCGAATTCGAGGCGAAGATAAAGAGGGGCGATCCTTACCACGGGCCCTTCTACCCGAAGGCGCCGGACAGGATTCTGAGAAGAATCATTCGCGGCATGCTCCCGTTTCACAGGCCGAGAGGCCGCGATGCATACAGAAGGCTCAAGGTTTACAAGGCCATTCCCAAGGAACTGAAGAACGAGCAGGCCGAAGTGATAGGCCAGACAAAGAGCAAAGCCGAAAGCAAGTTCATTTATCTCAATGATGTATCGAAGAAATTCGGTGGTTAAATGACAGCAACAAAAAAGAAGGAAGCAGTGCATCAGCCGGAAAAGAAGAAAGACAAGAAGAGCATAATTTTTAAGGTGGGAAAGAGAAGGACAGCCGTAGCTAAGGCGACCGCGAAACCAGGCACGGGAAAAATAATGGTAAACGGCGAGATACTCCAGAACATAAAGAACAATATCGTTAAGCTCAGGATACAGGAAGTTTTCCTGGTCACCGAAAAGGACGACTGGAAGGCTTATGATTTCACAGCCACCGCAAAGGGTGGAGGCGTGATGGGACAGACAGACGCCATGAGACAGGCATTCGCACGCTGCGTGGTGGAAATATTCCCTGAACTGAGGCAGAAGTTCCTCGAATACGACAGGAACCTGCTTGTATATGATCCGCGAAGAACGGAGCCGCACAAGCCCCCGCACTCTTCGTGGGGCCCGAGAAGGTACAAGCAGAGGTCAAAGAGGTAAAGCTTAAAAGAACGAAAGCGAATGTGATGGTTATGGAATACGCAAGGATCAAGCTCGCAGGAAGGGACTACAAGAAGCTCGATGAAATCTGCAGGCAGATAAAGGAAATCGCCGACAAGTACGGCGTTTCCACCCGCGGGCCGATTCCCCTTCCGACGAGAAGGATGAAGGTCGTCACCATGAAGACGCCGTGCGGAGACGGAACAGGCCACGGCAACGCCACCTATGACAGGTGGGAGATGAGGATACACAAGAGAATCATAGACATAGGCTCAAACGAGCGCGCGCTGAGACAGGTGGTGCGCATTCCCATACCAGAGGACGTGAAGATAGACATAGAGCTGCGATAAGGCGATAGCATGGTAAAATGGCATTTGAGATCTAAAAGGGGACCAACCGGCAAGCTGATAAGAAGGCTAAGAAAGAAAAGAAAGATGGATCGCGGAAACGAGTTCATACAGACCAAGATAGGCAAGAGAAGGGTAAAGATCAACCGGACGAGAGGAGGCAACGTGAAACTGAATCTCCTCGCAGTCGAAAAAATAAATGTCGCTGACCCGAAGACCAAGAAAATAAGCAGAGTAAAGATAATAACCGTGGAGAAGAACCCTGCAAACCCGCACTTCGTCAGGATGAACGTCATAACAAAGGGCTCGATTGTAAAGACAGAAATAGGTTCTGTGCGAGTCACATCAAAACCGGGCCAGGACGGGGTCGTGAACGGCGTCCTGCTGGAAGAGAAAAAATAAAGCTTTTTGATCATTCGTTTTAGATGGCTATTTCTTGAAAAATCTCAAAGAAATCAGATGCTTTATCTTTTTTGCGGCTTCAGGCTCAACGGACATTATGTCGCTGGCCGTTATTATGCCGACAAGCTTGCCTTTGTCATCAACCACAGGCAGTTTCTTTATCTTGTTGTCTGCCATGAGTTCTGTCGCCTTGCTAAGCAGTCTCTTGGGTCCGACCGTTATCAGATAATGGGTCATGATAGCCTCGACTTTGGTTTTCTTGACATTCGCTTCGGAGGCTATTGCAACGAGAACATCCCTTTCGGTAAGCATGCCAACTGGTTTTCCTTTCTTTGTGATCACAATGCATCCTATGTGATTGTCAGCCATTATCTGCGTGGCTTCAAGAAGCGTGGTGTCAGGGCTCGCCGTAATCACGTGCTTGTTCATGGCCTTTTCGACTATCATCCTAACCAGTCAGTTAAATATTGAAGCCAGTGGTTTTTAAAACACTGTTGAACAAAAAGCTTTCGCCAGATAACACTTATAAATAAACAAGACAAGATAATTATAACGATTTTACCCGATTTTGAATTGGGTCTGGAGGAGGTTATGGAAATGCAGCAAAGACCATTGGACGTTCTTGGAAGTTCAGAGAACAAGAGGTTAATAATACAGGTAAAGAATAGAGACAGGATAATCGGAACGCTGAAGGCGTTCGATTCGCACCTTAACATCTGGCTTGACGACGCCGAGGTGCAGAGCGCGGACGGCGAAAACTCGCTGAAGCTGGGAACCGTGCTCGTGAGAGGGGACAACATAGTTCTCATTTCTCCGGGAAAATAGGCCGGGAAAGCTTTTAAATAAATAAACCAAAGCGTGATACTATGGTAAAGGGAACGCCCAGCATGGGAAAGAGGAACAAGAAGACGCATGTTTTATGCAGACGTTGCGGTCGCCATGCATTCCATGCCTCGAAAGGCGTTTGCGCTGCCTGCGGCTTCGGAGATTCGAAGAAAATAAAGAAGTTCAAGTGGCAGTGGAAGAACGTCGAAAGAAGCGGCAGGACAAGATAAACCGTCATGTCAAACCCATATAAATACCTTCTTATATATCATATTACACAAATGGGCCCGTAGCTCAGCCGGTAGAGCACCAGACTCTTAAAGGCGAAATCCAGATATTATGAGGCTTTAACTGCGGTTGAAGCCCGTGATTTGGAGATATCTGGGGGTCGCGGGTTCGAGTAAGCTTTTTACCCAAAAGGCTTAAGCAAAAACCAGCAGCTTTCGCTTGCAGGTAAGGCTTTCGAAAACCCCGCCGGGCTCATTAAACCTTTTTATCTAAAAAGATTTATCAAAAAATTAAATTTAAACGTCTTCATCTACAGAAGTAAGAATGCTCTTTATCGCCTTATCCCCGCCTTTAAGGACAGGCTCGCCGTGACCTGGGAGGATCTTGTCCACCTTGAGGGTGGCGAGCTTTTCAAGAGATTTTTCCATATCTGTTTCGCTGCCACCCGGCAGGTCGATTCTGCCGACGCCGTCGGCGAATATGGTGTCGCCTGATATCAGGATTTTGTTCTTCTGGTCGAAGAGGCAGATGGAGCCCTGGCTGTGGCCCGGTGTGTGCATCACCCTGAAGCCTAATATCTCATCGCCTTCCTTTAGCTTTACCGCGACTTTCAGCGGCTTCATCTTGCCGTTGAAATACACAGAGTTGCTCATGGCGGCATCGCCTTTTTCGAGGACAGGCGCATCCTTCTCGTGTATGTGGATTTTCGCGTTCAAGAAGAAGCCGTTCCCTCCTATGTGGTCCCAGTGCATGTGCGTATTCACGACGTTTTTTATGGCTTCGAAATCGAGGTTCATCCTCTTGAAGATGTCGTAAAGCCGGACGAAATTCGATCCCGTGCCCGAATCTACTATTGTGTCCTTCCCTATCAGATAAATATTGGAATCCAAGTCAGAAAGATGAATAAGTGTTATCTTCTCGTTGATTTTCGTGATTAAAGGCATCACCATATTAAGAATTTCTCCGCAAACAAATTTAAATGAGTGCTGAAATTCGCGCAAGTATAAAAACAAACTCTGTTCTTTGGATAACTTCAAGATGGTTAAAACCAGAAGCAAGCTTAAATCTAAATCACGAACTTGAGGATCACGACTATCGCCATCACGCCCACCGCTATCAGGACGACATGCTCCGGCTTGAGCTTTATCGATTCCTCTGATTCCTCGAAATAACGAATAAGGCCGGCAGTTGACTGCGGCATCATGTTTCTGTTTTTCTGGCTCATAATATCATCATTACTTTTATCTTATTTAAAAATGTGTTGTGCCGGGCATAGCCCATTTTCTGTCATCCCGCGCGCTTTGACGCGCGAACGGGGTGATAGCATTTTTCTGATTCGTGGTCAGGCTTTCGCCCTACACTTTCATCCATGCGGCGCAAACTCTTTCACCCTTGTGCTTCCTCGACGCTCGTCCTTTCGGACCCATTGCTCCGAAGCCAAGGTTTATTTCTGCGTTGCGCGTGCCCTCTCGGCCACTGCTTTGCAGCAAGCGCATTTGCCATTGATTGGCTGAATGTATGGAACTTACCTCCCTGCTTACGCAAGGCGAGCTATCCACCCGGCTCAACATCTCTTTTATGAATTCTCCGGTTTAAAAAGGTTAATTTCGCTTTCAGAATAGCTGCGTGAGCAGGATGCCGGCTATTATAAGAACTATGCCCGCGATCTTCTGCAGCGACGCTTTCACATCGAAGTCCTCCTTCAGAAGATGAGGGAAATAGCGTGTGAGCAGGAAAGCGGAAATGAAGATGAAGACAAGCATCATGTTTCCAGCCGCCTCGACGAGCGTCACCGGCCCGAGGCTTATGGCAATATAGTTTAATATGAATGCGAGAACCGAAGCTACCGAATCCACAAGGATTATAATTTTGCCTGTTCGGTCGAGTTTTTTCACGCAAATTTTCGCATCCTTCCTCACGTCGCGCAATAACAGCAAAGATGATATTATCGCTATATTAAGCAGCCATAACAGGATGGAAGCTCCCCAGTATTCCGCGCTGGATAAAACGAATTTCATTATGACATAGGAAACGGCAATCAAAAAACTTGATGCCGCCACCAGCCAGAAAATCCGTTCGACCTTTAGCAGCTTTGACAGACTCTTTGCAGATATCACCAGCCCGCCCAAGACAATGACCACGAATCCCACGTAGTCAAAAAATCCAAGGACCTCTCCTATGAACAAAAACGAGAAGAAAAGGACGAAAACGGGAATGAACTGGTAGAGAGGCAGGACCCTCGATACTTCGCCTGCCCGCAGGGCTCTGTAAAAAAGTATTACGCCTGCGGTGGAAAACAGCCCGGCCACGAATATCCAGCCTGCAAACTGCGGATCGGGCAGAGAAAATCCAGTGAAAAGCGCGATGAGGCATATCGGTATTATGGACGTTGCTCTCACGAAAATGGGCAGGACGATGGGCTTGTTCACCTTTTTGTCCACAAGGAACTTGTCCAGCATGTCCGTTACTGTATACGCCAGCGACGCTAGGATTACGAAATATATCCAGTCCATCTTTATAATTTCTAGCAAGCCGTTTAAAACCGAAAAGAAAGGGCCCGGGGCCTTTTGATCAGGACCATATGATTTATAAGTCCTGATTTACTGGGGGCTGAACAGCCTCTCCTAGTGACCAGACCTCGGATCCAAAATAAAATTGTCGGCAGGTTTTTTAAACATTTCCATGTACGAAAATAAATTTTGGAAAATATACAAGCCAAAGTATTTTTTGCTGTCCGCTATAGCTTCCGCTGATAGCGCTTCAAATAAGAAAAATAGAAGTTAGGCGAGTTGTCCTTTTGACAAGGATCTGTCAGGGGATTGGTGAACATGGGCTGAACACGTCGCCGAAGCTTCGTGCGTACACCCTGTTTCCATCAACCTCGTCGTATACGAGACCTTCCTTGGCGCGCCGATACTCGCGTATCAGTTTGCCAAATGGTTACCTATTTTCGGGAGAGGCTTCGGGCTTAGATGCTTTCAGCCCTTATCCTCAGTGGCGTAGCTACCCGGCAATGCAGGCACAACCGGTACACCAGAGGCCACAACGGATTGTTCCTTTCGTACTATATCCATTCTCCCCTCAGGTAACCTACACCTTCAGCAGATATAGACCATACTGGCTCGCACCGTATTTAACCCAGCTAGCGTGACTCTTTAATGAGTGAACACCTCCACCCTTGGACGCTGCTGCACGTCCAGGAAGAGCCGAGCCGACGGCGGAGAAGCAACGAGCGCGGTCGATTTGACCTCTCACTTCTCGATATTTTCATCACTGCAGCGAGAGCTGCAGCTCAACAGCCAACAGGTTTTAAACTGCTAGTGTTTTGTCCTGACTATAATCAGGTTCGAGAACGAGAAATGAGTTATGGACTCTCACGCGCCACGACTCCATTACCCCCAAGGTAACTTTTCTGACAGAGCTGGCTCCCAGCTAATGGAGACACAGCGGATCGCTAGGTCACACTTTCGTGTTAGGATTCCGTTCTATTGGGAATCCTATCAGGCCGGCTTTTGCCCTTACACTCTAATCCCGATTTCTGACCGGAATGAGCCGACCTTAGAGCGCCTCTGATCCTTTATCAGAGGCGTACCGCCCCAGCCAAACTGCCTATCAACTGCTGTCCCCCTAAAGGTAAGCAATATGTTGACAGTAGAATGGTGTTACATTGGCGCCTTCCCCAAACCCGAAGACTTGGGTGCGATGCTCCCATCTACGCTATGCAACCATCAACATACCGCAACAGCAGACTGCAGTAAAGCTCTATGGGGTCTTCTCGTCCCGCTGAAGGACTCCGGAATATTCGCCGGATATTAAGTTCGCTAGGTGTCAGGTCAAGACAGTGGGGATGTCGTTAAGCCATTGATGCAGGTCGACAATTAATCGACAAGGGATTACGCTACCTTAAGACGGTCAGAGTTACCGCCGCCGTTTACCGGGGCTTGGCTGGTTTTGGCCAGTTTAACACACCGGCACTGGGCAGGCCTCAGGAGCTATACAAAGCGTTTCCACCTAGCAGCCCCCTACGTTTTTGTTAAACAGTCGCAACCCCCTTGTTACTGAGACCTATTCGTTCTGTCTGAGACAGAGGAATAGGCACCCCTTATACCGAAGGTACAGGGCGATTTTGCCGAGTTCCTTGACCTGACTTCTCCTAATACACCTTCGCCTTCTCAGCGAGGGGCACCAGTAACGGTTCTTGGTACGGTCATGTAAGATTCATTCCCATTCCCTTTTCACCGGTTCCAGGAATCAACCGAACGGACATACGCCCGCTATTTCCGGCTTCGCCTGTTTCTCACCATTAAGGTACTCCACAGGTTTAACCAAGTTGACCACCGCAGTGGTCGGCATATCCCGAAACGTCAGGAATAGGACTTGTGTTGCCACACGTACTCGCATGGTGCAGGAATATTAACCTGCTTCCCTTTCGACAAGTTCCAGTTGGGGCTTGCCTTAGGACCGACTAACCCTCAGTTGACGAACATTGCTGAGGAACCCTTGCCCTTCAGGTGGTGGAGTGTCTCACTCCACTATTGATGCTACTATCAGCAGGATCCTTATTCCTGCAAGGTCCACCCGGACTTACGTCCAGGCTTCTACCCTAACAGGACACCTCTCTACCATAATCCTTTCGGAATCTAAGATATCGGTACCAAGCTTAGTCCCATCCATTTTCAAGGCCCTCAACCTAGATAGGTGAGCTATTACGCTTTCTTTAAAGGGTGGCTGCTTCTGAGCCAACCTCCCTATTGTATAAGGTTGAAGACGCTTTTCATCACTTAGCTTGGATTTAGGGACCTTAATCTCAGGCTGGGTTCTTTCCCTTTCGGACACTGAGCTTACCCCAGTGCCCCCACTCCGGCCTTCTCAGGCGGATGGTAGATTCCGAGTTTGACAGAACAACTGGACCTTTCGGTCCTTGGTTGCCCAATCAGTATCTATACCCTACCATCTGCCTCCAGCCAGGCTGTTCTGAGGAACATTTCGAGAGGAACCAGCTATCGCTAAACTCGATTAGCTTTTCACTCCTAGCCCCAAGTCACGTGAGCGATTTGAATCTCAGCATCTCTACCGGGCCTCCATCTAGCTTTCGCCAGACTTCACCCTGCCAAGGGCTAGATCGTCTAGCTTCAGGTCTTATCCCTGTGACTATAGGCTCTTTCAAACCTGACTGCCTCGCAGCTCAAAGCTGTTGCGCAGTGCTTGCTTTCGCTCCGGGTACTTGAATTACCCTCGCCACAGAAATAAACTCCCTGCCGCGTGTTTCCGCACGGGCGACAAAACTCCTGCAAGCAGGAGCCTTGCCTACCTATAATTACGTGGTTTCAGGCTCTTTTCATCTCCGGTTAAGGATACTTTTCATTATTCCGTCGCCGTACTAGTACGCTATCGGACTCGAGGTGTATTTAGGATTGGGAGTTACTGGCTCCCGCATTCCCAATGAATCTTCGATCATTGGTACTCTGGATACCCGCTATCAACCTTCTCCTTTACTCTTACGGGACTATCACCCTCTGCGGTAGGTCGTTCCAGACCACTTCAGAATGAGAAGTTAGGCCGAGCACGGGTCCAAACCCCACATCCCTCCTGGCTTACACCAGGAGGTTCGGTTTGTCCTTTTCCCTTTTCAGTCGCCCCTACTCAGGGAATAACTATTGTTTTCTTTTCCTGCCCCTAATAGGATGTTTCGATTTAGGGCGTCTCCGATGACCCGAAGGTCAACGACATAAGTCAAGAAGTCTCATTCGGAAATCCCGGGTTCAAAGGCTGCTTGCGCCTACCCCGGGCATATCGCTGCTTGCCACGTCCTTCTTCGGCCCTCGAACCAAACCATCCACCACGTAACGTAGCAGATCCTTTTAGTCAGGACAACTCGCCTATGTTATCATCAAGGAACTCAAATGGTGTTCACCTCGTCATTACAGAAACTTGCGCTTCTGTTCTGGTGACCGTCTAA
>Ga0315282_10017791_pt1 | contig 10232 bp, 10 predicted proteins | sample YL17G07_20_MG_FD_203693 | JGI IMG/M metagenome (GOLD analysis project Ga0315282, IMG submission 203693) | Sediment microbial communities from Yellowstone Lake, YNP, Wyoming, USA - YL17G07_20 | ecosystem: Environmental > Aquatic > Freshwater > Lake > Sediment | place: USA: Wyoming | collected... | reverse complement strand
GCCTTCGAGACGGTAAGAGCGCTCTCAGCCAGGCTGCGCGAGCGCTTCGGGCTCTAGCGGCTCGACCCGGCCTCGGGCAGGCGCCCGATGGCTAAGAGCCGCAGGAGATGTATGGGCGACCGGCCGGCAGGCCCGACTGGTGGGCTATTTCGGCTTTGGGTTTTTCGGAGGGCGGGTTTGAAACCCGCCCCTACACGAATAATGATGCCATGAACATGGTTGGGCATGACCACGAACGCATCCAAATCAACATGCGGGTAATGCCGGGGCAACCCATCCCATGTTTCACGCACGATCTCGCCCCACCGATTCACCCGCATCTCACCGTCCACAACCTTGCCGAACAGGCATTTTTTGCCTTGGGTGCAGACCGTCACGAAATAGGCCCCGGCTTCCGCGTAATCGTACGTCGGCCATCGCAGGGAATGCCGGCGGGGTTTTTCCGAGTCGAACCCCATCACCTCGCCTCATGCAGGGCAATTCCCCTGGTTGCGAGAACACCCGTCCAGGCTTTCATTTCGGGGCGCGGTCGTTTTTGCCACGGCCCGTAAGGGCGAGGCATGTCCCTCGACTTCGCTCGGGACCGTGAGCTTGCCGAACGGCCTCGCCCTCTTCGTTTCATAACCGCGGCCTTGCGGGCGACGTCACGCCCGAAGGCGTGATCGCCCCTACCTCTTGCCCGCCCCGATGCGGGCGGCCACGGGGGGCCGTCCCTACTTTTCAGCTCGGATCGAAAAGGCCCTTTTTAAAGGCCTTGATGAACCGCAGGCCGTACCCGTCCCGGCCGGCCACGAGAAGCGCGGCTTTGAGCGCGCCGCCGAGCCTGGCGTCGGTGGGGTCCAAGATGACCGCGTCCAGGCCGCGAAGCACGGCCGCGGTGAGAAAGGTCCGGTTAACGAGCTTTCTGGCCGGCAGGCCGTAGGAGACGTTGGTCAGGCCGCAGATGGTATGCGCGGCCGGGTGCCGCCTGCGGATGGTCTCGATGGCCTGGAGCGTCTCGAGGGCCGAGGCCGTGTTTGTGGCCAGGGGGAAGACGAGCGGGTCGATATACAGGTCCTCTGTGGGGAAGCCGGCCGCGCCGGTCGCTTCCACGAGCCGGTCGGCGACAGCGGCCTTGGCCTCGGCGGTTTCAGCCAACCCCTGCCCGCTTTGGCAGAGGGCGATCAACTTGGCCTTGGCCTCAAGGGCCAGGGGCAGGATACGGCTTAAGCGGCCGGGCTCGAGGGTGATGGAGTTGATCATGGGCCGGCGCCGGACCTTGGGCAGCACGGACTCGAGTACGTCCGGGCTGGCGCTGTCCAAGGAGAGCGGGACGTCCGTGGCCTCCTGGACGGCCTCGATAATCCAGGCCAGCCTTTCCGCCTCCTGCTCCAGGAACGTGCCCGCGTTCACGTCGATATAGTCCGCGCCGGCCCCGGCCTGAGCCAGGGCCTCCTGCTTGATGAAATCCGCGTTCCCGGCCGCCACGGCCTCGGCGATGGCCCGGCGCGAGGTGTTGATTCTTTCGGCGACGATCAGCATCACTTTCCTCTTGCGGCGCTACCCGACTAGCGGCTCGAAACCCGGCGCCGGCCGCGGGCGACCCGGGTCCGGCCTTGCCCCGAGATTTTCGGCCACCCAGATATATCAGAACCGCGTCCAAAAAGGAAGGCGAGGGGGATGGCGAGGGGGTGGGGAGCGGGTGGGGAGCTGTTTGAAAGCGGCTGAAAAGTGGTTGTAAGGCGGCCGGAAGCCGGCCGATAGAATGCCGTGGGCCGGCCATTTTGGGGTTGTGAGTGTACCGCCGGACGTTCGTCGAGCGGCGATTTAAAAAAATCTTGAAAAAATAAACACTTTGCATTATAATATTACGGTAACATTTCGCCGCTGCTGGGCTGCCGGCAACCGCGCGGGGGATGTTCTTTAAAAGACTTTTTATTTTAACCAGTTGGAATGAGGCTCGGCGGTGGGTACGCTTTGGGAGTCCCAAGCGGACGGAACCTGGAGGCGGCCCGCGTAAAGGAAGGTCGAGCCTGGTCGAGGCAAGTTGAGTAACTGAAATGTTTGGAAGAACTCCATTTGAAGCTTTCCCCATACCCCTCGGTCGAGGGGTGACCCAGCCCGAGGTCGAGCGTCGTCAGGGCGACCGCCGGCGGTCGGATCGTCGCCAGACCGAGCGCCGACGGCTGAAGTCTTGTCAGTTCTTGCGGTTGTACCGCGAAGATCCTGACTCGATCTGGAAGCCAAGCGATATGCGCCGCGAGGAGCGGCGTCAGAGCGAACGTCGCCACCGGGATCGTCGGCAGGCTCCGGGCCGGCTGCCCGTGGGATCCATGGCCGCCCCTGTCCGAAGCTCCGCCCTCAGTCCGGAAGAGTTGGTCAGCCTCCGCAGATTGTTCGAGGAATACGGCCTCTAAGCCGCCCCCTGCTGTTCGTTTCCGATCCTTCTCCTGACCCGCAAAGCTGCTCCCTGCCAAACCCATAGGCTGCGGGAATGCTGCGATATTTTTCCCAGAATCGGAACCGCTTCCCCGGATTTATTTGCCGGCGCGCCCGGCTGCGGCCAGATTCTGGGCCGCGAAGTCCCAATTCGCCAGGTGGCTTAAAAACGCCTCGATGTAATCGGCCCGCCGGTTCTGATAATCCAGGTAGTAGGCGTGCTCCCATACATCGATGGTCAGGAGCGGCGTCAGGCCGTGGGCCACGGGCGTGTCCGCGTTGGCGGTCTGAAGGACTTTTAGGCCGCTGCCGTCCAGCACCAGCCAGGTCCAGCCGCTGCCGAAGAGGGTCGCGGCCGCCTGGGCAAAGGCCTTCCGAAACGGGTCCAGACCCCCGAAGGCCGTCGTAATCCGGGCCGCCAGGTCGCCGGAGGGGCTCCCGCCGCCGCCGGGCTTCATGGACCGCCAGTAAAAGTCGTGATTGAAGGCTTGAGCGGCATTGTTGAACACGGCCGCCTGGTCGGCGCGGCCGGCCACGCGCTTCACCACTTCCAGCAACGGCTGCCTGGCCAAGGGCGTGTTCTGCACCAGATCGTTCAGCTTGTCCACGTAGGCGCGGTGATGTTTTCCGTAATGGAACGAAATCGTCTGGGCGGAAATGTACGGCGCCAGGGCCCCCTCCGCATAGGGCAGGGCAGGCAGACTGAAGCTCGGAGGCTCGGCCGCCCAGGCCAGACTGCCTGGCAGACCGGCCGAAAGCAGGGTGGTTCCGGCCAACACGCCGGTCACGAATTGTCTTCGGTCCATGACGCTTTTTTTTAGCTCTTCCATGAAAGCCCTCCTTTGCGGTCATCGGTCCAGCCTGGCCGGCAACTTCCGGATAAAGGCCGGAAGATCGCCGGATAACGACTGGTTACGAGATTTCCGTCCTCGAAAAGGTCGGCCATGAGGCCCGCAAGCTGGCTCATGGCCATCCGCTTCCCTTGTCCCAGATAAAATTGACCCTCGCCTTTGAAGTATAGCTTCAAAGGATGGGGTCAACAAGCGGCGGTCAAATCGGCCGGCCGGCTACTCGTTTACTTTTTTCTGACGGTTCTGGATGTAGGCGTTGCGGAAGGAGACATAGGGGTCGATGGCCGCGTTTTTAATGGACTCATAGTCGCCGATGCGAAAGGACGTCTCGTTGACCAGAGAAAAGCCGTTCAGTTCCAGGGAGGCTTCCGGGGGCTTGACGTAGGTGATGGGTTGGAGAAACCAGCCGCCGATCAACCCGAAGGTGTCCCTGAAGCTCGAAGGCCCGAAGATGGGCCAGACGATGTAAAAGCCGTGTCCCAGGCCATAGGAGGCCAACGCCTGCCCCAGGTCCTCCTCCCGCGGCGTGAGATGCCAGACGTCCTGGGCCGGATCGCCGAAGCCCAGCACGCCCACCGTGCTATTGATCAGGAAGCGCCCGATCTCGACGCCCGCGTCCTTTCCGCGGCCCTGGAGCAGGCAGCTGACCGCGCGCACGGGCGTGCTCAGGTTGTGAAAGAAATTTTGAATGGCCGCGCGGAATTCGACGGGCACCACCGCCTTGTATCCCTGGGCCGCCGGCTTGAGCGCCCAGAAGTAGAAACGGTCGTTGAAAACGAACATGGCCCGGTTGAAAGGCGCCAGCGGGTCGGCCACGGCCACCACCACCGGTTCTTCCGCCTCTTCTTCCAGGAAGTCCAAATTGTCCTTCCCCTGTTCGCTCCCGGTGGTTTTAGGCTGGGCGGTCGAGGCTGTCTGCACCTCCTGCGCCTTGGCCACGCCGGCGGTCGGCGGCGCGGTCAGGCCGGCTCCGGCCGGCGCTAGGCCTCGGTGCGCGCATGCGGCCAGGAGCAGGATGGGAAAAAGACAGGCCAGGACCTTCAGAATGCTTTTTGCGCCCATGGCTCCCTCCTAAAGCTTATCGGCCTCCCCGCCTTTCCTGACTTCCTCGGCCTTGGTCTTGACGCGATCGATGAGGTAAGCCGGCGGTTTGTTGATCAGAATCTGGCCGAACTGCTCGCGGTAGTTCTGCACCAGGCTGACGCCCTCCACTTTCACATCGTAAACCCGCCACTTGCCGGCGTTCAGGAACATGGCGTAATCCACGGGGATGTCGCTGCGCTGGCGGACAATCTTCGTCTTGACCATGGCCCGGTTGTCGGCGATTTTCTCCTGGCTCAGGAAGGACACCTTTTCGTTGGTGTAGCCTTCCTGAATCTTCCGGATGTAGTTCGTGCCCAGAAGGTCGGAGAAGTATTTGATAAAGGTCTTTTTTTCCTCGTCCGAAAACCGTTTCCAGTTCTGGCCCACGGCCAGCCGGGACACGGCTTCGAAGTCGAAGACCTCGTTGATGATGGCCCAGATTTTTTCCCGCTGCACCTCTTTCTTGGAGGCGTCTTTATACTGCGGGTCTTTCAGCACGACGATGAAGCGGTCGATGGGCTCCTTGAGTGCGTCCATGGCCTCGAGGCCGTAAGCTGGAGCAGCCAGCGCGCACAGGCAGACTGTGGCCAGTATCCATTTTTTTAACATTGTACCTGCCTCCTAAGGAGAGGGTGGGGGTCCGGATCAGACCCCGCCGAAGACGTACTTGCTGATGAGGTCCTCCAGGTCCACCGCAGACTGGGTCTCGGTGATCCGGCCGCCCGGCTTGATGGTTTCTTCGGCACCGCCGGGGGAGAGCTTGATGTATTTATCGCCGATCAGCCCCGCCGTCTTGACCGAGGCGATGACGTCCTCGGACAAGGCGAGGTCCTTGCGGATTTTCAGATGCACCACCGCGGCCTTATCTTCGAGGTTCAAGCCGATGGAGGCAACCTGGCCGATTTGCACGCCGGACATCTCCACCGAGGCGCCGTTTCTCAGCCCGGAGATGTTCTGGAAGCGGGCCTCCACGAGGTAGTAATCCCCTCCGAACACCTGCATCTGGCCGAGCTTGATGGTCAGGTAGCCGACGCAGACGAGGCCGATGATCATGAAGACCCCCACCGCCATCTCGACAGACGATCTTTTCATAGCTTTCCTCTTATCGCTTGGCCCTGTATTCGTATATCGTTTCCTGCCTGCTTTCAGCCAGGTCGAGCAGCGAGGCCAGATCGCTTTCCGCCCGGACCTCGGCCATTCCGAGCCGGATGGCGAAAGAGACGTCCGGCTCGGGCCGCGCCCGGACGATCTCCCCGGCCTGCTCCGCAATCTCCCGCTTGATCCTGGCCAGAAACCCGGCGGCCTGCTCCAGGTTGGTATGCGTCAAGAGCAGCATGATGTCGCTCGGTCCATAGCGGGAGCAGGAGTCCGTGGGGCGGATGGACCCCTGGAGGAAGTTGGCGTAGCTGGCGAACAGATGATGAAAAGATACGAACTCCGGCTTGGTTCTCAGCTCGTCGAGATAGGTGAATTCGATGGCGCCCAGGCAGAAGGTGATCTTGTGCCGGTTGAGTTTGGACATTTCGGCCCTGAACTTCCTTTCGGCTTCCGGCCGGGGGTCCAGGCTAGTCACGTCCTCCCGTCTATTTTCGGCCTGCTTGATGAACTCCTGGATGACCGAATCCGTGACCTTGAGGATGTCGGCGGGCGGGCCCTCGAAGATGATGTGCCCATCGTTGAGAAAGGCCACCCGCTGGGAGATGTAAAAAACGTCCGGGATCTCGTGGCTGACAATGATCCCCGTAAACCCAAACCGCTCCTGGTAATTGGAGATCATGCTGTGAACCGCGTGCTTGCGGATGGGGTCCAGGCCGGTCGTCGGCTCGTCGAACAGGACGATCTGGGGGTCCGTGACCAGGGCCCGGGCCAGGGCCACTCTTTTGCGCATGCCTCCGGAAAGCTGGGACGGGTAACTCCGGTCGATTTCTTTGAGATCCAACTGCTCCATCTTGCTGTGGACCCGCTCGAGGATGTCCCGTTCGGGCAGGCGCGTGCCCTCTTTCAGGGGCAGGGCCACGTTGTCATACACGTTCATGGAATCGAACAGGGCCGTGCCCTGAAACATGTAGCTGAAGGTGGACTGAAGCGCCTTTCGCTCGCTCTTTTTCATGGCGGAGAGCAGGCGTCCGTCGAATAGGATCTGTCCCGCGTCCGGTTCCAGGAGACCAATGATGTGCTTGAGGAGCACGCTCTTGCCCACGCCGCTCTTGCCGATGACCGTGGTGATCTCCCCCCGATTGATGCTCAGATTGGCCCCCTCGAGCACATGGGTCGAGCCGAAGCTTTTATAGACGTCGATGAACTGGATAAACGGCGTCATACGTATCACAGCAGGAAGGAGGTGAGCATGTAGTCCGCGACCAGGATGAGCACGCAGGAAAGCACCACCGCCGAGGTGGTGGCCATGCTGACCCCCTTGGCCCCAAATCCCCCGGACCGCAGGTGCGTGTAATACCCCTGGTAACAACACAGGCTCACCACCAGCACGGCAAAAACCAGCGACTTGATGAATCCACCGGTCACGTCCGTCATCTCCACGCTCGATTCCACTCGGTAAAAGTATATCCCCGCGTTCACGCCCAGCAGCACCGATCCGGTCAGGTACCCCCCCATGATACCCACCGTGTCGAACAAGGCCGTGAGCAGCGGGAAACTGACCAAAGCCCCGGCCAACCGCGGGCTCACCAGAAACCGGACCGGGTCAATCTGCATCGTCTCCAAAGCGTCGATCTCTTCCGAGATGCGCATGATTCCGATCTCGGCCGCCATGGCCGACCCGGCCCGGGCGATGATCATGATCGCCGTCAGCACCGGCCCCATCTCCCGAATCAGAGAGAGGGCCACGGCCGATCCCAGCACGCCCTCGGCTCCGAATTTCACCAGGGTGTAATACCCTTGCAGCCCGAGAACCATGCCCGTGAAGGCCCCGGTCAGGATGACCACGAACAGGGACTTCGTGCCGATGAAATAGAGCTGGTCGAATATCCTCGCCACCTGAAAGGGCGGGTTAAAGATGAGCAGAAAGCTCCGCAGGGCGAACAGGCCCAGCCGGCCCAACTCCTGGACCAGGTTCAAGGCCAGGTGTCCGGCCGCAGCCAGAGGATTTCTTCTCGTGATCGGGACCGCCATACTCCAACGCCTTTCCGTCACAAGGTCCGGAGAGGTATAGGGAAAAATTGTAACAGATGTATCGTCCGTGGCAGCCGTTGTCAAGCCGAATCGTGGCCCGGGCTGGGGACCGGACCTAGGAACACGGCTCGGGAATGGCCGAGGCCAATTTCCTTGACAACCCACGCCGGCCTTCATACCCTGTTCTCAAGCGCACAACGCCGTAAAGGAAACGCTCGGCCGCCCTTCCGATAGGGACGCGCTCCCGAGGGCTAAAGGCGGGCGGTCCGGCGCGCATCCCAAACCCAGGAGGAGGGCCATGGATTTTGAGCTTATCCGCGTGGAGAAAAAGGACCACGTTACCATTGTCACCATGAATCGGCCGGAGGTCATGAACTCCATCAACCCACCGATCAGCCTGGAGATGTCCAAGGCCTTCAACGAATTCGACCAGGACCCCGGGGCCTGGGTCTGCATCGTCACCGGGTCTGGAGACAAGGCCTTTTCCGCGGGCAACGACCTCAAGTACACGGCCCAACGGGACAAGGGTCTGGTGCCGGCCATCACCGAGGAGATCAAGGGCGGATTCGGCGGGATCACGACCCGATTCGACTGTTACAAACCCTTTATTGCGGCGGTGAACGGACTGGCTTTGGGCGGCGGCTTTGAGATCGCCCTGGCCTGCGACATCATCGTCGCCGCCGAAAACGCCACCTTCGGCCTGCCCGAGCCCCGGGTGGGGCTCATGGCCGGGGCCGGCGGCGTCCACCGCCTGCCGCGCCAGATTCCCTACCACCTGGCCCTCAACCTTATCCTGACCTCCAAGCGGCTCACCGCCCAGGAGGCCCTGGCATATGGTATTGTCTGCGAGATCGTGCCTCAGGCCGCCCTCATGGACACGGCCCTGAAATACGCCGCGGAGATCATGAAGGGCGCCCCCCTGTCCATCCGGGCCAGCAAGGAGGCGGCGCTGGAGGGGCTGAAAACCGCGCTGCCCGAGGCCATGGCTAGGTCGTATGCCGGGGTGACGCTCATGCGCGACTCCGAGGACCGGCTGGAAGGGCCGCGGGCTTTTGTCGAAAAGCGCCCGCCGCACTGGAAGGGCCGCTGATTCGGCGGATGGAGCCGCGCCCGGCCGAGGCTTTCTTTCAGCAGAACATGCGCCTAAGCGTTTTCCCGGTCGCGAGCTGCGCGATCCAGAGAACTCAGCGGGCGTAAAGACGAACCTCCACCCCCGGCCGCTCCTCCACGGTCACGGACCCATAGCCGTGCGCCAGGACGGTCTTCATGAGATCGGCTCGCTCGGCCCGCCCGGTTCCCGGCAGGTCGTGGTGGCTGAGGATCAGCCAGACGCGGTCGTATTTTCGGGGAAGTTCGGCCAGAATGTCCTCGGTCGGACTCGAACCCACGGCAAGGGTTTGTTTCCAAGGGGGGAGGCTGAGGAAGACCGGCGCACTGGGGTCCCGGCGAAGACGCTGGAAATAATAGTCGAATGGCTGCCTGGTCCAAGACATGAAGAAAATGGCCGCGTCGCCGGTTCTGGCCTGGGCGGTGACGCTGGCTGCGGTTCCCCGCCAGTCCTCGTGAGGCGGCTGCGTGTACCACTGGACCAGGCCGCTCAAGGACAGGGCGACGGCCACACCCAGAGCGCCGTTCCGCCACCTTCCAGCCGGCAGGCTTGCCAGGCCCAAACCGGCCAGGAGAACGAGCGGGATGAGGCAAGCGGCCAGGTAGCGGGGGATGAAGACCGGTTTCACCCAGACGGAAAAGAGATAAGTCGCGAGCGGCGGAAGCAGGAGCCACAGCCAGAGAAAGGTCTGCGGCCACAGGTCCGCGGCGTGGTCCCGTTGACGGCGGCGTACGGCCGGCCCGAGGGCCAGGAAACATAAGAGCGCGTAAGCATAGAGCAGACTCGTCCGGCCGCCGGCCAGGTCTTCGGCCAGACGAAAAAGAACGCTGCCGTCCGGCCGGCCCACCCAGTCGATCTGACTGCTGCCGATCAGGCGGCGGTGAAAGAGGGGCAGAGGAAGGAGCAGCAGCGCCATGGCCCCCCAGCTCAGTATCCAGCGGAGCCAGTCCCTGGCCTTGGGCTTGGCCGCGGCCAGGGCCACCGCCTGAGCCGCCAGGTTCAAAAGGCCGAACAGATGGGCGTAAATGGAGAGGGCTCCGGTGAGGACATACCCAACCCAATGTCCTCGCGCCGGACGCCGCAGCGCGGCTGTGAAAAAATATCCGGACAGGGCTGAAAGGAAAATCAGAAGGCTGTAAGCCCGGGCTTCCTGGGCATAGTGGATGAAAAAGGCGTTCACCGGCAGGAGGGCCACGGCCATCCGCGCCGCGGTCGAGCCAAACAGAACCCGTCCCAACCCGTAGACAGCCGGCACGGTCAGGATCGAGAAAATCACGGACAGGCCGCGCACCACGAACTCCGAGTCGCCGAGCTTCAGCCACCCGTGCAATAACACATAATAAAGCCACATGTTGGCTTCGCGGCCGGCCATGATCTCGAGCATCCGGTCTAAGTCGCGGCTCATGGTGATGCTCACGATTTCGTCGAGCCACAGACTGCGGCGGTCCAGGAGGAGCAGGCCCAGCACGGCCGTCGCAGCCATGGCGCTCAGAACGAAAACAAGGTCCGTCCGTTCCAGCCTCGCGAAAGGTCCGCTTTCCGGCGCCGTTTCAATCTGCCCATGTTGGTTCATGTAACCGATCCCTTCCTGTCGTTATACAGAGCGCCATAACTTCGCAACCCTGTGTTGCGCCACGGCTCGG
>Ga0315282_10017790_pt1 | contig 10232 bp, 8 predicted proteins | sample YL17G07_20_MG_FD_203693 | JGI IMG/M metagenome (GOLD analysis project Ga0315282, IMG submission 203693) | Sediment microbial communities from Yellowstone Lake, YNP, Wyoming, USA - YL17G07_20 | ecosystem: Environmental > Aquatic > Freshwater > Lake > Sediment | place: USA: Wyoming | collected... | reverse complement strand
GGTGGTCTCCCGTACACGTCGAAACGAGGGTTATTTGAAATTGCCAACGGCGGCACAGTCCTCATCGAAGAGATCGAGGAAGCCAGCCTTCGTAATCAAATGAAGATCCTCAGCTTTATCAACGAGCGAAAGACACGGAGAATTGGCGGCGAGAAAGAGGCACCTGTCGATATTCAGCTTATGGTTACGATGAAAGAAGATCCTAAGCGACTCGTTGAGAAGCAGCGCTTCTTGGCCGAGCTTGCAGAGAAGTTTGGAGACTTTGAGAGGATCGTGGTTCCTCCGCTGCGGGAACGACCTGAAGACATCCCTCTTCTGGTAAAACACTATACAAATGAAGTGTGCAGGGAGCTCGGAATTGTTGATATCGCGATCGACATCAACGCCATCGACATCCTTGTTCGCCAGCCGTGGAAAGAGAACATCCGCGAGCTGAAAGCCGTCATCGATAAGTCAGTTCTCTTCTCAACTGGCGGGAAGTTCGTTCTGCCGCCTGAGCTTGTCGATGAGAAGACAGAGGTTGTCAAGATGATCAACAACGTGCTCCAGGGTCAGGAGTTTATACTTGACAAATCTCTCGACATCATCGAGAAGGGAATCGTCGAAAGGGCTCTTGAGAAATTTGGATTCAATCAGTCTCGTGCTGCCACATTCCTCGGGATGACTGAGCAGACGTTGCGTTACAAACTGAAACGACTTGGTATCGTCAGTGTAAGGAGCAGACCCTAGTACTCCTCATCAATTACTTCTTCAGATAAAAGCTCCGTTGGTCGCAGCCAACGGGGCTTTTCATTTTCTGATCGTCTCTTCCATCAAAACTCCCGACCCTTCCACACAACCTTGCGACCAGAAAATGCAATGAAAGGGAGTGCTAAGAGATAAAGAAAGTAATAGATCTCGAAGGCAGGAAAGAACTTTAGAGACGAAAGAGACCTCAAGCGCTTGAGGGGGATTGCGAGGAGGATAGCGTCAGTTGCCACTTTTGGAAGCCACACAGAAAGAACATTCAGGAGCGGGAGACCGAGAAACGGAACCACGAGAAGCAGAGCATTCACTGTGAACCCAAGACCCATTAACAGGACACCTTTCATCTTCATATCAAGCCCACCTACAGCCCACCGTTGTTTCTGCTCGAAGAGTTCCTTGAGTGTACCACAGGGTAGACTCATTACAAGGCTTTCAGGTGAAACAAGGTAAGTGTATCCCCACTTTGTCCTTTGTGTAATCGCCGTGAACAGTGCGAAGTCCTCCGTTACGCTGAACGGGATCTTTCGGTACCCGCCAACTTCGTCATACGCCCGCCGTCGAAACGTCAAATTGTTCCCAAAGCAGCTCAGAGGTTTCTTGTGTCCCACGCCTCCAGTTGCCAGCGTGTGAAGAAACAACCAATCCAACGACTGCATTCCGCCGAAGAAGTTCTCGGTCTCTAGTAGTGTGTAACTCGCCACGAGTCCGGTGTCACTTGCATACTCTTTCACGATTGCCTGCACCCACGAGCGTGGGACAACACAGTCGGCATCGGTGAGGAATATCAATTCTCCGCCTGCATGGTCGATCCCAAACGCAATAGCATTCGCTTTTCCTTTCAAGTGATCGATTTGTGTACTCACTTTCAGAGCTTTGAAATTTGCGTGCCGTTCCAAGAAACGAAGCATGATTTCGTGTGTCCGATCAGTCGATTGATCGTCGACAAGGATCACTTCAAGCTTGTCGACCGGATACTCAAGATTCGCCAGAGATTCCAGGCACCGATGAATCGTCTGTTCCTCATTCCGGGCAGCAAGCACGACAGAGACGGTTGGCTCTTCGTCTTGAGGTTGTCTGTGCTTCAATCTGAATAGACCGAGGATGAAGAAGCAAAAAAGGAGGACATAAAGTGAAGTGAAAACGACAGCGAGAGGGAAAACCATCTGCAGTTCGGTTCAGATGTAAGGAGTTGCTGAAACTCCCAGATACTAAGAAAATCTCTTCAGTGATGCAAACTCAAGGACCACCGACGCACCACTTGATTGTCGGAAATGAATCGGGTATATTGGTTCCGATTTTCAAGATCAGCTATACAACTTCTTAGGTCCGATGGAAGTAGTAGTCATTGGCATCGCTGGCGGAAGCGGGTCGGGCAAGACGACAGTTACAGACAAGATCGTTGAGAAGCTCGATGATAAGAAAGTCGTTGTCATCCAGCACGATTCTTACTATCGTGATATCTCCACCTTTGAAGGTCTTCCCGCATCACAGATTAACTTCGACCACCCCGATTCTCTTGAAACCCCGCTTCTGATTCAACATCTCAAGGAACTAAAAGCTGGCAGGCCAATCGATCGCCCCATTTATGATTTCACGACCCACACCAGACAGAGAGAGTTGAAGCGAATCGAGCCGAGGCCAATCATCTTTCTTGAGGGAATACTGATCTATGTGGAGAAGGAATTGCGCGATCTGATAGACACGAAAATCTATGTCGATACAGACGCGGACGAGCGGTTCATTCGTCGGTTGAAACGAGACATCGTCGAACGCGGACGATCGATTGACTCTGTAATCTATCAATATGTCTCCACTGTCAAGCCGATGCACCTTGAATTTGTGGAGCCGAGCAAGCGTTGGGCCGACATCATCATCCCCCGCGGCGGTGAGAATGAAATCGCTATCGATATGGTCGTCGCTAAAATCAAGACAATGATCGAGAGACGATGAGGAGGATCTCGTTGTGCTCTTCACTGTGAACCCTTGAATCTTGAGAGCGAATCTGCTATATTTTCGTCGGAGAAAGCGCACCTCTCTTCACTCGCATAGTGTCCTCTCAAAGAGTCCTGGACGACCCCACTCGTTGAGAGTTCTCAACCGGAAGGTAATCCTGAGTCTTCACTCGTGTTCCAATGAGGTGACCAGATGATTATTGGCGTCCCAAAAGAAGTCAAAGCAAATGAAAACCGTGTGGCACTGCTACCCGTGGGAGTAGCAACACTAAGACACCACAGCCACACAATCCTGATCGAGACAAGGGCCGGGGCAGGCAGCGGCTTCGATGACGAAAGTTACCGGAGTGCTGGAGCAGAAATTGTCCAGACTCCGATGGAAGTCTATGGTCGTGCGGAGATGGTCATGAAGGTCAAGGAACCAATTGCCTCGGAATATCCTTTGGTCAGGAAGAATCAAATCATCTTCACATATTTCCACTTCGCTGCCAGTCGTGAACTCACGGAAGCGATGATGGAGTCAGGCTGTGTGGCAATCGCGTACGAGACGGTCCAGCGGGCAGACGGTTCACTTCCTTTGCTCATCCCGATGAGTGAAGTTGCCGGACGTATGGCTCCTCAAGAGGGTGCGAAGTATCTCGAGAAAACCATGGGCGGCCGTGGGATTCTCCTCGGCGGAGTACCAGGGACTGAGCCCGCAGACGTTGCCATCATCGGTGGTGGTATCGTGGGAACGAACGCTGCCAAGATCGCTGCAGGTCTCGGAGCCCGAGTGACAATCCTCGATACAAACCTGTACCGTCTACGATACCTCGACGATGTCATGCCGAGAAATGTCGTGACGATGGTCTCGAACCCATACAATATCAAGAACGCAATCGCCAAGGCCGATATCGTCATCGGCGCCGTGCTCATTCCCGGTGCCAAAGCCCCTCATCTTGTGAGGCGTGAGCATCTCAAAGAAATGAAACCGGGGGCTGTCATTATCGACGTCTCAGTAGATCAAGGTGGATGTGTTGAGACATGCAAGCCGACGACGCACGACAACCCGACCTTCGTCGTTGATGGCGTTGTTCACTACTGCGTCGCGAACATGCCTGGCGCGGTGCCGTTCACTTCAACGATCGCTCTGACGAATGCGACTCTTCCGTACGCAGTTGAAATTGCAGACAAGGGATACGAGCAAGCCGCGAAGACGAATCCGGAAATCAAGTCTGGGTTGAATATGCTTAATGGGAAGATCACGTATAAAGGAGTCGCAGAGGCGTTTGGGTTTGAGTACCGATCGGTGGAAAGCATGATCAATTGAAATTGAAATTCCAAGTTCCAAATGACAAATTCCAAATAATGTTCAAATACCAAGTGTCCAGTTTTGCGTTTTTGACTTTGTTTGAGATTTGATCACTGGAATTTGAGTCCTATTCCCAGGGAATTGGAGACTTCCGAGAAAATCTGAGAGAGAATGGCAAAGATAACAATTGATGGAAAGGTCTTCGAGGTTGATCCAACCCAAACGATCATCCAGGCGGCTCAAGAGAACGGTATAGTCATCCCACATTTTTGCTGGCATCCTCGGCTCTCGGTTGCGGGGAATTGCCGCATGTGCCTTGTCGAAGTCGAGAAGATGCCGAAACTCGTTATTGCTTGTGCGACACAAGTCGCTGACGGCATGGTGGTCAAGACTGATTCCTCACGTGCGGTCAAGGCCCGCCAGGCTGTTATGGAATTCCTCCTTATCAATCATCCCCTCGATTGCCCGATTTGCGACGAAGCGGGAGAATGCAAGCTTCAGGACTACACGTACAACTACAGCATTGGGTACAGTCGGTTTGAAGAAGATAAGGTCCACAAGCCGAAGCGAGTTCCAATCGGCCCCAATGTAATGTTCGATGCAGAGCGATGCATCCTCTGTTCGAGGTGCATTCGATTCTGTGATGAGATCGTTGGCAAGCACCAACTACAATTTGTTCAGCGAGGGGATCACACTCTCATCGAAACATTTCCGGGTGAGCAGCTTGACAACCCATACTCGATGAACGTCATCGAGATTTGCCCCGTCGGTGCACTCACCAGTCGCGACTTCCGCTTCAAAGCAAGGGTGTGGGAAATGTCCGCAACCGAGACAGTCTGCCCAGGATGTGCTCGAGGGTGCAATATGTACATGTGGGTTCGGAATAACGAGATTCTTCGCTTGACTCCGAGACAGAATCTAGATGTGAATGACTACTGGATGTGCGATGCGGGGAGACTCACAACGTACGACTTCGTGAATGCTGCCACTCGCATCAGCGGTCCAAGAATGAAAAAGGATGGAGCACTTGTAGAGGTTGGCTGGGAGGAAGCCATCGCGAAGGTTGCCTCTGAGTTGCGCACCTTCAATAAGACTGAAATCGCAGCTCTCGGTTCTGCGTATGCGACGAACGAAGACAATTATCTCTTCCAGAAGTTCGTGAGGAACGTTGTTGGAACAAAAAACCTCGACTTCATGCCGCACGTGAAAGAGGGAGATGAGGATGATTTCTCTACGAGTCTATCGACTCGCGGAGTCGTAGACCTGATACGTGCCGACAAGACCCCGAACAGTTACGGTGCGAGGGAGGTTGGGATCAAGCCAGTCGACGACTCGACTCGTCGAGGCGAGGGGGGGCTTGCATTTGACGGTATTATGAAAGCTGTTGGAGAAGGAAAGATAAAAGCACTTTATGTAATTGATGACAATATCGCAGCCAAACCTGAAGTAGCGGAAGCTCTGAAGAAACTGGACTTCCTTGTCGTCCACGCATCAAATGAAAACGAGACGACAATGCTCGCCGACGTGGTCCTTCCCAGCTCGACATATGCCGAGCGGCATGGAACGTTCACGACCTTCCAGGGGCGTGTTCAGCGGATTCGCCCCGCCGTCTCGACGCTTGAACAAGACAGGGCACTCGATGGCTTCAGCATGAGTCGACTTGACAAATTCATGAGTCCAAATGATCGATGGGGCAGACCGAACAGACGCGATGCGCGCCCAACATGGCGTATCATCGTAAGTGTTGCCAATGCGATGGGCGGAAAATTCCGCTACAACATGGCTGAAGATGTCTTCAAGGAACTCGCGTCAGTGGTGCCGAGCTTCAAAGGACTGACATATCAGAAGATTGGGAGGCATGGGGCGATGCTGACGAAGAAATCTGTTGAGGCTGTGTATAAAGAAGCTACTCTGTCAGTCTGAAGCCACTCTGTCAGTCTGAGCGCAGTCCCGCTTCTTTTGCGGGACGGAGTCTCCGCCAGAGGCGGATGCGCCTTGGGCGCAGAAGACTCTCCCCGGCCCCCGCGGCTCAGGAAACACTTGGACTCCGCTTCACTTCGTCCCGCTACGCTCAGTGTGACGCCATGTTTTGTGCAACTCGTCTTTGAGGTGTGAGTTTATGGGATTGAATATCCTCATAGCGTTAATCAAGATTGTCCTGATACTGGGGAGCGTCCTGTTCGTTGTTGCCTATTTGGTTCTCGTGGAGAGAAGGGTCAGCGCATTTATTCAGAACCGCATCGGTCCTAATCGCGTGGGACCATTTGGCCTGCTGCAGCCCATTGCGGATGTTGTCAAACTTTTGGTCAAAGAGGATGTTGTCCCGAAGGCTGCAAACAAGACGATCCACGATCTGGCACCCGTCATCTCCATCACTGTAGCACTCTCTGCATTTGCCGTCATTCCGCTCGGGGACACTATCACGATCTTCGGGCGGGCAATCAAGCTTCAGCTTGCCGACGTTAATGTCGGGATTCTCTACATCGTTGCACTTGCATCGCTCGGTGTGTATGGGATCGTGTTGAGTGGTTGGAGCTCAAACAATAAGTACTCACTCCTGGGTGGTTTGCGCTCGTCTGCGCAGATGATCAGCTACGAGCTCTCGCTTGGGCTTTCGATTATTGGAGTCCTGATGGTTGCGGGCACGCTCCAGATGGACAAGATCGTGCAGGCTCAGTACGGATGGCAGTGGAATATCTTCCTTCAGCCAGTCGGATTTCTCACCTTCCTCGTGGCGTCGTTTGCTGAGACGAACCGACTACCATTCGATTTGCCTGAGGCCGAGCCGGAGCTCGTCGGTGGTTACCACACGGAGTACAGCGGAATTAAGTTTGGCCTCTTCTTCCTCGCTGAATATGCAAACATGATCACGGCCTGTGCTGTCATTGTGACACTGTATTTGGGCGGATGGCAATTCCCGTATCTTCAGACGTTTGGTCTTTCGGATCTTGTGGTGAGCATCATTCAGATTCTGACGTTCATGTTCAAAGTCGCTCTGATGTTGTTTTTCTTCATTTGGGTTCGTTGGACGATTCCCCGCTTCCGCTACGACCAGCTGATGAATTTGGGTTGGAAGGTTATGCTGCCTTTATCTCTGCTGAACGTTTTGGGCACCGGGATTGGGATTCTGTTGTTGAGATGAAAGGCTTTATTGTTGTCCTGGAGTTGGACTCCAATCGGGAATTTCGATCTTGCCTCAGCTCTCCGTGCCCGAACGGTTTGACTCATGTACTTTGGTTCTTATTTGATATTTGAGTTTTGATTCTTGATATTTCGCCACTAGGATTGTCTTGTGAATGCAGGTCTGTAAATCATCGTGATGCCCACGAATAACCAACCCATTACACGCAAGAAAAGCCTTTCCCTCTGGCAGCGAACGTTCTTGCCCGCGATCCTGAAGGGACTCACGATCACCTTTCGGGAGATGTTCAAGCCGAAGTTCACTCGGCAATATCCCGAGGAGCGCTGGACACCGCCCGACTCATTCCGTGGACGGCCTGTCCTTGTCGAAGAGAATAATGTCGAGCGATGCGTGGCGTGTGGGCTGTGTGCCCGCGTTTGTCCTGCTCTAGCAATCGAGCTTCAGGCCTCAGAGACCGAGGACGAGAAGGAACGTTACCCTGTGCGTTTTGAGATCAACATGCTTCGCTGCATCTTCTGCGGCTTCTGTGAGGAAGTTTGTCCCGAAGAAGCGATCGTGATGAGTGATGAATATGAGCTGACGTTTTCGAGTCAGGAGGAAGCAATCTTCGGCAAGGACAAGCTCCTCATGTCCGTCGACCGCCTCAAGCCCCGCCTCAACTTCCTTCGACAGCATCGATAACCATCCCTTCTTTGCTCCTCCCAGGGTGGAACAGGTGTCCCTACCTGTCGCTGGGCCCTGACATAACCGCACGTTGTTCACCTTCTCTGCTTGTCTCCCGACGGAGTCGGGATAAACTCCCAAAGTGAACCGAAAGAGAGGACACCGAAATCGCCGCCTGCCTACAGTCATCGATTGTGCGTCGGCGGGCAGGGAAACGTCCGCGTTCTTTATAGCTTTCTGACACGTCCGACTTACAATCTGCCATCGATTTCGGTTTGCCCACGCGCAAGAGGAAGATAAAGAAGGTCGCGTTTGAAAAGGATTGGCTCCTCATGTCCGTCGACCGCCTGAAACCCCGCCTCGAATTCCTGCGCCAGAGGCGGATGCGCCTTGGGCGTAGAAGACTGTCACTTGCCAAAGTAGCTCCGTACACCCTTCGACTTCGCACGTGGGGGTGCCCGCGTCGAGGCGTCAGTGCGCGCGTCTGAGCCGAAGCCCTGTCCATCCCTAGGATTCCCCCTCCCATGTACGAGGTTTGGGCGAAATTTTTTCGCTTGATTGTTTCCTCTCTCCTTTCTATCTTCCGTCAGGTTCCTTCGGACGCCGGAGCCCCGACTTGTCGGGACGAAGGCGTGCCTTCGGGGGGATTACTCCTGAGGAGTCCAATCGGAAGTGCTTTCCCAGATCCTGAGCAGCGCCACCTACGGCATCAACGCCTACCTCGTTTCGGTTGAAACACACATCGAGAATGGCATTCCACCTCAAATCTCGATTGTCGGCCTCCCGGATAACGCCGTGAAGGAAAGCCGCGAGCGCGTGAGCGCTGCCATTAAGAACTCCGCATTTCTCTTTCCGCCTCACAAGAAGATCACCGTCAACCTCGCTCCCGCCGATGTGAAGAAGGAAGGCTCAGCGTACGATCTTCCCATCGCCGTTGGCATTCTCTCTGCGACCGGTCAAGTGGGAAATGAAGTGCTTAAGGACTTTGTAATGCTCGGCGAGTTGGCACTTGACGGAACGCTCCGACCCGTGCACGGCTCGCTTCCCGTTGCGATTGAAGTCAGGCAGAAATCTCTGCGTGGAGTTATCCTGCCAAAGGAGAACGCAAGAGAAGCCGCGATGGTGGATGGGGTGGAAGTGTATCCGATGGGATCTCTGACAGAGACGGTTGATTTCCTGAACGGCGAGTATGAGATGCTGAACCCCTTCAAGGTAGATCTGCAGGAGATCTTCACGCAGGAGCAGAAGTACGCAGTCGACTTCGCCGATGTTAAAGGACAGGAGAACGTCAAGCGAGCGCTCGAAGTTGCGGCTGCGGGTGGACACAATATCATAATGATCGGTCCGCCTGGCTCTGGGAAGACAATGCTCGCAAAGCGTCTGCCGACCATCCTGCCGCCGCTAACGTTTGATGAAGCGCTTGAGACTACCAAGATTCATTCGATTGCAGGACTCCTCCCGCCGAACACTGCACTTGTAGCGATACGGCCTTTTCGTTCTCCACATCATACGATTTCTGACAGTGCACTTGTTGGAGGAGGGACGATTCCGAAGCCAGGCGAGATTTCGCTCGCACATCATGGGGTTTTGTTCCTCGACGAGCTTCCCGAGTTTGCTCGAAACGTGCTCGAGGTGATGCGCCAGCCGATGGAAGATGCACACGTCACGATCAGTCGCTCGAGGATGTCCGTGGATTTTCCCTCGAGCTTCATGCTTGTCTGCGCGATGAATCCCTGTCCATGCGGATACTTTTCCGATCCCTCCAAAGAATGCACCTGCACGCCGCCACAGATCCAGAAGTACATGGCGAAGATCTCAGGTCCACTGCTCGACAGGATTGACCTGCACATCGAAGTCCCGGCAGTGAAGTACAAGGAGCTGGCGAGCAAAAGCTCAGGAGAGAACTCGACTGCTATTCGGGAAAGAGTGATGAAGGCGAGGGAGGTTCAGGGTGCAAGGTTTAGGGGGAGGAAGGGATTGTACTGCAACGCGGACATGCAGTCAAAGGACATCAAAGAGTTCTGCCAGATTGACGAGCACGGCGAAGAGCTTCTCAAGATGGCTATCACAAAGTTAGGTCTCTCTGCCCGTGCATACGATCGCATCCTGAAAGTCTCTCGCACGATTGCGGATCTCTCAGGAAGTGAGAGGATAAGACCTGAGCATGTGAGTGAGGCGATACAATATAGGAGTCTTGATAGGAATTTGTGGGTGGGGTGAAATGTGGGTAATAGTATAATGGAGAGATTGAATGTTCGGGTCTTTGTGTGTGACTTTGAAGCGCAGTGGGCTTGGATGATGAACCCTACCTGTTGTATCGCATAACATTTGTTACACTTTTTGCTACAAGTTTGTAGCAGCACATCTGTTACAGTTTTGTGTTTTTTGAGATTCGATAGGTAATGGTTTTGATACAGCGTCCTTGGTGATAGAGCCG
>Ga0315282_10017788_pt1 | contig 10232 bp, 12 predicted proteins | sample YL17G07_20_MG_FD_203693 | JGI IMG/M metagenome (GOLD analysis project Ga0315282, IMG submission 203693) | Sediment microbial communities from Yellowstone Lake, YNP, Wyoming, USA - YL17G07_20 | ecosystem: Environmental > Aquatic > Freshwater > Lake > Sediment | place: USA: Wyoming | collected... | reverse complement strand
GACATTTTCACCGTGGGAAATAGTGGCACCATTCTCCGTTATCACGGCAACGTCTGGAGTCCGATGACCAGTGGCACCAATCAGAACCTCCAGGGTGTCTGGGGGAGTTCAGATAGCGATGTCTTCGTCGTGGGTAATAACGGCACTATCCGCCATTATGGCGCCACCACCTGGAGCCCAATGACCAGCGGCATCAATGAGCACCTCAACAGCGTCTGGGGAAGCTCAGGTACCGACGTCTTCGCCGTGGGAAATAGTGGCACCATTCTCCACTATGACGGCACTAGCTGGAGCCCAATGACCATCAAGTGCGAGTTCACTGAGCACCTCCAGGATGTCTGGGGGAGCTCAGGTAATGATGTCTTCGCTGTGGGCAATAACGGCAGCATCCTCCATTATAACGGCACTACCTGGAGCCAAATGACCAGCGGCACCACCAGGCACCTTAAGGGCGTCTGGGGGACTTCGAGTAACAATGTCTTCGCCGTGGGGGATAATGGCACTATCCGCCGTTATAACGGCACTGCCTGGAGTTCAATGACCAGCGGTACCGTCAACTACCTTCAGAGCGTCTGGGGGAGCTCAGGTAATGATGCTTTCGCTGTGGGCAATAGCGGCACCATCCTCCATTATAACGGCACCACCTGGAGCCCAATGACCAGCACCACCATAAATTACAACTGCGTCTGGGGGACTTTAAGTAACGATGTTCTCACTGTGGGCAATTATGGTGCCATCCTCCACTATGATGGCACTACCTGGAGTCCAATGAACAGCGGCACGACCAAGCACCTTCAGGGTATCTGGACAATTTCCGGCAACAGTGAGGTGAAAATTTTAACCTACAACATTCAATAGTAGAAGCAATGAGATTGTTTAGCAACCTCAAAGCAAGGCAAGGGGAGGCGACTTAATTGAAGGGCAAGCTACTTATCACGCTATTAGTTATTATTCTGCTGGTGGTCTATTACCTCCTTGGCACCGGCTATATGAAGCAGCAGAAGGAACAGAAGGAGCTGACTTCCCAAACCACCGATGTTACCCAGACACTAGCACAAATGCCTGAGCCTCCTCAAGACCTTGAGCAACAATTAGCCGCGGCTCAGGCAAGTCTAGCTGCTGAGCAGAATGCATTCCCAACCAAGATGAACACCACCCAAGTCATCAATACCATCCTTGAACTGGCTGACGAGTGTGAGGTTAAGGCTATTCCCCTGGTAACCCAACCGTGGTCGATGGAGATGGTTGGGGAACATAGCTATGATGTTTTCCGGCTAAGTGTAGTAGTTGAGGGAAATCTCCCTCAACTACTAGCCTTCATTAGCAAGCTGGAAAAAGGGGAGTTTACTACCCTTCTCGTGGAGAATTTGAGCGCCACTACGGAGAGCCAACCGTCCGAAGAGGAAGTTTCCGGGGGAACCATACCTGCCGCTGCCAGCTTGAACCTGGCTATCTATGCCCGTTCTCAAACTTCTGATTAAACGGTTACCTACAATGGATGTAACGCTAAACATCAGCGCCACCAGTATCAGACTCCTCTCGGTAAAAGGGAGAAAGGTAAAGAAGTGGGGGAGTACGCCTCTGGCGCCGGGGCTGGTCAGAGATGGTCTCATCGTACAGCCCAAAGCAGTAGGGGCAGCCATTGATGCCCTGTTTAAATCAATAAGGGTGTCAAAAAACCGGGTCATCACTAGCCTGACTGGAGTATCCTTCACCTACCGCATTCTGAACTTACCCCGGATGAAGCCCGCCCATCTAGAGGAGGCTATCCTGCGGGGGGCAAGGAAGGAAATGCCGCTACCCCTGGAGGATTTGTACCTTTCATGGCAAGCCATCGGCAGTGGACATGATGAGTGGGATTTCTTTATTTTGGGTATGCCCCGAGTCCTCGCCGATGCTATGGTTCAAACGCTAGCCGAAGCCCGGATAAAGCCGTACCTTATGGATTTAAAGCCGCTGGCATTGGCTAGAGCCGCCAACCGAAGAGATGCCTTAATAGTAGCTTTGGAGCCTGATTGTTTTGATATTGTTCTAGTAGCCAATGGTATTCCCGCTATTATGCACACGATGACTCCAAAAGGGATAAACCTGGAGGACAACATCCGGCGGCTAACCGATGAACTATCAAAAACAGTGGAGTTCTATAATAGCAGCCACCCGCAAAACACCGTTAGTCCAACCACACCTTTGCTGCTGACCGGAGAGCTATCAGCCGACGCTGCCGCAGGCAAGCTTATCAACACAGAGGTAGAATATCCAGTCGAGCCCTTAATCCCACCATTGGAATTCCCGCCTGATTTACCCGCTGCTCTATATGCAACTAATATGGGCCTTGCTCTGAAAAAGGCGCCACAAAAGATATCTACTGCCTTCCGCGATATAAATGTCAACATACTTTCGGCTAAATATAGAGTCAAAGCCCCCTCGCTACCACTGCGATACATACTTTTCTCTTTAGCTCTAATAATCGCTATCGGTCTTCTATTTCCCCTGTACCAGGTCAAGAGTCAGGCTGATGCTGAAACTATGCGTTTGCAAACCGAGTTAAGTAATGTGAGCCAGGAGCTCCATCAAGCCCGCCTTGCTGTTAACGAAGCAAAGCAAGTCCAAGATACCATAAATAAAATAGCCGCCGAAGTGGAGACCATAAAACAGGAGCATCAATACCTCCTGACTAAAAGCCGTGACTTCGCCAGTAATCTGGAATTGATTACTAAAGCCATTCCAGCTAAAGCATATTTCACCTCTATAAAGATAGGCACTGACCAAATCATTGTGGAGGGTGAGGCTGATAGCCCCTTCACCGTCATCAGCTACACAATGGCTCTGGAGGCACAATGGGGATTGTCTGAAGTTCGGATTTCTAAAATTGATAAGAGTAAGATTACTGAAGCTGGGACTACGGAGGCTGAGGGCACCGGGATATCCTTCGCCATTATTATCATTAGGTAAGATAAGGAGAAAAGATGCCTATTAATGACCTGCTTGGGATGACGGTAAATAAGGGTGCCTCAGATTTGCACCTCAAGGTGGGAAGTGTCCCAGTGCTACGTATTAATGGTGAGCTTGTCCCTCAAGATAGGCTGCCCGAGATGACACCAGAGGATATGAGGCAGGTCTTTGAGGAATTAACCACTGAGGAGCAAAGAAGCTCCTTTGCCGACGAGCTAGAGTTAGATTTTGCTTACGAGGTTAATAACATCGGACGATTTCGTATTAATGCCTGCCTTGAGCGGGGTGGGATTAGTCTTGCCTGCCGCCCGGTTCGAACGCAGATCCCGACAATAGAGGAGTTGGGGCTACCCGAGGTGTGTAAGAGCCTAGCCCTGAAACCTACCGGACTAACTATAGTCACCGGACCAACCGGATGTGGCAAATCAACTACCCTTGCTGCCATGATGAACTACCTCAATCAGAAAGAGAAGCGCAAGGTCACCACCATTGAGGACCCGATAGAGTTTGTCCATCAAGATAATAAGTGCATATTCTACCAGCGAGAGCTCGGTGCCGATACCAGGTCCTTTGCCAATGCCTTGAAACATACTCTCCGGCAAGACCCTGATGTTATATTGGTAGGAGAGATGCGAGACCTTGAGACAATGTCAACGGTATTGACGGCTGCGGAAACAGGTCACCTTGTCCTCACCACCCTCCATACCCCCAGTGCTCCCCAAGCCATTGACCGATTCATTGACGTCTTCCCACCCCACCACCAGCACCAGGTGCGCATCCAGCTTTCAACTACACTTGAAGGAGTACTGTACCAGACCTTAGTGCCCAGAAGTAATGGCTCCGGGCGCATTGCCGCTGTAGAGGTAATGCTAGCTACCCCAGCCGTTAGGAACCTTATCCGGGAAGGGAAGACCTACCAGCTGATGAATGCTATACAGACAGGGTCTCAATATGGCATGCAAACCCTAGACCAGGCACTCCTTACCCTTTACCGTAACGAACTCATAAGCCGAGAAGAGGCGTTGGCGCGATGTGCCGATGAAGAGGAACTAAAGCAGAGGCTTAATAGCTCTCATGTGACAATTTAGGTATTTCCCACCCTCCCCAAGAGGTTAATAGAAAAAGAGGGGCTGACGCCCCTCTTAGACACTCCTAATTAAGTAAGCCCTCACCATATAATATATTAAGGAAGAGTTTTTAGGGAGGGGCTTCGCCCCTCCCTTACTCTACTCCCCCTTCCCTTACTAAGGGAAGGGGGTCAGGGGGATGGGTTACTAAACAATCTCCCAAAGGAAAGGTTGACATTCCCCGCTTTTACCCCCAAAAATGTGATAACTTTTCAACCTTTTTTCTCTTTATTTTATGATTTTTTATTACCAATTTTTCTAATATGTGTTAGTATATAATTATTGGCTAGAGGAAATCAGTAATGGAAACAGAACAGGATAAAACCCGGCAAGCACTTCAGCTCGCTATTCAGATGGAAATTGATGGCAAGGAATACTATCTGAAAGCTAGCCGGGAAAGTAGCAACGAGCCGGGTAAGAAGTTGCTAAAGTCACTTGCCAGTGAAGAAGACGTCCACCGGCAAAAGTTTGAGCAGCTATACAAAGCCATACGAAATAAAAAAGCCTGGCCAGTAACTGATTTTCAACCTGACGGTGGTAAAAGGCTGAGAACCATATTTGCCAAGGCAACTGAGGAAACTGGCTCAAATATAAAAGCCCCATCCACTGAGCTTAACACCATAAAAATAGCCATGGATATGGAAAGTAAGACCTATGACTTCTATAAAAGCCAGGGGGAAAATGCTACCTATAGTGCTGAGAGAGACTTTTATCACACCTTGGCTACCGAGGAAAGGGAGCACCACCTAATTCTGCTTGACTACTACGAATATCTCAAAGACCCGGCAGGTTGGTTTGTCACCAAGGAGCATCCCTCCCTGGATGGGGGCTGAATAAGGGCTAGAGATTCTGGAGGTAGGAAATGAGAAAGGTTTACCTAGACCACGTTGCTACCACTCCAGTATTACCAGAGGTGCTGGAGGCTATGCTGCCCTATTTCAAGGATGCTTATGGCAATGCCCAATCTCTACACGACTGGGGAGACAAGGCCAGAGAAGCCATAGAGGATGCCCGGAGCAGGGTGGCAGACCTCATTGGTGCTCAGACGGAGGAGATTATCTTCACCTCCAGTGGTACTGAATCGAACAACTTTGCTATTAAAGGGTTAGCGTTAGCCCAGCAATCTAAGGGTAAGCATATCGTAGTTTCAGCTATCGAGCACTTCTCGGTATTGCACTCAGCCAGAACCCTGGAGAAGTGGGGTTTCGAAATGACCCAGGTTCCTGTGGATAGGTACGGAATGATAGATCCAGACGAAGTTAGCCGAAGCCTCAGAAAGGACACGGTTCTTGTCTCAATTATGCATGGCAATAGCGAGGTAGGCACTATCCAGCCCATTAGGGAAATAGCGGAATTGGTAAAGGAAGCTGGGGTTATCCTCCATACTGACGCGGTAGCAACCGCTGGTACTATCCCAGTGGATGTCAAGGAGCTAAGGCTGGACGCACTGAGCTTGGCTGGCAACCAGTTTTATGGGCCCAAAGGAGTTGGTGCTCTCTGGCTCAAGAAGGGTGTGCGCATTATCCCCTTCCTTGATGGTGGGGCGCAGGAAGAGGGACGGAGGGCTGGGACCGAGAATGTGCCTGCAATCGTAGGCCTGGGGAAGGCTGCTGAACTGGCCAAAGCAGAGATGGAGTCAAGGATGGACCGCTTCTCAGTCCTGCGTAACAGGTTGATCGCGGGCCTACCGTCCCGGATCGAGCATGTGCTCCTCACCGGACATCCCAGCCAGCGTCTACCCGGCAATGCCAGCTTCTGTGTCGAGTTCATTGAAGGAGAGGCGATGCTCATGCTATTAAATCACCAAGGAATAGCAGCATCCAGCGGCTCAGCCTGCACATCTAGGGCGCTCAAAGCCTCTCATGTCCTCATCGCTATGGGGATTCCTCACGAAGTAGCTCAGGGGTCACTCCTCTTCAGCTTTGGTCTGGAGAATACTGAGGAGGATGTTGACTATGTAATAGAGGCGCTGCCGCCCATTGTGGACAGGCTACGGCAGATGTCACCCCTATATGCCAAATTCCTGAAAGGTCAGAGAGGAGGGAAATAAGATGCCTGTTTACAGCGACAAAGTGATGGAGCATTTCTTGAACCCTCGCAATGTGGGTGAGATAGAGGATGCTGATGGTATCGGAGAGGTGGGTAACCCAGTCTGCGGGGATATGATGACCTTCTACATCAAGGTCAAAGATAACCGTCTCAGCGATGTCAAGTTCAAGACCTTTGGCTGCGGGGCTGCCATTGCTGTTTCCAGCATTGTGAGTGAGATGGCTATGGGGAAGACGCTGGAGGCGGCAAAAAAGATAACCCCAGCGCTGGTGGCTCAGGAGCTAGAGGGGCTGCCCAAGAACAAGTATCATTGCTCCAACCTCGGCGCCCAAGCCCTGAATAAGGCTATTGATGACTACCTGGAGAAGCAGGGCAAAGTAGCGAAAAGCAAAAAGAGGGGGAAAGATGAAAAAGACTGAAAAACCAAAGGAAAAGCAGGGGAAGTGCTTTTGCCCCTACTGTGAGGAGGAGCTGGTCATATCTGCTCCACCTTACTGCCAGCCTTGCGGCGTGACCCTGCGTTACTGCATCAAGTGCCAGATAGCGGTGACGAGGGAGGCGGAGGTCTGTCCCCAGTGCGGGGGCAACCTAGAATGGAAATAAGGAGGGCTACCATGCCGGAAAAGATTACCCTGGTGGTATTCAGCGGGGAGATGGACAAAGCCCTAGCCGCCTTCAACATAGCTATTGGTGCTGCTTCCATGGGGATAGAGGTAACTATGTTTTTCACCTTCTGGGGGCTAAATATCATCAAAAGAAACGAGGGCTCAATCAAAAGTCGGGGGATAATGAGGAAGATGCTCAATTTTATGAACCGTGGCGGTTCTAGGAGATTGCCTTTATCCAAATTTCACATGCTCGGCATGGGCAAGTGGATGATGGGAAAGCTAATGCGGGATGCCAAGTTCCCCTCTGTCGATGAGTTGATAGCTACAGCCCGGGAGGCGGGGGTTAAATTTATAGCCTGCACCACCTCTATGGGGATTATGGGAATCTCCAGGGAGGCTTTCATCCCTGAGGTGGACAGCTTTGCCGGGGTGGCTACCTATCTATCCGAGGCTAAAGAGGGGAAGGTCAATCTGTTTATTTGAGGAGGCAGAGCTATGAAGGCAGATGCCACTCTAGATTGTATTGGACTCTACTGTCCCATGCCCATTTTTCACACTGCCAAAAAGCTCAAGGAGCTGGAGGCAGGGCAGGTGCTGGAGATTTTAGCCGATGACGAGGGGATAAAAGAAGATATGCCCGCTTGGTGCCGCACCACGGGGAATGAGCTGCTAGGGATTAAGGAAGAGGCTGGCGGCTATAAGATTTACGTCAGGAGATCTAAATAGGAAGGGAGAACTGGATAGAAGCCAGTGAAAAGGAACTTATGTAGATGGGGGGAGAAATGAACCTCAAGGCTCTGTATAAGTTAGGCTATGGTCTATATGTAGTAAGCTCAATAAAGGGAAGCCGGCGCAACGGGCAAATCGCCAACACCGTGTTCCAGATTAGCTCTGAGCCGCCAACTATCGCCGTAAGCATCAACAAAAACAACCTAACCCACCAATTTATCAAGGAAAGTAAGGTGCTGGCAGTCTCAGTCCTCTCCCAGGATACACCTCTCTCCTTCATCGGTCGCTTTGGCTTCAAGTCAGGTAGAGACATAGATAAGCTTGAAAGCATCAACTATAAAATAGGTGAGACCGGAGCGCCAGTGGTTATTGACAATACCCTGGCTTATCTAGAAGCTAAGGTGAATAAAGAAGTGGATGTGGGAACGCATACTATTTTCATAGGGGAGCTCGTCGGAGCTGAAGTTATTAAGGAAGGCGAGCCAATGACCTATGCCTATTATCATCAGGTCAAGCGGGGCACCACCCCAAAGACCGCTCCCAGCTATGTTGAGGAGAAAAAGGAAAAGGTAGTCAAAATGGCAAAATACAAATGCAAGGTTTGCGGCTATATCTACGACCCTGAGCTGGGAGACCCCGATGGCGGCATAAAACCGGGGACACCTTTTGAAAAAATACCTGATGACTGGGTGTGTCCCGTCTGTGGGGCTCCCAAGAGCGAATTCGAAAGAATAGAATAGAGGAGGGAGTAATGGACAAAGATAAAATCGTTGCTTTACTAAATCAGGACCTTGAGGGGGAGCACGCTGCCATCATTCAGTACCTGACCCATGCTTATGCTATGGGTGAAGGTGAGATGGCTTGCGAGATTGAAGCCATCGCCAGAGAAGAAATGCGCCACCTGGACTTTCTGGCGGAGACCATAGTTGAACTGGGTGGTATCCCCAGCTTAAAGCGGGGGGAGATGCGTATGGGTGGCAAGTCAGTGGCCGACTGGATGGGAAATGATGTGCTGCAGGAGGAAGACGGTATTAACCAGTATAAAGAGCACATTAAGGCTATTGACGACCCCAAGATAAAGCGGCTACTACAGCGTATCCTGTCTGACGAAGAATCACACCATGGTGATTTCAAGCACTTCGTAGACAAGGCAAAGAAGGAAGGGGCTAAGGATTTGAGAGGCAGTCGGCAGGATAAGGTTACCCAGACTCTCAACTGGGGTATTGAGCACGAGTATACTGTCATCCTCCAGTATCTACTTCATTCTTATATGACAACCAGTGACGAAGTTAAAGAAGAGATGCAGGACCAGGCTATCAACGAGATGCAGCACCTGGGCTGGCTTGCCGAGAAGATGGTTGATAGCAAAGGCAGCCCTAGAATTGAGCACACTGAGGTTGACCGCTCAACCAAGACTGCCGATATGCTTCGGGCTGACATCAAAGTGGAGAAAGAGGTAGCTGAGGCATATGACCGCGCCGCCAAGGAGGTCAAGGAGGCAGACCTCAAGCAGCTCCTCCTCCGGATTAGGAACCACGAAATATACCATACTGAGGTCTTCACCGACCTGCTAAAGGAAGAAAGGAAATAGGGTGATAAAATGTCTATCTCATTTTCTGGCAGTGAGCTTATCAATATAGCCATTGGCATTGAGCGGAGAGGTAGCATCTTCTACGATACCATGGCTGATTCAACCAAGAATGCCATAGCTCGCGATGTCTTTCACTATCTCGCCGATATAGAACGACAGCATATCCAGACTTTCCAGGACATGCTCAGTAAAGCCGATAAATACCAATTTTCAGAGACCAAGGCTGGGGAATATGCCGCTTATCTTCAGTCATTGGTCGATACCGCCGTTTTCGGTGATGACTTAGCCACCAGCGATATTGCCGCTCTGGAACTAGCCATTGGTGCGGAAAAGGACTCCATACTCTTCTACTACGAGATGAGAGATATTATGCCCCAGCGAGCACAACCAACGGTAAATAAGGTGATAGCTGAGGAAAAATCGCACCTGAGGCAGCTCTCGGAACTCAAGAAGAAGCTAGCTGTTCCCTAACCTACTGAAAGCCCCCGCCAGATTCCATTGCCAACAACACCCCATTAGCCTATAATGCAGCCAATGATATCAGCCATAATCCTGGCTGCCGGCGAATCAAAGCGTATGGGTGAGCCAAAGCAACTAATGCCTTTTGGCCAAAGCACTATCTTGGAAAAAGCCATTGATAACCTGCTAAGTTCCGCAGTAAATGAGATTATCGTGGTGCTGGGGTATAAGGCTGAAGAGGTATTAAAGACCATAGCCACCAAACCAGTTAAGATAGCCATAAATCCAGATTACAAACAAGGAATGAGCACATCCATAATCGCCGGACTAAGCCTGATTGCTCGCCAGGCTCAAGCAGTTATGCTCGCCCTGGGCGACCAGCCTTTAGTGGACAGCCAGACCATCAATCAGTTGATAGAGGAATTTTATAACCATGATAAAGGCATTGTCGTCCCAACCTACCACGGTAAGCGAGGGCACCCGGTTATCTTTGCTATCAAATATAAACAGAAATTGCTGGGGCTAACGGGCGATATTGGGGGAAGAGAGGTAATCAAAGACCACCCTGACGATATCCTTGAGGTAGCCGTTGACTCTGAGAGCGTCATCTCAGATATTGATACCAGAGCCGATTATCAGTCCCGGCTTGGCTAAAAGCCAACCGCTTTTGCTTGACAAAAACGCTATATCGCCTATAATATAGAGCTGACTGCTCTG
>Ga0315282_10017787_pt1 | contig 10233 bp, 8 predicted proteins | sample YL17G07_20_MG_FD_203693 | JGI IMG/M metagenome (GOLD analysis project Ga0315282, IMG submission 203693) | Sediment microbial communities from Yellowstone Lake, YNP, Wyoming, USA - YL17G07_20 | ecosystem: Environmental > Aquatic > Freshwater > Lake > Sediment | place: USA: Wyoming | collected... | reverse complement strand
TAAATCTTTCCCATAAAGATTTTGTAACTTGCGGAACTTCTGATTTCATCTCTTCTTTTTCTTTTTGAAATTCCTCTTTAACAACCGGTTTTCTTTTTTCGTATTCTTCCTGAACCTTTGGCTTAACAACCGTCTTAAAAATTCCTTCCACTTTCGGCCAGATATTTATTTTCGCCCACTCATACATTTTCTGCCAAAGAGGCAAAACTTCTTCTTTCCAGATTTTTTCTAAAGTTGCTGGTAATTTCTCTTTAATTATCTCCCCCGCCCTCTGGCCGGAAGTTTTTATCTCTTCTACATTTCCCGGCGGAGAAACCGGCTGCTGCTGTGCAGAAATTAGAACGGGGAAAATAAAACCGAGTATTATTAAAGCTACAAAAACATTAGCATAAAATCTGTGTTTAATTTGCATAATAATTCTTGTATTTTACTTATATTTTTCTTTAGCTTCTTTTATTCTTTTTAATGTTTTTTCTCTTCCTAAAATATCGGCGATTTCAAAAGGACCTGCCGAAGCTTCCTTTCCAGTTAAAGCCACCCTTAAGGGCCACAACAAATATCCCCTATCTCCTTTTTCTTCGGCCTCTAAAATCAGTATTTTTTCTAAATTTTCTTTATTAAAATCGTCTTTCTTTATCTTTGATAATATTTTTTCTAATTTATTAAGCGAATCTTTAACTTCCTTATCAGGCATCCCCTTCCATTTTAATAAATCCTTATCGTAATTTAATTTATCTCTGAAAAAGAAATTTATCAATTCTGAAATTTCAGAAAGTTTTTTTAATCTCTCCTGATAAAGCAAAACAATCTTTTTGAGGTTCTCAAAACTAATTTTTTCTTTTGTTTCCACTATTTGATAATCGGTCACTTCTGTCATACCCTTGACAATTCCGCTAATTAATTCTTTTTGCTCCCATAAAGGAATGATTAAGCCGTTTTCAACCAGATACGGAATACAAAGTTCAGTTAATTTTTCTATTGAACGTTGGCGGATATAAAATCCATTTAAAAAATCTAATCTTTTAATATTGAAAATCGCTCCCCCTTTTTGGACTCTTTCCATAGAAAATTCTTTAATCAAAGACGGCAGAGAATAAATTTCTCGGTCTCCTCCCGGATTCCACCCTAAAAAAGCGATGAAGTTAACCACAGCTTCTGGCAAATATCCGTCTTTTTTAAATTCTAATACCCCCGTGGCGCCATGTCTCTTTGACAATTTTGATCTATCGGGGGCTAAAATCATTGGTATATGAGTATATTTTGGCTGAGGAATTTCAAGGGCTTTTTGAATTAAAATTTGCTTGGGAGTGTTGGAAATATGCTCTTCTCCTCTGATTACATGGCTTATTTGCATTTCGTAGTCATCTATCACAACAGTAAAATTATAAAGGGGGGTCATCAAATCTTTAGCTATAACCATATCTCCTATTAAAGACGTATCAAATTCTATATGACCGCGGATTAAATCTTCAAACTCTACTTTTTCAGCAGAGACTTTAAATCTAATAACGCAGGATTTTCCCTCGGATAACCTCTTTTTTATCTCTTCTGGCATTAAATTGGCGCAATTGCCATTATAATGAGGCGCTTCGCCCCTTGAAAGCTGATATTGTTTTTGGACTTCCAACTCTTCTTCGGAACAAAAACAATAATAAGCTTTGCCTTCTTTTAATAACCTTTCAAGATATTTAGCGTAAACTTCTTTTTTTTCTGACTGGCGGTAGGGCCCAAATAGCCCCCCAATATCAGGCCCCTCATCCCATTCAATTCCCAGCCATTTTAAAGAATCTATAATATCTTTTTCATATTCTTTTTTTGATCTTTCAATATCGGTATCCTCAATTCTTAAAATAAAACTTCCCTTTTTCGATTTTGCAAAAAGATAATTAAAGAAGGCCGTCCTTGCTCCGCCAATATGTAAAAAACCTGTTGGTGAAGGCGCAAACCTCGTTCTGACTTTTCCCCCGTTAGAAAACCCCGTTTCTGGAAATGACTGGGATAAGACGATCGGATCTAAGACTTCGTCTTTTTTAACGGGATTTATTTTTAACTCATTTGTCATTTTTATTTACCCCGTCGGGGTTATTTCGTTAAATAACTGACAATATAGCCGGCAATAACTTTTGCCGCCATAGGTTTTGCGAATTCTAAGGCGGCTTCTCTCATTTTTTCTAATTCCCGGGGATGAGCAAAAAAATAATTTAATCTTTCCAAAAAGAAATGAGGAGTTAGGTTAGCTTCCTCTATCGCTAAACAGCTTCCATTTCTTGCATAAGAATAGGCGTTCTTTACTTGGTGGTTTTGAGCAGATCCGGGAAGAGGGATTAAAATAGAAGGTTTGCCAAGAGCGGCAATTTCAAAGATACTGCCCGATCCAGCCCGGCTAACAACAAAATCAGAAATTTTATAAGCATACTTTAATTTATCCTCTTTAAAGAACGGGAAAAGATGATAATATTTCTTTTGATTTTTTTCAAGCATAACATTCACTTCTTTCTGAACTTGTTCGAAATTATTCACTCCCGCCTGATGGATTACTTCAAGGTCGGCTAAAAGATCGGGTAGAATTTCCAAAACTACATTATTTATCCTTTTAGCGCCCTGGGAACCGCCCAGAATTAGCACTACTGGTTTTTCTCCCGTTATCTGAAACAGAAACTTCGCAATATCCTTCGTTCCTTCTAAAATTTCATTTCTTATGGGATTGCCGGCTAAAATCATTTTTTTAACAGAAAAATATTCAGTTGCAGAAAAAGAAGTAAAAATTTCCAAAGCGAAGCCGCTTAAGAAGCGATTAGCTAATCCCGGCGCGATATCCGACTCATGCAGAAAAATTGGAATCTGTAAAATCCAAGCTGCAAGCACCGAAGGAACCGATCCAAATCCCCCCTTACTGAAAACAAGATCGGGGCTTAAAAAGAAAATATAGAAAAAAGACTGAAAAAATCCTACGGGCGTCTTAATAAAAAGGTCTATTAATGTCTGGGTAATACTTTTTAGGCCTAGGTATCTTCTTATTTTTCCTGCAAATATTTCTTTAACTTTTATTCCTTCTTGCGAAAGAAAAATCCGCTCAAAATCATCTTTTGGGCCAATGTAAAAAAATTCCAAACTTTTTTTTGAAGCTGGCAAATCGCCATCCTTTATAGAAGGATAAATCCGTCTTATTTCTCTAGCAACGGCAATTATCGGAAAAATATGTCCGCCGCTACCGCCACCCGCAAAAAGTATTTTCATTTAATTTATGCCGCACATTGAGGATAACCGTTGAAAACAAGGTGCGGGATTTATATGTTTCTTGAAATGTTTAATAACAACCCTACACCAGCTAATTCTATAACTAATGCCGACCCGCCATAACTGATAAAAGGCAAAGGAACGCCGCTCAAAGGCAGAATGCCTATCATTGAACTAATATTAACAAAAGCTTGAATAATAATCCAAGAAGTTATTCCCACGGCCAGCAATTGTGAAAATTTGTCTTGAGAATCGCGGGCGATTTTGAGTCCCCGCCATAAAAATATTAAAAAAAGCGAGATTAAAATCAAAGCCCCTAAAAAACCTGCTTCTTCGGAAAAAACAGCAAAGATGGAATCTGACATAGATTGGGGCAAAAAACCGTATTTCTGGCCTGACATGCCCAAACCTAAGCCAAGAATACCCCCGGAACCTACGGCAATTAAAGCTTGTTTTATATGATATCCTATACCCATGGGATCAATATCGGGATTGAAAAAGACTAAAATTCGGGCGGCTCGATAAGGGGCGATTTTTATTAAAAAAATCAATTCCGTTATTCCCAACAAAATTATTAAACCAATATGCCATAACGGTATATTGGCCACAAAATAAATTAATACAGCAGAAAAAATAATTATTCCCAAGGTGCCAATGTCGGATTGGAGTATCAAAAGCAAACTAATAATCCCAATAATTATTAGAAAACTAATAAGTGTCTGATTGGACTCTATTATTTTTTTAATCTTTTTTACGCTTGGTCTCACTTGTCCTGAAATTCGGTTGGTCAACCAAAGAGATAAATAAAGCAAAAAGGTAAGTTTTAGAAATTCTGAAGGCTGAAAAGTAAATGTCCCCAATTTTAACCACCTTGCAGCGCCACCTGAACTAAAACCGATAACTGGCAGAAAAATCATTGCCATTAATAACAAATTTATTAAAAGCAAAACCACGCTCCATTTTTTGAAAAAAGATATCGGAATTCTAAAAATTATGAAAGCTACGACAATTCCGGGCAATAAACCAAACAATAATTGATGATTTAAAAAATAATAAGTATTGCCAAACCTTTCTTTAGAGATTGAAGCTGAAACGCTGGCCAGAATTATGATCCCTAAAATTATCAGTCCGGCAACCGCGCCAAGTAAAATATAGTCAGGATGTTTTTTCACCCCGTTAGAAATCTGTTTTTATATAGTTTATGGCTAATTTCAAACAAACTTTTATTTTAAGTTATATCCCATTAGTACAAAGTAGAAAAAATTTAAAATTTTAGAATTTTTTCTACTAAAGATTTCTAACGGGGTTCATTTTCTTGAAAATTGCTTTACGTATTTTCTGAATAAATCACCTTTTTCTTTGTAATCGCGGAAAATACTGAAACTCGTAGAGGCGCAAGACAATAAACAAATTTTCCCTTTTTTGGTATTCTGATAAGCTATTTTTACGGCATCTTTCATAATATCTGCCCCGTTAGATAATCTTCGATTTCTAATGGGGTCTACGAAAAAATGCCTTGGTAATCCTCTATTCTTTGATATTTTCAGAATCTCTTTCCAAATTTTTTCTCCTGTCGTCGGAAATAAAATTACATTTTTGATTTTACTTTTTGAAACTCTTTTCGCTAAATTTTTAAAATCAATCTTTCTGTCAAATCCACCCAACATAATTGTTTCAACCCTATCCCCTAAAGCATCCAGGGCAAATATAGCTGTTTCGGGAATTGTTGATAAAGCATCATTGTAAAAAGTAATTCCCTTAAAAATTCCGACCAATTCCAATCTATGCGGCAACGGTTTAAATTCTTTAACAGCCTTTTTTATTTTTTCTTTTGGAATTTTAAATATTTTTCCCACCTCAATCGCCGCAGCCATGTTTAAAAGATTGAAATCCCCCTTTAGTTGACTTTTTCTACAGGTGTCGTAAAATTCAACACTTTTAGAAATTTTTTTAATACTTATTGGAATTTTTTGGGCTTTGGACTTACGGGCGAATCCGCTGACAATTTTATCTTCTTTATTAAAGATCAAATAGTCTTTTTTTGTTTGATGAAGAGTAATATTTGCTTTAGCTCTTGCGTATTCTTTTAGGTTTTTATAATAATCCAGATGTTCGGGATAAATATTCAAAAAAACGGCAATCTGAGGAGATTTTCTAAGGTTATACAATTGATGAGCAGATAACTCAAATACATAAATGTCTTTCGGTGTAGCCGAAAGCAAAAGCGATAAAACTGGCTTTCCGATATTTCCTACCAAATGTGCTTGAAAACCGCCTTTTTTTAATATTTGATAAATCAAAGATGTTGTTGTGCTTTTTCCTTTAGTTCCTGTAATTCCTATGATTTTTCCCGGACAGTTTTCAAAAAAAATTTCAGTTTGCGATGTTATTCTTCGTCCTCCGTAGCCTTGCGCGAAGGAGGATTTCTCGAAAGCCTTTTCAACTTTCGGCAAATGAATCGGCACCCCCGGCGATTTAATTATAACATCATAATCCTTCAGCGCCTTAAGGTAATTCTTCCCCAAATGTAACCTTACCTTTCCACGCTTTTCCCCTATCCCCTTTTTTCTACGATCGTAGAAAATAGAGTATATTTTTTGGTCAGCTATTCCTAGAGTTTTTTTAGGAAATAATTTCCTCAAAAACAAAAAACTATCAATCCCCTCTTTTCCAAATCCCAAAATTAATATTTTCTTTTTTTTTAGCTCATTTAAAACCATCATATTATTAAATACCATATTTTTAAGATAAAAAAAAGCGGAGAAAGTTTAACTCTCCGCTGCTTCTTTTTCGCCATTTTTTAGGGTCCATAATAAGAATTTATTAATTCTCGCAAACTTATTTCTCCTATAAAAGGTTTTCCTTCAAGAACCTCTTTCAGAGGACCTTTTAACAATTCTCGCCATGGAAGTCCTTCCTGGAAAGTCTTCCAGGAGTGTCCTTTCCATCTATCCGAAGTTAATTCGGCAAAACACCAATCACAAACTAATTTGTTTTCTTCCCACTTGTTTAATTTTTGTTGAAAATGGCCAGATCCTGCTAACATTCCACAACTATCACAGACAGGATGCTCTTTTAAAAGAACCCCGCATTTGCATCTCTCTCCTTTTACTTCTTTTTTCACTATTTTTTCCTCCTTTCTTAATTATTGTTCTAATCTAATATTATTTATTATTTAAATTTTGTCAAAAGGTATGGCAATTTTCCTTCTTTTTTGGCTTTTTTTAAACTTAGCTCAAAAGCCATTCTGCTTTCTTTTTTTGTGCCGATGCATTCAAAAGGTTTATGTCCTTTTTTCCCTATTAGTTGTTGCATAATTAGTAATCTCTTACTTGCCCCGTAGGAAGCTTGCTTTCCTTCGGGGTTTTCGAAGAAATCTCTGCCGAAAATTTTCAAAAGCTGTTTTTTTTCTAAATAAGGATATAAACTTGCGTAAACGAATAAGCATTTTATGCAATTGCCGCACCATCTTTTTTTGGCGCGGAGCAAACCCGAAGCATTTATTCTCATTCCGGCGTTGCAACTGGAAAATACGGAAAAATATTGCGGATATTTTGTAAGCATTTTTGAAATTTCAAGCTCGGTATATTTTCTTAAATAACTAAAATAGTTTATATTTTTTGCTAAATATCTGTGGCAATATTTTTTAAACATTTTTTCAAATTCAGAACTTTTTGCCCATTGATGATTTATCATTTTTCCCAAATATCTCACATTTCCTTCGTCAGCGCTTTTTTCATTGGAAAAGGCAATGTTCTTATAATCAAATAATGTCGCACAACAAACACTAAGAAAAGATAAGACAGCGGTAAATGGCGTATGGCCGTTTAAAAATCCTTTTTTGTTAAGTTCAAGAAGTTTTTTATCAATAATTCTTCTGACTATAATTTGTTTCCTAATTCCCGACACCTTAACAACTTTTTGGATTTTTTCTATCGGATTGACGGTAAATAAAGCAATTTCTTTTTTTAATTTTTTTAAGCTTTCCAGCGTAACAATTGAATCTCTACCGCCGGCAAAAGGCACTAAATACCTGTTTTTTAATTTCCCATCAAATCTTTTGTAATTTTTTTCGCTATTCGATGTTATTTTCAGAAAATCTTTTTTCCGCCAATCAATTTTATTTTCATAAAAAAACTGGCCCATTCCGTTAATTATCAAATCTTTCCACAATTTAATTTGCTCTTGGTTTAAATAGCCGGCTCGAATTTCTATTTCCGGCGAACAAGTAGTCTTCCAGTAACTTGGTATTTCTATTAATCCTAAATGAAAAATTAAATTTTTTAATGTACTCTCTCCAACTTTCTTTAATTGCGATTCTTTAACATTTTCAATAATAATTTTGGGCCGGAATTTGATACCTGCCCCGTACCGAGCTTGCTCTGGTGCGAGGTTTGGTTTAATATTAAAATTAAAAAGAATTTCTAAATTCTCGCTCCATACCGTGCTTGCTCTGGTGAGGGGTTTTTTAGAAATTCTGTATGTATATCCTTCGTAAATAAATTTCGGGTATTTTTTCCGAAAAGAATCTATTCTTCTCATAATATAAACTAAAGAATTGTCAATACCACAATTTCTACGATCGTAGGAAATGTGGTATTAACCCATTAAGCGTATGGCTACTCCTATTACTGCCAAAACAACACTAATTATCCAAAAACGCATAGTCACTTGGTAAGAAGGCCAACCCTTGGCTTCAAAATGATGATGTATTGGGGTGGAAAGCCAAATTTTTTTGTGGCGGATTTTTTTTGACAATAATTGCAAAATTATTGAACCAACCTCCATTACCAAAAGCCCGGCAATAATCGGCAGAACCGCTATAGAATCAGTTAAAAAAGCGACTACTGCCATAGTAGAAGTTAATCCTAAAATTCCCGTCTCGCCCATATAGAATCTCGCTGGTGGAATATTCCACCATAAAAAAGCAAAAAGAGTGCCGGTAATCGCAGCGCAGAAAGTGGCTAAAGCCGCATGCCCCTGCGAAAAAGCAATAATTGAAAAAGCCATAAAAATTGAACCAAAAACGCCGCCAGATAAACCATCTATCCCGTCAATTACTCCGCCCGACCAACAAGCTATCATCACTACCACAAAGAGCGGAATTATCCAAAAACCTACAGTCCAGTCAATTCCCTCCGGAAAATTAAAAAGCAAGGGAATATGGATAGAATTCCAGTCCAGCTGGAAATAAAACCATAGTCCTCCAATTAAACCGATCAAACCGACGATTATTAATCTTCTTAAAAATCCCATTCCTCCGCCGATGTATTTTCCTTTTCCATATACAGTTAAGGCATCGTCAACCAAACCCACAATTGATGCTGAAAAAAGAGTAAAAAGAGGCAGCCAGGTTTCTGCCCGAGTCAAAAAGTTAAAATTTTTCAGCCACCAGGGATTAGTGAAAAAAGATAATCCAAAAAACAAAAATATGACAATCAATACCGAAATCCAAACTATTAATCCCCCGCCCCGTGGCGTTGAAGTTTCTCTTTCTTTATGCAAAGAGTAAAAAACTTCGGCCTCCTCTCCGGTGATGGTTTTGGTCCTGGCATTTTTCTTCCAAAATTGGATTTTATTCAAAAACCTAATAAAAAACGGAGTTAAAATAAAAGCAACTATAGCCGTTATTGCAGATACGGCAAGGAGCCTGATTACATTAAAGGTAAAAAGTGTCATGATTCTAACCAATTGGCTAATTTTTTCATTTCTTCAACCCTCGCATCTGTAGAAGCTGTACCTAAAATAACATTAATAATATTCTTTCCATCAATATCTTTCAGGATTACAATAACGCATCCGCCAGCCGTATCCGTATAACCGGTTTTCCAACCGATGGTTCCAAGGTTTGGAGATAAATTCAAAAATCCATTTTTATTTACCGCCAAATGATGGAAATTTCCTGTAGAATCTAAAATTTCATAAGACATTTTTGAGGAAATTTCCCAAATTTGAGGATACTGGTTTAAGATGTACTCGGAAAATTCTGCTAAATCTTTAGCAGTTGAAAAATTAAAATAAGTTATATTATTTTCTAAATCATCTACATCCAAGCCAGTGGAATTTATGAAATATGTGCTTGCCAACCCCAAATCTATAGCTTTTTGGTTCATTTTCGCTATAAAATTATCTTTTCCTATTATTTCTGAAAGCGCGAAAGCGGCATCATTACTTGATTCAATCAGCATTGTGTAAAGAAGATTTTTTACGGAAAGCTTGTCTCCGATTTTTAAATTTCCGAGATTTTCATCTTGATCCACCGCTTTTTTGGATACGGTTACAATTTTATCAAGATTATAATTTTCAGGATAATCAAGCACGATAACAGCTGTCATTAATTTTGTCAAAGAAGCGATTGGCAAAATTTGATCAGGATTTTTTTCAAAAAGAAATTTTTGCTTTCTTCCATTATTAATTTCAACTGAAATTGCTGATTTTGCCTGAAGTTCAAGATCCGGTTTTTGGATCTTTTGTATTTCTGGTTGGATATTTAAGCTGATAATTTCTTCAACAGGTTGAGAGATCTGGGCAACCAAAAGATTCTCAAAATTTTTTTGAGCCAAATTCACTCCCCACCAAAATGGCAAACTCAAGAATAAAGCAACTAATAAGAAAAGGATGTTTTTTTTCATTTTTTCCGAGATTTTTTTTCCTCTATTTTTATTTTTAATTCTTTTAACTGACTTTCCTCAACAGCGCTTGGGGCATTCATCATCAAATCTCTGCCGTCGCCCGTTTTTGGAAAAGCAATTACTTCACGGATTGATAGCTCATTCGCCAAAATCATTAAAAATCTGTCTATTCCCGGCGCAATTCCGCCATGGGGCGGAACGCCGTATTCAAAAGCTTCCAATAAATGGCCGAATTTTTGGCGGATATCCTGCTTTTTGTGGCCCATTACCTCAAAAACCGCTTCTAAAACCTCGGGTTTGTAAGTTCTTAAACTGCCACCGCCGATTTCGTAGCCGTTTAAAATAAAATCATATTGGTAAGCTA
>Ga0315282_10017786_pt1 | contig 10233 bp, 8 predicted proteins | sample YL17G07_20_MG_FD_203693 | JGI IMG/M metagenome (GOLD analysis project Ga0315282, IMG submission 203693) | Sediment microbial communities from Yellowstone Lake, YNP, Wyoming, USA - YL17G07_20 | ecosystem: Environmental > Aquatic > Freshwater > Lake > Sediment | place: USA: Wyoming | collected... | reverse complement strand
CCCGGCACCCCCGGGGGGTAATTTAGGGGGCGGAGGATGGGCATGTCACCATCAAGGTAGGGGATGATTTCCTTCTGCGCCCATATGTGGTTACCTGAGGTGAGTACGTCAACGCCGCCGTCAAGTAGCTCCTTAGCGGTGTCTGGGGTTAGCCCCACGCCGCCGGCGGCGTTCTCGGCGTTGGCAATAACCAGGTCTAGATTATATTGCTGGCGCAGAGCGGGTAAAAGCTGGCTTATCGCCCTCCTCCCCGGTCTGCCCACGAGGTCACCTATTGCCAGTATCAGCACTATCTTCCCTACTTACTTACCCCAGATTTGCCGTTTCCGGCTTCGGGGCCCCCATGAAAAGAGCGTAGCGAATTTTCATGGGGAATTACTTTGCATAGTCTATGGCTCTTGTCTCCCTGAGGACGGTAACCTTTATCTGCCCCGGGTACTCAAGCCCTTCTTCTATCTTCTTGACGATGTCCCGGGCCAGCCTCATTGCCCCGAGGTCGTCAATCTCCTCCGGCTTAACCAGGATTCTAATTTCGCGACCGGCTTGAATGGCGTAGGACTTCTCCACTCCCTTGAAGTTGTTGGCTATGTCCTCCAGTGCCTTCAGCCGCTTCAGGTAGTGTTCCATGGATTCACGTCTGGCTCCCGGTCGGGCGCTACTGATGGCATCAGCCGCCGCTACAATAAAGCCCCAGACGCTGGTGCTAGCCGTCTCAAGGTGGTGCTCGGCGATGCCCCGGACAACCTCAGGGGACTTATCCCATTGCTTAACCAGGTCAGCGCCGATGGCGGCATGGGGGCCTTCCACCTCCCTGTCTACCGCTTTGCCAATGTCATGGAGCAGCCCGGCTCTCTTGGCGGTGTTAACATTAGCTCCCAGTTCCCCGGCAATCATGCCGGCAAGGTGGGCAACCTCAAGGGAGTGGACGAGCACGTTCTGCCCGTAGCTGGTGCGGTACTTAAGCCGCCCCAGCAGCTTGATTAGCTCAGGGCGCAGCCCCTGCACCCCCACCTGATAAGCCGCCTGCTCTCCGGCATTATAGATAGTCTGGTCCACCTCCTCCCTGGTCTTGGCCACTACTTCTTCAATGCGGGCGGGGTGGATGCGACCATCAAGGATAAGCTTACTTAAAGCCAGGCGTGCTATCTCTCGCCGCACCGGGTCAAAGCAGGATATGGTCACCGCCTCCGGGGTGTCATCAACGATGAGGTCAACCCCGGTAGCCTGCTCCAGGGCTCTTATATTACGCCCCTCCCTGCCGATAAGCCTTCCCTTCATCTCGTCACTGGGGAGGGGGACAGTTGCCACTGTTGTTTCCGCTACCACCTCCGAGGCACTACGCTGTATTGCCTGCGACAGAATCTCCTGGGCTTTCTTATCGGCTTCCTCTTTTAGCTTGACTTCCCACTCCCGGAGGCGTCGCGAGGTCTCATTCCTTATCTCAGTCTCTAGGGTATCAAGCAGGGCTTGTTTCGCCTCGGCGGTAGACATGCCCGAAATCAACTCTAGCTGCTCTATCTGCTTTTTTCTAACCTCCTCAAGTTGACTGCGAATGGAATCTGACTCCTTTTCCTTGTTCACGAGGTTGCGCTCCCGCTGTTCCAGACCCTCCACCTTTCGCTCCAAGGTCTCCGTCTTTTGCCCCAGGCGGCTTTCCTGGCGCTGTAGTTCAGCGCGCCGTTCCCGATTTTCGGCATCGGTCGCTGCCTTAATCTTCTCCGCTTCCCGTTTTGCCCCATCGGTTATCTTCTTGGACTCAGCCTCGACTTCACTGGTTATCTTGGCTACCTTCCTCTGGGCGATGCGGAGCTGGCGGTTTACCACCATCCTCCTGAAGAGGAAGGTAGCCATGCCGCCAAATACCACACCTATGACGAAGCCGAAGAAAACACCTAAAACGGCTAAAATTGGTTCTATTCCCATTTCTCTCCCCCCTTTATTTTTTAGTTTCCTGCCACAACCGTTCCACAGTATGAGTTATCACCCTGTAGCCAAAACCCCGGCGCTTGAGATATCCACCCAACCGATGGCGAAAGCCCTGGTAGTCAGAGCCAGGCAGACTACGGGCCCGGCTCTGGGCTGCCCGATAGGCGCTATCTTCATCGTCAACATCAGCCACTACCTGGTCTATGACGGCTTTAGCCACTCCCTTTTGCCTTAGTTCTAAGGCGGTAAGAGCGCGGCTGCGGGGGCGGAATGAATTGCGGTTACCCTTCCAGAACTCGGCAAAAGCCAGGTCATCTACTAGCCCCTGCTCCCTTAGCCTGACGAGTACTGCCTCCACATTATCACCATCGAAACCACGTCTTCTCAGTCGCTCTCTTAGCTCAGCCTCGCTCCGCGGTCGGTAGCCAAGGTAGCGAAAGGCAGCATTAAGGCAGCGCTGGAAAAGGTCAGCCCCGGTGAGGGCTCCGATTTTATCTTCAGATAGCTCCTGCTCCACCCGAAGGTTTTCTTTCAGCGCCACCTCAGCCTCCAGGCTGAAGGCAAACCTACCATCTAGGAAGACATTCACTCGCTTCCCCCTTCTCCCGGCACGGATGGCAGTGACCTTTTTCACCCTCCCCCCTTAAAAAACGTAAGGCTGAGGGCTAGGCCCCAGCCTTACTTGAGTGCCATTTAATTTTAGGCTAATTTCAGGATTAGCGACTGGTGGTGATGGCTGAGGCTCTAACCTGTTGCTCAATCTCCTGGGCAAGCTCATGATTTTGGCTCAGGTACTCTTTGGCATTTTCCCTGCCCTGCCCCAGACGAATATCACCATAGGAGAAAAAGGCACCGCTCTTTTTGATTATCCCCAGCTCTACACCAAGGTCAATCAGGTTGCCCTCCTGGCTTATCCCGTGGTCAAACATAATGTCAAACTGGGCGGTTTTGAAGGGAGGGGCAACCTTATTCTTGACCACCTTAGCCCGGACAACGTTGCCGATTATTTTATCATCCCGGTTTATGCTCTCCACCCGCCTCAGGTCAATCCTTATTGAGCTATAGAATTTCAGGGCTCTGCCCCCCGGTGTCACCTCAGGGTTACCGAATACAATCCCAACCTTTTCCCTTAGCTGGTTGATGAATATCACGGCGGTGCCTGACTTGCCGATGGCGGCGGCTAGCTTTCGTAGTGCCTGAGACATTAAGCGTGCCTGCAAGCCAACATGAGCCTCCCCCATCTCCCCCTCAATCTCAGCCTGAGGTACCAGTGCCGCGACACTATCAATGGCGATAACGTCTACCGCCCCGCTTCTGACCAGCGCCTCGGTAATCTCCAGCGCTTGCTCGCCGGTATCAGGTTGAGAGATGAGGAGTTCATCAACATTGACCCCGCAATTGGCAGCATAGGCAGGGTCCAGGGCATGCTCGGCGTCAATATAGGCAGCCGTCCCCCCCTTTTTTTGTGCTTCCGCCAGTATATGTTGGGCGAGGGTGGTCTTCCCTGACGCCTCAGGACCAAATATCTCGGTAATCCTTCCCCTGGGGATACCACCGACACCTAAGGCTAGGTCTAACGCCAGTGAGCCGCTGGGAATAGCCTCCACCCTTGCTGGAGGGTTCTCACCCAGTTTCATCACTGAACCTTTGCCGAACCGCTTCTCGATCTGGCTGATGGCTAGCTCCAGTGCCTTTCCCTTCTCTGTGGTCATATTCGTCTTAATTGAATAATAACACAGAGACTATGCTAAAACAAGCAAAAAATAGGTTGTTTTTTATAGGGAGTTTAAGAGGGACGGAGTTCCTCTTAAGAAGAAATCTTCCCCCTTCCCTTGTAAGGGAAGGGGGTCAGGGGGATAGGTTACCTAAATTAAAAACTGGCTACCGGCGGGGGCTGGCGCTTGTGCTGGCTAGCGGCAATCATGGACTCAATCCTCTTTTTAATCTCCGCCGCCGCCTTGCCGCTAACGAGATAGCGGTCAAGCTCGTCATAACTAAAGCCAAGCTCCCCTTCGTCGGTCTGCCCCTCCCATAAATCGGCGGAGGGGGGCTTATTTATGATTGGCTCGGGGATGCCCAGGAATTTGGCTAGCTCTCTTAACTCTCCTTTGAGCAGATTGCCCAGTGGTTGAATATCCACCCCACCATCCCCGTACTTGGTGAAGTAGCCCACGGCGAGCTCATCCCGATTAGCCGCTCCGACCACCAGATATTTGAGCCGGTTGGCAAAGTAGTAGATAGTGAGCATTCTTAACCGGGCTTTGATGTTGGCTTGAGCCAGACGCCTGACATCCGGGTCTACCTTGTCATCGGGCAATACCTTGAGCAAGCCGTCAAAAACACTATCAAGAACTACCGTCGTGGTGGGGATGGAAAATTTATTTGCCACCATCCGGGCATGTTCTATATTCTCCTTATTGCTATAACAGGGCATGAGCACCGCCAGCGTGTTTTTAGGAAAGGCGCGGTGGCAGAGCACCGCCAATACTGAGGAATCCAACCCCCCGCTTAGCCCCAGCACCACCCCCTTACTCCCGGCAGCCAGCGTCTTATCCCTTATCCACGAAACCAGCCCCTCGGCTAACTGAGCAGTGTTCAAGCGAACCTCCATTGTGGTAGCGGGTTAAGGGTAGTATACTACCGTGTAGCTACTTGGTCAAAAATGTTAGCCGACCTTATCCTCAAGAATGCCAATGTAATAACCATGGACCCGGCTTGTCCTGCCGCTGAACTGGTGGCTATCAAGGGCAACCGGATTTTGCTCGTCGCCGGCAATGAAGAGCTGGAGCAACTAAAGGGGGCGAAGACCAGGGTAATTGATTGCCAGGGCAGGACGGTGGTGCCCGGGTTTAATGATGCTCACTGCCATATTCTCTCCTTTATCAGAAAGCTTGGTAGCCTCGACCTCAGCCCGTCGTCGGTCAGCTCTATTGTTGACATAAAATCAGCCATCCGCCGCCGAGCCCAAAACCTGCCCCCGGGCAGCTGGCTTGTCGGCACCGATTACAACGAGTTCTACCTTGCCGAGAAACGCCACCCCAACCGCCGGGACTTAGATGAGGCCGCCCCCCGCCACCCGGTAGTTCTGACTCACCGCTCCCTGCACGCCTGCGTCCTCAACAGCCTGGCACTCTCACTGGCTGGCATCACCGGGGAGACCCCGGAGCCACCCGGCGCTCTTATTGAGCGGGAACTTGCCACTGGTGAGCCGAGCGGTCTTCTCTTTGAGATGCTGGGCTATATCAGGGAGATGGTAATGCCCCCCCTATCCGAGGAGGACTTAGCCGAGGCCGTAGCCTCAGCCAATCAGCATTATCTATCTATGGGAATTACTTCATTACAGGAGGCCTCAGCCACCAACGATTTGGCTCGGTGGCAGACCCTGAAGCGGTTTAAGAATAATGGTAAGCTCCAGAGCCGGGTATCTATGATGTTTGGCACTGGTGCCCTGAGCCAGTTTCAGCAAGCGGGCTTAAATTTTGGCTCCGGCGATAGTTATCTGCGACTGGGAGGGGTAAAGCTCATGCTGAGTGAGACCACCGCCCGGCCACAAATGCCCGAGTTGAACCAGCAGGCACTCGGTGCCCACGAGGCTGGGTTTCAGCTTGCCATCCATTGTATTGAGCCGGGGGCGGTTGAGGCGGCAATCGCTGCCCTGGAATATATCAGCCACGAGCTACCCTTACCCAAGCGGCGCCACCGCCTGGAGCATTGCTCCGAGTGCCCACCCCGGTTGCTCAAGCGGCTAATCAGGCTTAAGGCTATGGTAGTTACCCAGCCCCCCTTTCTCTACTACAGTGGTGAGAGATACCTGGCTACCATCCCCCCCAGCCAGTTAAGGTGGCTATACCGGCTCAGGTCCTTTCTTGACGGTGGTCTGATTGTTGCCGGTAGCTCAGACTCTCCGGTGGCCCCGGATAACCCCCTGCTTGGCATTTACGGCGCCGTCACCAGGCGAGCGCAGTCAGGAGAGTATTTATCGCCTGAGGAAGCCGTCTCAGCTAAACAGGCGCTGGCGATGTATACCATAAATGCTGCCTACGCCTCATTTGAGGAGGATATAAAAGGCTCCATTACCCCGGGTAAGCTGGCGGATATGGTGGTGTTGAGCGATGACCCCCTGAAATCGCCGCCGGAGCAAATTAAGGATATCCGGGTGGAGATGACCATTATTGACGGCAGGGTGGTATGGGAGGCTTAACCACTGGCCTGCCGGTTATTTGACATAGATAACGGTAAGCTCAGCCTTGCTAAACTCTATATAATCCTCTTGGCTATTAAGATTGTTGTTAGTGGCTAAGCGTAGCCTAAACTGTAAGCGGGGTTGGTGAAATTCTAAGGCATCTTTTAGTTTGTAATATACGTTAAGTTCTCCCGGAGGCTCGGCATTGAACCTTTCTAGTTCGGCGACAGTCGGTAAATTACAGTCCCCCCCTTTCAATGCCCGAGCCCCGTAGTAAACCCTGTCAACGTAGAGGACGGGTGGAACAAACCACCATAGGTGGCCGACACTCTCTCTTACGGTGAAAGTTAGCTTCGCCTCTTTTATTTCGGCATCAGCAAGTCCAGTGACGTCGAAACTGAAGTAAGGTCGCCCGCCGATATTAGCGGCATTATCCCCTATCCTGAATTGCGGGATTATATCACCATCATAATAGACAGAGCCGCTTTCCTCTGGCAGCGGAGCAAGGATGACCGTTACCTCGGGAGTTACCACTACAATAGTACAGCTACTCTCAGTTATTCCGCCCTTACCGTCATTAACGCTAACACTGATTACAAATTCGTCGAGAACCGATGGTGCCTTCCAGGTTGCAACGTTTTCTACCCCGCTGATAGTGCCGTCAGTAGCCGACCAGGTATAAGTCAGCTCGTCACCATCAGGGTCGCTGGCATTACAGGTTATGCTGGTCTCCGCGTTCGGGATAAGGGTTGTTTCCTCGGCGGTAAGACTGGTAATCACTGGTGGTTGATTACCGGTTTCTGCTGGTGGTGGCACCTCAGCACCGCCACATGCTACTAAAGGTGTTAATATCAGCAATGAAACGAAGGCTATAAAACAGACCCTGGCTACTCTCTTCATTTTTGGTCTCCTGTCTGACAACTTGTAGATTCAACGGTATCTTAATGCTCGTAATTTGTCAACCTTGGAAAGGGTAAATCCCCCCACCCCACCCAGAATTATCGCCAGCACGGCGGTTATAACGGCACATAATATAGTGGCATCATAGAAGAAGCCGTCGGGGAAGAGCATTTTGAGGTAGTCCCTGGTCGGGTCAAGCAGCCAGAACTCATTGGAAAAGCTTATAACATGGAACTGCCAGAAGAGTTCCTGAAAGCCAAACAATATTCCCAGCCCCAGAGCCAGCATCAGACCCAGGGTGATACCACCCCCACCGACCAAACCCCACCCCAGGTGCCGCCAGTATCCTGGCTTGCGCCAGAAGAGGCAGACGCCGGCGTAAGCCAGAGCATATACAAATGTCCCCCCTAAAACCCCGTAGTCCAGCTGGATTAGCCCCTTGACATCCTTAAGGTGAATAATTTCACGCTGGTTAAACAGTTCAAAGGGCTCGCCATCTTTTATTACACTGAGGCTGATATACTCCTCATCGGAGTTGAAATAGTCAATTAGCCCTCGGGCTGCCTTCTCCAGCTCTGAAGTATTAAGTCCGGTAGCCTGGCTGATATTATATTTTTCAAAGCCGTATTTATACAGCCACAGGCTGTTGGTTACCCAGCCCAGGCTGGCGGTGAGTAGCAAAAAAGGCAGACAGAGCATGAATAGCCCTTTAGCGGCAATAGCCAGAGTCTTCATTTTTATCACTAAGATTTTACACTTGAGCTCTTGCGAAAAGCAATAAACAGGACTAAACTGGAAATACTAGGAGGGAGGGGAGGGAGGCGATGAATAGGTTAAAGCGACGGGGGTGAGAATAATATGGCCAGAAAGCAACAGGAAACAGTTCTTTGTCAAATCTGTAAGAAACAAAAGAAGCTGAGCGAGGTCATGCCCGCAGAATTGGTCCGTGAACCTCTGGTCGAGATAATTCGGAAAACATACCCCGATTGGTCCTCCAGTGGTTTTATTTGCCTTTCTGACCTCGATCAGTTCCGGGCAGAGTATGTAAAAGGCGTTCTCCAGACAGAAAAAGGCGAGCTCTCGACGTTAGAAAAGGAGGTCATGAGAAGCCTTAGTGAGCAGGAACTTCTGTCCAAGAACATCAATATCGAGTTTGACCAAAAGCTAACCTTCGGCCAACGCTTATCAGACAAATTGTCTGACTCTGCTGGAAGCTGGGGTTTCATCATTACCTTTGCCGGCGTGCTCGTATTATGGATTACCATAAACACCGTACTGTTAGTCTGGAGGCATTTCGACCCATACCCATTTATTCTTCTCAACTTGGTCCTTTCCTGTCTGGCGGCTATTCAGGCTCCCATCATTCTTATGAGTCAAAACCGTCAGGAGTCGAGGGACCGCTTGCGCGCCGAGCATGATTACCTGGTGAATCTCAAAGCAGAATTGGAGATTCGTCATCTGCATGAGAAAGTGGACCATCTTCTCAAAAATCAGTGGCAGAGGCTTTTGGAAATCCAGGAAATCCAGACCGAGTTGATGGAGGAACTTGCTCACAAAACCCCGTAAAAAGCATACCCCCGAAAACTAACCCTGTGCTATAATTAAGCCATGTTCAGCCATCTCCATGTCCATACCGAGTACAGCCTCCTTGACGGCATGTGCCGCATCCCCCACCTTGTGCAGCGCGCCAAAGAGCTTGGTATGACCAGCCTGGCGATAACCGACCACGGGGTTATGTACGGGGCAATCAAGTTCTACCTGGAAGCCATAGAAGCGGGCATAAAACCCATTATCGGCTGTGAGGTCTATGTCGCCCCGAACAGCCGGTTTAGTCGCAATGCCGCTGATAAGAATAACTACCACCTCCTTCTGCTGGCTAAAAATCAGAGCGGTTACCGCAATCTAATCCGGCTCACCACGGCGGCGCACCTTGAGGGCTTTTATTACAAGCCGAGGGTGGATAAGGAGCTTCTTGAGCAGCACCACGATGGTCTTATTGCCTTCTCTAGCTGCCTTGCCGGCGAGATTCCCCGCCTTGTTCTTGAGCGGCGCCTTGAGGAGGCAAAGCAGGTCGCCCTGTGGTATAAGCAGACCTTCGGCGATTTCTATTTGGAAATACAGCGCCATCCCATTCCTGAGCTGGAGCAGATAAACCCGGCTCTTATCTCTATGGCTGATGAGCTTAATATACCACTGGTAGCGACCAACGATGTCCACTATATTAATCAGGAGGACGCCCCATCTCATGACCTGCTTATGTGCATTGGCACCAACTCCTCTATCCATGATGAAAAGAGAATGAAGATGGCGGGCGACTTTTACTACCTTAAGAGTGCCGAGGAGATGGCGGAGCTTTATAAGGATATCCCTCAGGCACTAGAAAATACCGAGCGCATTGCCGAGGTTTGTAACCTCAAGCTTGAGTTCGGGCGTCTTCACCTCCCAGAGATAGATTTGCCCCAGGGCAAGAGCGCCGACCAGTTCCTGGCTGACCTCTGTTATCAAAACTTGCCCCGCTACTACCCCAATCCCACCGCCGAGATAAAACCCAGGCTTGACTACGAGCTTGAGGTGATAAGAAAGACCCAGTTTGCCAATTACTTCCTTGTTGTCTGGGACATCATCTCCTTTGCCAAAAAGAAAGGCGTTTTATTTGGGGTTAGAGGCAGTGCTGCCGCCAGCATTGTCCTTCGCTGCCTGGGCATCACCGAGGTTGACCCAATTGAGAATAAGCTGGTCTTTGAACGCTTCCTCAACCTTGAGCGCAAGGAGATGCCGGATATAGACCTGGATTTTCAGGACGACCGCCGTGATGAGGTTATTGCCTATGTAACTAATAGATACGGCAAAGACCATGTTGCCCAGATTATAACCTTTGGCACATTGGGGGCGAGGGCGGCGCTCAGGGATGTGGGGCGGGCGCTGGGCATGAGCTACGCTGATGCTGACCGCGTCGCCAGGCTGGTCCCCTTCCGGCCGGGCATGACCCTGGGCCGAGCCATGGAGGAGAATAGCGAACTGCGCACTATCTACGAGGAGGATAAAATCGTTAGCAATCTGGTTGATTCCGCCCAGAGGCTTGAGGGTGTTTCCCGCCATGCCAGTACCCACGCCGCCGGCGTGGTTATATCCAAAGAGCCGCTCACCAGATATGTCCCCCTGCAGCGGATAAGCCGAGGTGACGATGAGGCTACGGTTATGACCCAGTTCCCCATGGAGGACAT
>Ga0315282_10017785_pt1 | contig 10234 bp, 8 predicted proteins | sample YL17G07_20_MG_FD_203693 | JGI IMG/M metagenome (GOLD analysis project Ga0315282, IMG submission 203693) | Sediment microbial communities from Yellowstone Lake, YNP, Wyoming, USA - YL17G07_20 | ecosystem: Environmental > Aquatic > Freshwater > Lake > Sediment | place: USA: Wyoming | collected... | reverse complement strand
AACAGGGGTTCACGCTCCCCGCGTAGCTCGCAAAGCGGCGAGGCGATTTGAAGCTCCGCTGGCGTCACTTCCCCGCGAACACCAGCCCGGCGATGAGCGCCGTCGCCTCCTCCTGCATCGCGGGGATGGCGTGCGAGTAGGTATCCAAGGCGACGGCGGCTCGGAGCGCAGACGCAAGCTGGGTGGCCCGAGCGGTCGCGCTGTGTGCGCGCAGACCGCACACGTGGCAGCCCTCCGCATGGCAGCGGGCTACAATGCCGGCACGACAAGGAGGTGTGGCGATGGAGGCACGACACTACCGCTTCACCGTGGGGGAGTTCGAGTGCCTGGCGGTCAGTGACGGGGCGCTGGTCAACGGACCGCCGGACATCCCCGGGCCGCTGCTCTTCGCCAACGCGCCACCGGCCGATCTCGACGCCGCGGTTCGGGAGTCGGGCGGCCCGACGCCGTGGACGCAATGGGCCGAGGAGATCACCTGCCTCCTGGTTGACACAGGCCGGCAGCGAATCCTTCTCGACGCCGGCGCCGGCGGGCTTGACCCGGCGACCGGAAGACTCATCGAGAACCTCGCGGAGGCCGGCGTCGCTCCATCGGACATCGACACTGTGATCCTTTCGCACGGCCACCCTGACCATATCGGCGGCCTTGTCGATCGTGATAATTCGCCCCTCTTCCCGACAGCCCGCGTCCTTCTGTCGAAGAAGGAGTGGAGGTTCTGGATGGAAGGCGAGGCAGAACGGGTGTTGCCCGCCGAGACGGGGGCGTTCCTGGTCGAGTTCGCGGGCAAGACATTCCCCATCCTCCAGCACGGCCTCGAGCTCGTCGACGAGGAAGGCGAACCGTTCGGTGGGGTTCGCTACCTGCCCACACCCGGTCACACACCGGGCCACCTCGCAGTGGAGCTGTCGTCACGCGGCGAGCGGTTCCTCTTCATCGCCGACCTGGTTCTCCACCCGCTGCACGTGGTGCACCCTGAGTGGCACTCCGTGGTCGACGCCGACCCCGCCCTGGTCGCGCAGACACGGCGGGCGCTGTTTGCGAAGGCGGCCGACGAGGCCTGCCTCGTCCACGCCTTCCACTTTCCCTTCCCCGGCCTGGGCCGGCTCCACGCCACGAGCACCGGATACTCGTGGGCCAGCGCCATGTGAGTCCCGGGAAGCGCCCATCTTGTGCTCGTCGGTCAATGAGCGCCGCGATGAGCGCCTGCGTGTCGGGCAGCCAGACACTGTCACGTGGGCCTCTATGAAGGCGGCCCCCTTGCAGAACTGGCACTCGACTTCCAGTTCGACAAGCCTGTGGTCTCGTCTGCCGAAGGCCCTGTGCTCTCGGTCGAGACGGTAGCGTTGGGCGAGCCTCGCAGGACGCCTGCTGCTTTGCCCTACTCAGGCTGAGATCGACGCATCGGCTACCTGCCCGCCAACACCAGCCCCGCGATCAGTTTGGCCGCCTCCTCCTGCCGCGCCGGGATGGCCCGCGAGTGAGCGCCGAGCGTCGCCCGACCCCCCGCGGCTGGTGGCCTCACTGAGTAGAGGTCCTGAGACGCAGATCGCGGGCAGGGTTCTCGGTGGCGGAATGAGGGCAAAAGGAGGGCGCACATGTTGTCGGGTGATGGTGCCCCCGAGTTGAGGCGGTCAGCGAAGCCCAACTTAGGCTTGCACGAGCGGCTGCGCCCATCCACGGCCTATTGCCCTTGGGAACGCGGTCGCCGTGTCACATGGCGAGGTCGCAGTCCCTGGATGACGAGCTGGCGTTGCTGGAAGACCCCTGATCCGCTTGGACCGAAACGCTTGCCCGGCACTCTTCCACGAAGGATGCTTCAGCTACCGTTGGAAGCGGAGGAGGGGTTATGGCCGTCCTAGTTGCATACGCCACCAAGCACGGCGCCACGCGCGAGATTGCCGAGCGTATCGCTGAGAAGCTGGACGCAGCCGGACTGCAGGCCGTGGCGCGGCCTGCCAAGGCGGCCGGCGACCTGGCCTCCTACGATGCCTTCGTGGTGGGCAGCGCCGTCTACAACTTCCACTGGATGAAAGAGGCGACGCAGTTCCTGCGGCGCAACCGTGACGTACTGGCGGCTCGACCGGTGTGGCTGTTCTCCAGCGGGCCGCTCGGCACCGAGGCCACCGACGCTCAAGGCAGGGACCTGCGCGAAGTCTCTGTCGCATCGCCGGAGGACGCGCCACCGATGTTCAAGCGAGCGGCGCAGGAGATGGCCGAGCTCCAGGAGGCGATCAAGGCCCGAGATCATCGCGTCTTCTTCGGCGCCTTCCACCGGGGCAAGCCCAAAGACATGAGTGAGCGGCTGGTACTGCTGATGCCGGCCGCCCGTGCGGCAGTTCCGGAAGGAGACTTTCGCGACTGGCAGGAGATCGAGGCCTGGGCGGAGGGCATCGCCCAGGAGCTCTCGTAGGTGAGCAGTGAGCGAACATCCAGGCTCAGGGACGGTCTAGCCTCACGCCCAGCGGGTTGGTGACAGCCCGGCGGGCCGGTGGCGCAGCGTAGCCAGGCTCCGTCGGGCGCTTGGCAGGTGTGCGAGGCAACCTGATTCTCACGCCTCACCCAACTTGCAGGAGACCAGTTTCCGCGGTCCGTCTAGCAGCGAGCGCCAGCGGCATCGTGTCGGCAAAGGCGGGCCCTTGCAGCGCTTTCGGGCCGCGCACAAGTTCGGCAGACCTGTGCGCCGGCCTTCGCCGCCTTCGCGACACGAGCGGGACAGCGTCGGATTCAGGGCATCCAGGAGTAACGCCATGCCACTGCAGAGCGTGGGTGAGCAGGCGTACACTCGTCATGTCGGAGCAGTCTACGCGCCGGCATCGCCTGAGCGTACTCCGGGGCTGCGAGGTGTGAATCTCTGGTCAGCCCGAAGGGGGGTCTCGTCGTGAACCGACCGACCGGACGCATCGCGCTCTTCGCGGCGCTCGTCTGCGGCCTGCTGGCGCTTGCGGTCATGGGCCTGACTGAAGCCTCGCGGGCCGCCCCCGGCGACCCGTCGACGAGCGGCTCCCTCGCAGTGACTCACCCGCCGGTGAGCAGCTCGTATCTCTGCACAAACGCCGTCCCCGATCGGCTCGTCGATCCAGTCTCCGCGAGCCTCCTCCTCAAACGACAGATCTGGATTCGCCCATACCCAAAGGCTCTTGCCATCGGCGACTTCAACCGTGATGGCCGCAAGGACTTGGCGGTCCTCAACAGCCGTCCAGCCACAGTCTCGATCCTGCTCGGGCTGGGCAACGGCAACTTCGGCTTGCGGCGTGCCTTCCCCGTCCCCAAGGGCGCGAACGCGATCGCCGTGGCAAATCTCAACGGCGGCGACAAGCAGGATCTCATTGCCGGCGTTGGACATTCATGGACTTCTGATGGCTTGCGCCCCGGCACCGTCAGCGTGCTGCTCGGCAGGGGCGACGGCACCTTCAAGGCAAGCCGCACCTACGGCCTCGGCTATGTTGAAGACACCCTGACCGGCGTGGTCCTGGCGATCGCCGACCTCAACGGCGACCGCAAGCCGGACATCGTGACCGCCGAGGGCCACAAGCTGATCATCCTGTTCGGCAGAGGCGACGGCAGGCTCAGGCCGGCGCGCGCCTATCCTGTCGATGCCGCCAGCGGCAGGGGGATCATCTCGCTCGCCCTCGGCAGGCTTAACGGCGATCTCACGCCAGAGGCGATTGTCGGCAGTGAGTGGTCTGCCAATGAGCCTACGGGAGACCTCAGCGTGATGCTCGGCAACGGCAGGGGCGGCTTTGGGGCGGCTCGCACCGAGGATACTCGCTTCCTGCTCCCCTGCGGACTCGCCGTGGCGGACCTCAACCACGACGGCAAGCGAGATCTGCTGGTCGCCTACAACCGCGAGGCAGACGTCGAGACGGACGAGTACCCAGCGGTCACCGTCTCGCTAGGCCGCGGCGATGGCACCTTCTCACAGGCGGCGGGGTATGACTTCGGCTCGGAGGGCGCGGGTGCGCTCAAGCTCGCTGACTTCAACGGCGATGGCAACCTCGATCTGCTCCTGACGTTCGTCCCGGGCATCCACCTGCTCCTCGGCAACGGCGATGGGAGCTTCCAGCCTGCGAACGTGTTGGACACGACACGTCGTCCCCATGGAGTGTGGGTGGTCGCGGTGGCCGACTTCAACAACGACGGCAGGCCCGACTTCGTGGTCGAGGACCGGGCCGCTCGCCACCTGAGCATGTTCCTCAACACCAGCGGCTCGGCCGACTAGGCCCGGCGATGGCGCTGCGTGGCCGCCGGGAAGGCGACGTGGCATCGCCCGGAGTAGACGCTGGCCGTCGGCAAGAGGTCGGCGACACGCCGCAGGTGCAGCGAGGAAACCGCTGGCGCAGGTCGTGAAGACCTGCGTTCTGCTCGCTGCAGACGCTGGAGCCTGATCCCCTCACACCGTGGGACAGCAAGACGTCGAGGTGCGCCGCTGCACAGCCAGCGCTGGCAATGGCCACAGGGGCTTGACGCGCGTCCGGTTCTGTCCTATCTTCCATGGCTCCCGGACGACCGGGTGGCCGGTAGCGACGTGTGAGCCATAGCGCTCAGTGTGGAGGCGTGAGATGTTTGGCCCGTGGCGCAGCACATACGCGTCACACCGCAGCTAGCCGAGGCGCGACGCCTCGCGCTCGCTCATAACGTCCTGCCCGTCACACACTCCTTCGTCTCCGACCTCGAGACCCCCGTCTCCGCCTTCCTGAAGCTCGGCGCGCCGCGCCGTTGCTTCCTGCTGGAGAGCGCCGAGCAGGGGCAGCACCTCGGCCGCTACTCGTTCCTCGGCATCGGCGCGCGCGCCTTGGTCACCTATCGCGACGGCCGGCTGGTAGTGCAGGAGGACGGTGCCCGTCTCGAGGTGGAGGAGCCCGACCCGTTCCTGGCCGCCGCGCAGCTCGTCAGCAGCTTCCGGCCGGCGCAAGCCTCCGGCTTGCCGCCGCTGGCCGGCGGCCTGGTCGGCTACTTCGGCTACGACCTGGTGCGCCACTTGGAGTACCTCCCCGACGCGCCGCCCGACGACCTGGGCCTCCCCGAGATGGCCTTTCTGCTGGCCGACACGGTGCTGGTGTTCGACCACTTGAGGCACACGATCACAGTGGTCGCCAACGCCTTCGTGGAGGGTCGCCAGGTGGACGCCTCCTACGAGCGGGCGCGGGAGCGCATCTGCGAGATGCGGGAGAAGCTGGCGCGGCCGCTGCCGGCGGCGGCGGCCGCGTTCATCGCCGGGGTCGATCCGGCGTCGGCCGATGGGTTGACTGATGCCGGGACGCGACCGGTATCCTCATCGATGACGCGCCAGCGCTACGAGAACTGTGTCGAGCGCATCCGCGACTACATCTTCGCCGGCGATGCCTTCCAGGTCGTGTTGAGCCAGCGCTTCAGCACGCCGGTCGAGGTCTCGCCGTTCGCCATCTACCGCGGCTTGCGCGCGGTGAACCCCTCGCCCTACCTGTACTTCATCGCCTTCGACGACTTCGCCCTGGCCGGTTCCTCGCCCGAGCCGCTCGTGCGTGTCAACGGCCGCCATGTAGAGGCACGTCCCATTGCCGGCACGCGCCCCCGCGGCGCCGACGAGGCGGAGGATTGGCGCCTGATCGCAGAGCTGCGTGCCGATGAGAAGGAGCGCGCCGAGCACATCATGCTCGTCGATCTGGGGCGCAACGACCTTGGCCGCGTCTGTGCGCCGGGGAGCGTGCAGGTCGATGAGCTCATGGGCATGGAGCTCTACTCGCACGTCATCCACATGGTCTCGTCGGTGAGCGGCACGCTCGCCAGCGGTCGCAGCGCCATCGATGCGCTGAAGGCCTCGTTCCCCGCCGGCACTGTGAGCGGCGCCCCCAAGGTGCGCGCCATGCAGATCATCGACGCTGGCGCCATCGGCTACTTGAGCTACAGCGGTGACCTCGACACCTGCATCTGCATCCGCACGGTCATCGTCAAGGACGGCGTAGCCTACGTGCAGGCCGGTGCGGGCATCGTCGCCGACTCCGTACCGGCGCATGAGTTCGAGGAGACGCAGAGCAAGGCGGCGGCGCTGCTGCGCGCCATCGATCTGGCCCACGAGCAGTTCGCTGCCCAGTCCCACGAGCCGCAGGAGTGACCCGGTGCCACGCGTGTTTGTGATCGACAACTACGACTCGTTCACCTACAACCTGGTACAGCTGCTGGGCAGCCTCGGTGCCACCGTCAGCGTGGCGCGCAACGACCAGGTGAGCTTGGCGGAGATCGAGGCTGCGGAGCCGACCCATCTCGTCGTCTCGCCGGGCCCCTGCACACCCGACCAGGCCGGCATCTCGATGGAAGCGGTCAGCTACTTCGGCGAGCGCCTGCCGGTCCTCGGTGTCTGCCTGGGCCATCAGGCGATCGGCCAGGTCTACGGCGCTACGGTGCGCCGCGCCGGCTACCCGGTGCACGGCAAGACCGACCAGGTCAGCCACGACGGGCGCGGCCTGTTCGCCGGGCTGCCGTCGCCGTTCACGGCCACTCGTTACCACTCGCTGGTCGTCGACGAACACCTTCCCGACGGCCTCGAGCTCAGCGCCTGGAACCCAGAGGGCATCGTGATGGGCGTGCGCCACCGCGAACTGCCGGTCGAAGGTGTGCAGTTCCATCCCGAGAGCGTGCTCACCGAGGTTGGCCTCGAGGTGCTCCGCAACTTCCTGGCCATAGGCTGGGACGGCGAGACGCGGCGCGCGGCCCAGGCCGTCAGCGTGCCAAGCGCAACGAGCAGGGAGGCCGCTCATGCCCAATGAGATCCTCAGCGCGGCGCTCAAGACGCTTGCCGCCGGCCGTGACTTGAGCGAGCAGGAGGCCCGCACGGTGCTGCTCGAGATCATGGGCGGCCGTTCAGGCGATGCCCAGACGGCCGCCTTGCTTGGCGCCCTGCGCGTCAAGGGCGAGACGGCCGAGGAGCTGGTCGGCATGGCGCGCGCCATGACCGAGCTCGCCGAGAAGGTCGAGGTGGACGCCGACGTGATCCTCGACACCTGCGGCACCGGCGGCGACAGCGCCCAGACCTTCAACATCTCGACGCTGGCGGCGCTGGTGGCCGCCGGCGCCGGCGTGACGGTGGCCAAGCACGGCAACCGCGCGGCCACCAGCAGGTGCGGCAGCGCCGATGTGCTCGAGGCGTTGGGCGTGGCCATCGACTTGGCCCCCGCGCAGGTATCGCGCTGCCTTTCTGAGATCGGCGTTGGTTTCATGTTCGCCCCGCGCCACCACCTGGCGATGAAGCACGTGGCGGCGGTTCGCAGCGAGCTCGGCCTGCCGACGGCCTTCAACCTGATCGGCCCGCTGACCAACCCGGCCGGCGCCAGGCACCAGCTCATCGGCGTTGCCGACGCGCGCTACGTCGACCGCCTGGCGCAAGCGGTGCGCATGATGGGCTCAGCGCGCAACCTCATCGTGCACAGCGCGGATGGCCTCGACGAGGTATCGACGACCTGCGAGACGGCTGTGGTCGAGGTCTTCGCCGGCGAGGGCTACGACCGCCGTTACGCCCTGACCCCTGAGGAGTTCGGGCTGCGGCGCGCGCGGCTGGAGGAGCTGCGCGGCGGCGAGGCCGCCGCTAACGCCGCCATCGCTCGCGAGGTGCTCGACGGGGTGGCGGGAGCCCGCCTCGACGTGGTGCTGCTCAACGCCGGCGCCGCCCTCTACATCGCCGAGGCGGCGGCCAGCATCGCCGAGGGGGTGGAGCGCGCCCACCGGGCCATCGCCAGCGGCGCCGCCCGCGCCAAGCTCGACGCCCTCATCGAGGTCAGCAGGCGCCTCAAGCAGGAGGCCGCGACATGACGGTCTCCTCCGGCAACGTCCTCGGTGAGCTGCTCGTCGCGGCGCAGGCACGGGTACAGCAGGCCCGCCGCCGCCGGCCGCTCGCACGGCCGACGGTCGCCGCGCCGCACCCTCACCGCTTGTGTGCGGCACTGTGCCGGCGGGACGGCGTGGGTCTGGCGCTGATCGCCGAGATCAAGCGCGCCTCGCCCTCGCGTGGTGACATCGCGCCGGGTCTCGACGCCGTCGCCCAAGCGCAAGCCTACGCCGCGGCCGGGGCCGACGCGCTCTCGGTGCTCACCGAGCCGACGCGCTTCGAGGGCAGCCTCGCCGACCTCGAAGCGGTGACGGCCGCCTGTCGGCTGCCGGTGCTGCGCAAGGACTTCATCGTCGATCCGTATCAGGTATGGGAGTCATCAGCGGCGGGAGCGGCCGCCGTGCTGCTCATCGTGGCGGCGCTCGACGACGCCGTCCTGCGTGGGTTGCTCGGCGAATGTCGGGCCTGCCGGCTGGACGCGCTCGTCGAAGTCCACACTGAGGCGGATGTGGAGCGCGCGTTGACGGCGGGTGCGAGTCTCATCGGGATCAACAACCGCGACCTGCGCACGCTGGCGGTGGACCTGGGGACGACCGAGCGCCTCGCTCCGCGCGTTCCGGCCGGAGTGCTCGTGGTGAGCGAGAGCGGCATCGTCGATGCCAGGGGTGCGGCGCGCGCCGCTGCCGCTGGAGCCCACGCGCTGCTCGTGGGGGAAGCGCTGATGCGAGCCCCGCGCGAGGGGCTGCCGGCCTTGGTGCACGGCTGGCGCGCGGCCGCTGAGGGCGTGCTGAGGACGCAGGAAGTGAGACGATGACGCGCGTCAAGATCTGCGGCCTAACCCGCGAGGACGACGTGCGCCGCGCCGTCGAGCTCGGCGCCTGGGCCTGCGGCTTTGTGCTCTGCGACAGCCGGCGGCAAGTGACGCCCGACCGCGCCTGCTGGCTCGCCGGGGAGGCCGGCGAGGCACTCACCGTCGCCGTGGTCAGCACCGAGCCGCCCGAGGAGATCGCCGAGCTGCTTCTCGTCAGCGGCTTGCAGGCGGTACAGCTCTCGGCCGGCGCCGACGGTCCGTCCGTAGCCGCCGTGCGCACGGCCGCCGGGCGACGGGGGCTGTGCCCGCTGATCATCGCCGCCGCGGATACCGTCGATGCCAGGGATGCCGATCTCCTGCTGCTCGACGCCCGCACGACGGCCGCCTACGGCGGCACCGGCTGCACGCTCGACTGGACGACGCTCGCTGCTCTGCCGCGGCTGGACTGGCGCCCGCTGGTGCTCGCCGGCGGTCTCACGCCGGCAAACGTTGCCGCGGCGATCTCGCTCCTGCGGCCGGTCGCCGTCGACGTTTCCAGCGGCGTGGAGTCCGCGCCCGGGGTGAAAGACCGCGTCCGGCTGGAGGCGTTCTTCGCCGCCGTGGCCGCGGCCGATGCCAGTCCTGCTCGCCTGCCGGTCGGGGAGGCTCGCCCATGACCATCGAGAGTCGCTTTGGACCGTACGGCGGTCGCTTCGTGCCGGAGACCCTGATCCCCGCTCTCGACGAGCTCGCGGCGGCCTATGCGGAGGCGCGTGAAGCGCCGGACTTCCAGGACGAGCTGGCCCAGCTCCTCGCCGACTATGCCGGTCGCCCCACGCCGCTCTACCATGCCGCCCGCTTGAGTGAGCGCTGCGGCGCCACCGTTCTTCTGAAGCGTGAGGACCTCTGTCACACCGGCGCCCACAAGATCAACAACACGGTGGGGCAGGTCCTCCTCGCCCGCCGGATGGGGAAGCGGCGGGTGATCGCCGAGACGGGGGCGGGGCAGCACGGCGTGGCCACGGCCACCGCCTGCGCCCTGCTCGACCTGGACTGCAGCGTGTACATGGGCGCCGAGGACATGCGCCGCCAAGAGCTCAACGTGGTGCGCATGCGACTGCTCGGCGCCCGCGTCGTCCCGGTCGAGAGCGGCTCGCGCACCCTCAAGGACGCCATGAACGAGGCGCTGCGCGACTGGGTGACCAACGTTCGCGAGACCTTCTACGTGATCGGCTCCGTCGCCGGTCCGGCGCCCTATCCGGCGATGGTGCGCGACTTCCAGGCAGTGATCGGCCGCGAGGCGCGCCAACAGGTGCTCGCGCGCCTCGGTCGCCTGCCCGACGAGATCGTGGCCTGCGTCGGCGGCGGCTCCAACGCGATCGGCATCTTCCACGCGTTTCGCGATGACCCCGTGCGCCTGACCGGCGTCGAGGCGGCCGGCGAGGGTCTCGACACGCCGCGCCACGGCGCTTCGCTTGCGCGTGGCCGGCCGGGCGTGCTGCACGGCTCCTTCTCCTACCTGCTGCAGGACGCCTGGGGCCAGGTGCTGCCGGCGCACTCGGTCTCGGCCGGCCTCGACTACCCCGGCGTCGGCCCGGAGCACGCCTGGCTCAAGGACAGCGGCCGCGCCGTCTATGCCGCCGCCA
>Ga0315282_10017784_pt1 | contig 10234 bp, 8 predicted proteins | sample YL17G07_20_MG_FD_203693 | JGI IMG/M metagenome (GOLD analysis project Ga0315282, IMG submission 203693) | Sediment microbial communities from Yellowstone Lake, YNP, Wyoming, USA - YL17G07_20 | ecosystem: Environmental > Aquatic > Freshwater > Lake > Sediment | place: USA: Wyoming | collected... | reverse complement strand
CACGTCGATCACCTGATCGAGGGTCTTGACGGTTTCGTAGAACTCCGGCAGCTCCAGTTCACCCTCGGGAACGGTGGTGTGGGTCTGCGGACGGACGCCTGTTCCGTCGGTCGTCGAAGGCGACTGGCGATAGACGTAGTCCAGGATCGCCTCCTTGTCCGTCAAGTTGGCCAGGCCCGGGATGCCGCCTTGATAGGCGCAGGCGCCATAGGCAATGACCAGCTTCGATTTCTGGCGCAACAGCTTGGCCATGGCTTCTTGCTCGCTGTTGCGGACGGCGCCGTTAATGAAGGCGACGTCAATCGCGCCGTCGGGCATGGCCTGGACATCCGAGCGCTTGAAGTCGAGCGCCACCGGCCAAAAAACGATGTCCACCGCCTCGACGACTTTCAGAACTCCTTCGGCGAGATCAACGACAGCCTCCTCGCAGCCTCCACAACTTGCGCACCAGTAAAAAGCGACCTTGGGTTTAGCCATGGTTGTTGGCTCCTTCCCCTCTGACTCCTCATTCCGACCGCTTTCGCTTCCGCGTCCCTCACGCCTCCACTCCCCTCACCCCCAGCCCCTCTCCGCCGGGGGAGAGGGAGGACCGAAGGTCGGGTGAGGGGTATAGTCGGCGGGGCTAAAGCCCCACCCTTCCCGCTAGGCAGCCATCGCTGCTTTGGGCGCAGCTTCCGTGCGCAGCGGCCCAAGACGGCGAATCTGCTCGGTGAATTCGTTCACCACATCGCGCAGGCGCTCGCCCTCCGAGGCCGAAATCCATTCCAGGCGCAGCCGCTCGGGCTCGATGCCGAACTGGGGAAGCATCGTCCTCAGCAACGTGATCCGCCGCAGCGCCTTGTAGTTGCCCTCCTGATAGTGGCAGTCGCCCGGGTGGCAGCCACCGATCAGCACGCCGTCGGCGCCGTGGCGGAAGGCCCACAGAATCATTTGCGGGTCCACGCGCCCCGAGCACATCGTCCGTACCACGCGGACGTTGGGGGCGTATTTCATGCGGGAGGTTCCCGCCAAGTCGGCCGCAAGATACGTACACCAGTTGCAGAAGAATCCCACGATGGAGGGATCGAAACGCTTGTTCATACCAGGACTCCTTCCACTTCGGCAAAGAGCTGCTCATCCCGAAACAGGTTCTGTTGTGCGGCGCCGGACGGGCAGGCCGCCACGCACGTTCCGCAGCCCTTGCACAGGGCCTCGTTCAAAACCGCCACTTTCTTCTGCGCGTCGAAATGGATGGCCGTGTAGGGGCACATCGCGATGCACACGTGGCAGCCGGAGCAAAGCTCCTCGTCAATCCAGGCGGTGTTGGGCTCTATTTCCACAAAGCCTTTGTCAATCAGCGCCATGCACTGCGCCGCGGCGGCCCCCGCCTGAGCCACCGTGTCGGGGATGTCTTTCGGTCCCTGGTTGCACCCGGCCAGGAAGATGCCATCCGTGAAAGTATCCACCGGAGCGAGCTTCGGGTGCCGCTCGAGGAACCATCCCTCGGCGGAACAGCCAAGATTGAAGAGCCGCCGCACCTCGTTCGTATCCGCCTGGGGTTCCATGCCGACCGAGAGCACGACCATGTCCACGGGAATGCGTCGTATCACGCCCAGCAGCGTGTCTTCGGCGCGCAGGATCAGCTTGCCCTCCTCGGCGGGCGACTGGGCCCAGCCGCTCACCTCGGCTACCTTCCCCCGGATGAAGGACACGCCTTCCTCCAGGATGCGCTTGTAGAATTCTTCAAAGCCTTTTCCGGGAGTGCGCATGTCGATGTAGAAGTTGTAGAGGTGCGCGCCCGTCTTCTCCTTGAGCAGGTGGGCCAGCTTGAGCGAGTACATGCAGCAAACGCGCGAGCAGTATTTGTTGGTGTTCTCATCGCGCGAGCCAATGCAGTGCAGGACGCCGATCGACTCTGGCCTGCGTCCGTCGCGCAGGATCACCTGGCCCAGCGTCGGCCCAGAGGCGTTCACCAGCCGCTCGACCTCCAAGCTGGTGTACACGTTGGGGAACTTGCCGTAGCCATATTGGGGCAGCCGGCGCGGGTCAAAGGTCTTGAAGCCGGTCGCCATGATCACCGTGCCGACTTCCAGCTCGATCTCCTGCACCTGCTGAGTGAAGTCGATGGCGTCGCGGTCGCCGCACACCTCCACGCAGCCTTTGGGGCACTTGTGCGTCTTGAACTCGATGCAGGTGGCGGGATCGATCAGCGGGATCGACGGCACGGCCTGGGGGAAAGACATGTAGATGGGCTTGCGCTTTCCCAGACCCAGGTCAAACTCATTCGGGTACTTGCCCTCCTTATAGACACATTCCTCGATGCACTCCCCGCAGCCCACGCACTTGGCTTCGTCGATGTAGCGGGGATACTTCTTCACCTTGACTTTGAAATTCCCCACAAAGCCGCTCACCTCGCTGACCTCCGAGAGGGTCAGGAGATGGATGTTGGGGTTTTGCTTCACCGCCGTCATCTTCGGCGTCAGGATGCAGGCGGCGCAATCGAGCGTGGGAAACGTCTTGTCAAACTGCGCCATGTGCCCGCCAATGGAGGGCTCCCGCTCGACGAGATAAACCTGCTTGCCGGCGCTGGCCAGCGTCAGCGCCGCATGGATGCCCGCGATGCCGCCACCCACGATCAAAACATTGGGATTGACCGGGAACCTGCGGGGTTCCAGCTCTTGGTGCCAGAAGGCGCGCGCGACCGCCGCCTTCACCAGCGCCTTGGCTTTGCTGGTAGCAGCCACCCCGTCCTCGGTGACCCAGGAGACATGCTCGCGGATGTTCACCATCTGGAAGAGGTAGGGGTTCTGTCCGGCATTGGCCGTGGTCTTGCGAAACGTCAGCTCGTGGAGATGGGGCGAGCAGGACGCCACCACCACGCGGTTGAGCCCCAGCTTCTTCACGTCCTGCACAATCAAATCCTGCCCGGGGTCCGAGCACATGTACTTGTACTCGCGCGCGATGGTCACGCCCGGCAACTTCGCGGCGCTGTCCACCACCGCCGGCACGTCCACCTTGCCCGCGATATTCGTTCCGCAATGGCAAACGTACACGCCGATCTTCGCTGCATGGTTCCCGTTGCCTTTCATAGCCGTGTCCTCTCCGCTTAGGTTGATTGCGTCTCACCAGCCCACCGGCCAACATCAGCCGAGCGACTCAGGCGGCGGTCCGCTGCGCCGGCGGTGACGCCGCGGCCAGGGAATCCAGCCCCACCGCTTCCGCCACCAGTTCCGTCAAATCCTTGATTACCAGCCGACCTTCCAGGCCGGTGGTTTTCACCGCATCCGAAAACATCACGTAATCTTTTGGGCAAGTCACCACCAGGCCTTGCACGCCGTCCAGCGCCGCCGCCTCGCGCACGCGGCTCTCGCTGGGGCGCGCCTGGGCCTCGCCGATTTCCTCCATCCAGATGCGCCCGCCTCCCCCGCCGCAGCAGAAGCTGTCGCGATGGGAACGCGGCATTTCTTTCAACTCGACTCCCAAAGCCTTCAGCACCGTCCGCGGCGCGTCGTAGACGCCGTTGTACCGTCCCAGGTAGCACGGGTCGTGATAGGTCACCCGGTAGGGCAGCTTGTGGGTTACCTTCAGCCGCCCGCGGGCGAACAGGTCCGCCAGCAACTCCGTGTAGTGCCGGATGGGATGCCGCCCCTGGTTGAGGTCCGGGTACTCATTCTTGAACGTGTTGTAAACGTGCGGGTCCGTCGTAAACAGGTTGTTGAACCGCGCTTTCTGGAGCGTCGCGGTGTTTTTCTCCCGCAATAGTTCGAAAAGGCCTTCTTCGCCGGCGCGCCGCGCGTCGTTGCCGGAGTTGCGTTCCGCCTCGTAGAGGATTCCGTAGTCTACCTCTGCCGCGTGTAGCACCCGCGCCAACTGGCGCGTCATGCCCTGGAGCGCGGGGTGGTAGCTGGCATACTCGCCCAGGTACCACAGCCATTCCACCGGCTCCTTCCGCGCGTCCTTGGGCTTGAAGTCCAACCCCTGCGTCCAAACGGCGCGCTTGCGCTCCGACTGGCCAAAGGAATTGCCGTAGCGCGTCAGGTTCGTAAGTGCCTCTTGCAGCCGCTCATCCATCTCTCCTTGTGAAACGAGCGCGCGCCGCAACTGCACAATCATGGGGACGTGCTCGACACCGACAGGGCATATGTCCATGCACGCCATGCAAGTGCTGCAAGCCCACAGGGCTGGAGCCTTAATCAGACCCCCGGCGACCCTCAGCCCGTCGATGGCCGCCACCTGCGCTCCGAAGAGCACCTTCCTGCCGTTGCTCTTCACCCGTTGCTGGTCCATCCGGGCACGTGATGCGACAGCCAACGCGTCGGCATACTCGCGCAAGTCGAGGACCAAATCCCGCGGCGAGAAACCCATGCCGGAAGCCTGGATCGGACACACCACGTGGCACCGCCCACAACGGGTGCAGGCATCTAGCGAAAGAAGCTCCTTCCAGGTGAAATCCTCCAGCCGCGCATAGCCCACCGAGAGCGCATCGGACGGCGGGGCTGGCAAATGTCGTGCCACATCCTCGTTGTGAAACACCAAGCTGAAGAAGTCGATGACCAGATGGAAGGCTTTGGAGTATGGGATGTAGGCAACCAGGGCCAAGGCTAGCAGGCCATGTCCCCACCAGACATAGAAATACGCAGCACCTGCTGAGGCTCCCGACGTGCCAAGGCCCGCCAGCAGACTGGCCGTACCCCAACCAACCGGCGACCACACTCTTTCATACTCCGGCCAGTGCTGGGCAATGCGCAACCCCTCCACCAGGAAGCCCGTCACCGTGACGAAAAAGAGGAGGCCAATGAAGATCCAGTCATCCCAGACATAAAGAGCGCGGTCAAAGTTCTCTTTCTGCGCGTCCCCACGGGTGTAGTCGAACTGCGGGAGGCGGAAGAAGAGTCGCCGCACCATCATCATGGCCAAGCCGACGAGCAGAACCACCCCAAATACATCCAGCGCCAGCGAGTACCAGAGGTAGAAACTGCCTTTCCAGAAGCGCCACGCCGGGCTGAGGAGACGGACCACGTCGTAATCAATGGTCAGGATGGCCGTGCCGAGGAAAAGGACGATGAAGCCCCACATGATCGCCAAGTGCCCCAACCCGCCATAGAGATCGTTGCGCGTCACGGTGGCATTGCGCGCCACAAGCTGAAGCGCATGGAGGATCCTCCCTCCCAGCCGATCAAAGCGGTTCACAGGCGCGCCACGCCGGTACTTCCGGACGCGCCCATAGACTCCCGCCAGGAAGACGAGCAGCGTCAGGATCGCCAGAACGTAGAGCGCCACATGCGACGCTGGTCCGAACCCGGCAAAGACTTCCCGTGTTGGCGCTTCAAGCGGCACGCGGACCCTGCCTTGTCTTAATCTCCTCACTCAACGCGGGAAGGATGTCAAATACATCGGCCACTACCCCATAGTGCGCTACGCTGAAGATCGGAGCTTGGGGATCCGTGTTGATCGCGACAATGAGTTCGGCACCCCGCATGCCCTCGACATGTTCGGGAGCTCCGCTGATACCCAAGGCCAAATAGAGTTTGGATTTCACCGTCATGCCCGACTTGCCCACCTGGCGGGTCTTGGGCAGCCACGCCTGGTCGATCACCGGCCGCGAGCCGCAAACCGCGCCGCCCAATACCTCGGCCAAGGCCTCCGCTTGCGGTACGTTGTCAGCGCTCTGGATGCCACGCCCTACGGCCACCAAAATGGGAATCTTCGTGATGTCCACATCCCCCGGGGGCGGTTCAATCCAGCGGCGGAATGACGTTCGTGGCTCCGGCGCCACAAGCGCATGGGGGATTTGCACCACTTGGGGCTTTCCGCTCACCCTGCCCGCTTCGGCCGGAAACATGCCGGGAGCCACCGCGACCAGCGTCGTTCGCTGCGTCAGGAGAACCTTGGCAAAGAGCTTGCCCCCGTAAATCTGGCTAGTGGCGACCAGCCCTCCATCTTGGAATCCGATGGCTGTGCAGTTGTCGATGCACGGTAGGTTGAGCCGCGCCGAAAGAAGACTAAGGAGGTCTAACCCGACCGAGGTACTCCCCAGCAAAACGACCCGCGGTGACGCGTGCGCGACTGCGATTCCCAGGACGGCCGCGTACGCGTCAGGCGTGAATTCGCGAAGTTCTGGACGATCGGCAGCGTAAACGACCGCGGCGGCCCCGAATTTGCTCACCAGCCCACCGACATCGTGTCCCAAGAGCGCAACCCCAACCTGGCCGCCCAAGGTGGGCGCTAGCTCCCGGGCCTTGCCTAGCAGCTCGAACGTGATGTCAGTGAGATGCCCTTGGAACCGCTCAGCGACGACCAGAATGTTGTTGGCCATAGGTCACCTCAGGAGACGTCTCTCGGAGAGGAGATTGGCGATTTGCCGCGCAACTTCCTCTGGACTTCCACAAAGCATGGTCGCGCCTTTTCCTTCTTCGGGCTTGAACAAGCGTTCAACCCCGACGGGCTCCGCAGGGGGTGGCGAGGCCATCTGCTCTTCCACCGTCCCTGTTTTCATTACCTGCCGCAGGCGGCTGACCGGCACGTAGCGCGGGGGTTGCTCGGCGGCTTGAATCCCCAGGACCGCCGGCAGTCGAACCTCGAGCTCGGCCGCGTAACCCCCGGGGTATTCTTTTTCCACAATAGCTTTTCCTTGGTCGCCAGCCAGCTCCACCTTGCGCACCAATCCGACGTACGGAAAGTCAAGATAACCAGCCAGCAAGCCACCCAGCGAGCCGTCCAGGTCATCGATGGCACGCACCCCGGTGAAAACCAGGTCGAACGCCAAACCACGGAGCAGCGAGGCGAACATCTTGGCAGCCGTGTGGTTGTCGGGAGGCGTATCCAGCCCCGTCCGAACCATAACCACCCGGTCGGCCCCCTTGGCCAGCGCGGTGCAGAGGGTGTCCCGAGCCTCGCCGGTCTCGAGCGAAAAGACCTCCACCCGTGCCTGGGTGCGCTCCTTGAGGAGCAGGGCCTCTTCCAAGGCGTGGTCGTCCGACTCGCTCAGGATGTACCGGATCGAGGTGGGGTCCACGGCTTTCCCACTCGCATCAATCTCCACACCTTCCACCAGATCGGGCACCTGCTTGGCAAGCACCGCAATGTTCATGGCTGACTTCTCCTTCACACCAACTCCATGGATTCGGCCAGCAGTTCGATAATATCCCGCACGACAAGCTTTTCCTCATTACCAGTAATCTTCACCGCGTCCTCAAAGCGCGACGGCTCATAGGGACAGGCCACGGCCAGGATCCCGGCCTCTGTCGCCGCCGCTTGCTGCACCCGCCGGTCGGCCAGGCGATCCTTGGCGCGCTCCTGGATGTAGCGGTCCAGATAGACCGTGCTCGCGCCACCCCCGCAGCAAAGGCTCGACTCGCGGTTCTGAATCATTTCCACGAGCTTGACGCCCGGGATGGCCTCGAGCAGCGCACGCGGCTCGTCGTAATGACCGGTCTTGCGGCCCAAGCAACAGGAGTCGTGATAGGTGACGGCAGCACTTAGCTTCTTGAGCAGAGGCTTGAGCTGCCCGAGGCGCTCGGCGAGAAACTGCACGTAATGCTTCACGCGGAAGGTGCCGCCCAGCTTGGGGTAGATATTTAGCAAGGTGCGATAGGCGTGCGGGTCGGTAATCAATATTTCCTTGAAGCGATATTTCCCCAAGATTTCGATGTTGCGTTCGATGAGCATTTCGAAAAGCCCACGCTCGCCGGCCAACCACTCGCAGTCCCCAATGCAGCGCTCCTCGTGACCGAGAATTGCGAAGTCCACGCCCAGCGCGTTCAAGATGCGCGCCAGCTTTCGCGAAATCTCCTGGTTTCTGGGTTCATACGAAGGGTAACACTCAACGATCCATAGAAGCTCCACCGGCCTTTTGATCTGGGAGATGATGGGAACTGGAACACCCGCCGTTGCCGTCCACTCCGCGCGTTTGCGTGGGGACTGGCCCATGGGGTTGCCGTAAAGGTAAGTGTTCTGGAGGGCTTTCTGTAAGTCCTGCTCCATTGGCTTGCCCTCTGCCATCACCGCCGACCTTAGCGCGGGGAAGAGGCCATCCGGAATCAGCAATTGGCTGGGGCACCGCACTTGGCAGGTGTGACAAGCGACGCAAAGCCAGGGGGTGTTGCTACTCACCACCTCCTCAAACCGGCCGTCAGCAATCATCTTAGCCGCCTTGCGCGGCGTGAAATCCATCACTTCGCCCATGGGACAGGAGCCGCTGCAGACGCCGCATTGAATACAGGTCCGGAACAACTCCGGGATTTGGGCGATTTCAGGGAAGATGGCACCGCGTTGTTCGGGGGAAATTTGAGGCTGAAGTGTACCCATGGACCAGCTCCTTTTCCACACGTGACGAAGTTGAGCTTTCCTCAGGCGACCGCGGGTTCGCGCGCCGCGATACCCTTCTCGCCAATCTCCCAGTGGAGAGGCACCAACAGCTTTTGCAGACCCAGGGCCTCTTCCGAAAGGCCCAGGGCCATGCCGATCAACTGTGTGAAGTAAGGAATGGGTATCGTGACGTCATCACCATACTGCCTCTTTATCTTGCCTTGGTATGCCTCCAGGTTGAGCTGGCAGAGGGGGCAGACAGTAACCAAGGCGTCGGCATTGTTGCGCTTCGCCTGGCTGAGAATGATATAGACCAGGCGGTGCCCTACTTCTTCGATCGACCCCGTGAGCGACCCCCCGCAGCAGCGGGCTTTCAACTCGAAGTCCACCAAATTGGCGCCCAACGCGGGGATGAATGCGTCGAAAGCTTCGAGGGTCATGCCCTCGCTCAAGGCATACGGCCGGGCGATGAGGCAACCGTAATAGGGCGCTACGTTCCAGCCGCGGAGCGGCCTCTTCACCTTGGCCTTCAAGCCCTTCACGCCCACATCACGCAAGAGAATTTCCAGGGGATGAAAGATTTTGGCCGTGCCTTGGTACTCCAGTCCAACCGTGGCAAGCGCGCGGTCGATCTTGGCCCGCAGCTCCCCGTAGCGCGCCAGGTAGTCCTGGGTTTTCCTCAAGATCATGAAGCAGGCGGTACAGGGTGCAACCACTTCCAGGCCGACCTGCTCGGCCATGGCTAGATTGCGTGCCCCCAGGGCAATGGCCTGATGCTCGTCCACCGAAATGTAGGTAGTGGCCCCGCAGCAGTTCCAGTCTTTCAGTTCGCGGAGCTCCAGACCCAGCGCGTTGAAGACCGCATAAAGCGAATCTTGGCAGTGGCGCGCAAAGCCGTGCATACAGCAGCCGGGAAAGTACGTGTAAGCCATGATTGGAACCTTCTCTCCCAGGGTCTTGTTTGGGCGTGCGCCCCGGGACGGCTTCGGCCAGCCCGCCGACCGGCACCCAACGGTTACGCGGCCCGGGCTTCCGGCCGGGCATCCGGAGAGTGTCCGGCTTCCACAGACTCCAGCATTCGCCGCAGGTCGGCAGTCGCCGGCTTGGGGATGCGGCTTGAGGTCAGGCACATCCGCCCGCGCTGCCATAAGCGGAGGCCCAGCGGCCACGAAGTCAGCAACTTCATGGGGGCTGTCTTCAACAGGACTCTGAGGACAAGCCAAAACTCGTTGTTCCGGCCCGTCCCTTTCAGCATCTCAATGAACTCCTTGGCCAGCACCGGCACGGGGAAACGGCGGGGATATATCCCCTCCCGAATCGCGATCCGCTTCAGCGCATACATCACATCAGTGACCTTGATTCCCGCCGGGCAGCGCACCGTGCACTCGTAGCAGGAGGCGCACAACCAGATGGCGAAGCTGGTGACCACCTCCTGTTTGAACCCTTCTCGCACCATCCCGATCAAGCGTCGCGGCGTGTAGTCCATGTACACGGAGACCGGGCACGCGCTGCCGCAGGTCCCGCATTGGAGGCAGGAGAAAATCTTCTCGCCTCCTGGCGTGGCGACAATCTCAGCAGCCAGATCGCGCTTGAGTTCCTTTTCGTACTTGACCTTTTGAAAAAAGGTGGGACGCGCCATCCCTTCGCCTCCCCTCTGTGGGCTCTCCTGGCGAACGAGCGCCCAGCCCGAGCACTCGGAGAGCCGACTGCGAACCCGGGATCAAATCGGACTTATTGCCCCGGGCTTCGAGACACTTCTTCCGTTCGCTGCGGCAGCACGCTGTGGGCCATCGGATTCTCTGGGACGCGTCCTGATCCTCATCACAAACTGTACTAGATCAGATTGCGGGCGGGCGAACGTCAGGTCCGAGATTTCGGTATTTTTGTGCCACGCTCAGCCTCCAGTCTGCTGAGAGCTGCCACAGGTGCCCGCATTCCGTGTTGTGTT
>Ga0315282_10017783_pt1 | contig 10234 bp, 8 predicted proteins | sample YL17G07_20_MG_FD_203693 | JGI IMG/M metagenome (GOLD analysis project Ga0315282, IMG submission 203693) | Sediment microbial communities from Yellowstone Lake, YNP, Wyoming, USA - YL17G07_20 | ecosystem: Environmental > Aquatic > Freshwater > Lake > Sediment | place: USA: Wyoming | collected... | reverse complement strand
ATCGACTCTGACCCCGACCACGATCGCCGCGCCAACCGTCACGCCAACCCTAAACCGGGCGGGGAAGGGCGTTAAAGCCCTTTTGGAATTTCCCGGAAATCTCATTTCCTTGGGCTGCATCGGAGTATGTTGCCTTTTCCTGTTGATTATTTTCGCGTGCCTTCTGATTTGGAGCCGAAGAACGGGCTCCCGGAGGGCAGGGTAGGTATTGGATGCAGGGGAAACGCGGACGATCCTGGAAAAAGGTGTTGGCGCCCGCAGGGGTGGCCATCCTGTTGTACGGGTGCAGCCTGATCTTTCCTTCCGCCACCCCCACGATACCGCTCACCCCCACCCGCTCACCGACGGCCACTCCCACGCCGATTCCCGCCGAAGCATTTATGCAATCCATCGGATCGGATGCGGAGAAGTACCCGCTGCGCTATTACTCCCCGGAGGGGGCAATCTCGCTGGCCATTCCCTCCGGCTGGGTATTCAACCAGAAAAAGGATTCCGAAAAAGAAGTCGACAGCATCTCCGAAACATACCAGAGCGATGTGGTCGCAGCCATTTACAGCATCTCCTGGCCCTCGGAGCAGAAAAACGCTCAGAAGGCCATGGAGGTGTTTCTTCATACGACTTGGTTGACCGATCGTCATGTGGAAATCAGCAATCAGTCGGAGTTTGCTTTGGATTCCGGTTTTTCGGGCTGGAGAGCGGACGGCACGCTGGTGCGAGTTTCGGGCAACGGCCGGGAAGGATGCATTCTGATCGCCTCCCTGAATCAGGATCTTGCCTACTATCTGGTGGCTTATCCGGACCGCGCCGTAACCCCCGATTCGTTCCGGGCCCAATTTGAAACAATGGCCCGGTCCCTGCAATGGGAAGAAACGAGCACCCTGAAATTCGACAAGACCAATGCATTGCAATTATTAAACGAGGAGCCGGAAACCCTGGATCCCGCTCTGACGCACGCGGGTACGGATGGAGTGATCGGCGATCTGTACAGCGGATTGGTCGCCCTGGACCGATCGCTGCAGATTCAACCGGCTTTGGCGGAGCGCTGGGATGTCACCCCGGACGGAAAAACGTATACGTTTCACTTGAGACAAAACGCCCAATTTCAGAACAGCCGCCCGGTGGAGGCAGGCGATGTATTGTTCAGCTGGCTGCGCGCCTCCTCTCCCGAAATAAATTCCGACATGGCGCTGCTCTCTCTCGGCGATATCGCCGGCTTGAAGGAATATCACGACGGGACGTCCGATCATATTTCCGGAATTCGCTTGGTGGATTCGTACACGCTCCAGGTTTCACTGAACGATCCGGTTCCGTCCTTTCTGGAGAAATTAACCTTGCCCGCCTCCTGGATTGTGGACCGGTACGACGTCCGGCTTCCCCACTGGGAACTCCACCCCAACGGAACAGGCCCCTTCCGAATGGTTCAGCGGGTGCCGAAGCGGAGCATCATCCTCGAACCGAATTCCCAATATTACGATTCGATCCCCCGCGTGCAATACCTGACGTATTGGATTTCTGACAGTCCGCAGGAAACCCTTTATAAAAATGACAAGATCGATCAGATGCATTTGACCGGAGAGCCGCCTTCCCAGGTTCACGATCCGCACGATCCGTTATTCGGCATTGTGGTGATCGAGCAAAGACTGTGCACGAATTTCCTCACCCTGAACAGTTCCATTCCACCCTTGGACGACCCGCTGGTACGGAAGGCGCTGGCTCTTTCGATCGACCGGTCTATTTATGTGGAGGTAACCGCAGCCCAGGGAGATCTGCCGGGATATGGAATCCTTCCTCCGGGAATGCCGGGGTATTCTCCGGATTGGATGCCGGATACGTTTGACCCCACCGCGGCGAAGCAAATCCTTCGTCAGTCTCAGTATTTCGACGGATCGGATCTCTCCCCGGGGATCCGTTTATGGTTGCCCACCGACGGTCTGACGTACGATTCCACGATGGAATTCCTCATCGACTCCTGGAGAAAGAACCTCGGGATCAGTGTTACCGTTGAAGGGCTGTCTCCGGTAGAGTATCTGGACCGGCAGCAAGCCAACGCAGGCGGATCCATCATGATGGACAGCCGATGCGCCGATTATCCTGATCCCGAAAGCATGTATGATTTCCTTTTCCACAGCGGATCGGCACGCAACCTGTCCCGCTACCGTAATAAAAAAATGGATACCATATTGGAGGCGGCGAAGCGTGAGCCGGATTGGAACAAGCGAATCGCCTTGTACCGGGAGGCGGACCAGATAATTTTCGATGACGCCCCGGTCGTCATCCTTTCCTATTCCGGGCCAGACTATGTCATTTGGAAACCCCACGTGACGGGGTACTTGGCAACGTTTATGGGCGTACCGCAACATCAATTGTTATCGATCAATCGATAAGATAAAAAAATCCCTAAGGTTGCAGGATAAGAAAGGCATTTCGCTTATCGACTTTTAATTTGAAGGATAATTGGGACATGCTGGAATAACGCCTGGATGAATAGTGCCTTTGGTTTTTTTTTATTATGAATAGGCGTGGAATGGTAGAATATTTTAAATGGGCTTTTTTTATTGTTTCCACTTGGGTGGCGTTGTATACTTTTTGGGAAGCCTTCGCCCCGTGGCTGATAAGGTTCCTCTCTCCCGAACAAGGGGATACACAATTGGATTGAGCGTCGATCCCGCTCCAGATGGGTAATTCCGATCGATGACCTCTCTCCCGGTTCAACAGCCAAACTTTTTTCCAATACTGGTCCGCTGTCAATTTTCTTTGTGCAGCTTTTTTCCTTTGGCCGGCGTCTCGGGATGGAATGTAATCCAGGTTGCCGGTTTAGGATGATACAATTTATCCCGATGCGTGATTTTAAACTCCCTTTCAATCAGCCCAAGCCTGTCGGCGCACCGATCGGCTCCGGGGGAGGGTGCAATATTCCGGCTATGAACAATAAATCGGCCGCGATATGGCTTGCCCTTGCTATGGCCTGTGTGTTCTCCGGATGCCGGGCCGCGCAACGTACGGCAACCGTCGCACCGCTTTTCCTGGGTGTAACCCCTTCCATGGAAACGCCGGCCCGGAAATTAATCGAAGCGTACCACCGGGCCTACCCGCAGGCCATGTCGTTCCAGATCACCGTACTCCCCGCAGACAATATTCCGGACGCGCTGGACCAAAACCGTATTTCCGCCGCTATGCAATGGGACGAACTGCCGGCGGGCTACTGGTCGGCGGCGATCGGGCGGACGGGAATCTTGATTATCGTCAATCCGCAGAATAGTCTGGACAGCATTTCCAGCGGCCAGGCAAGAAAAATATTTCTTGGATTGATCGATCGGTGGGAAGACCTGGGTGGCTCAGCCGGGGCCATCCGCTGCATAATCTATGAACCGGACATCGACATTGGCAATATATTTCAACGAAACGTTCTCGCTCAAAGTTCGATCGCCGATGGTGCGATCGCAGTCCCCACCTCCTCTGCCATGCAACAGGAGATCCGGAAAGACAGGTATTCCATCGGATATATCCCGGGGTTTGACCTCTCCGGGGGTGTACACCTATTAAAAATCGACCAGGTAACGGCGGAGTACCCCAATCTGTTATCCGGGAAGTATCCTTATGCAATTCCAATTTTTCTGCTGTCCAAGGATCCAGCCCCGGCAGAGGTGCTGCAGTTTACGGGCTGGGCGCAATCCGTTTCCGGACAATCCGAATTCCTGAGCATGAATCCGTGGGAGTAGATGCCGATGGATAAACCGACGCACAAGGAGAGAATTCGGGATGTGCTGGCCGGCAGACGGACGGATCGCATTCCGGTCGCCCTTTGGAGGCATTTCCCCGTGGACGATCAGGATCCGGTTGCCTTGGCGGAATCCTCGATTGCTTTCCAGAAGCAATATGATCTGGATGTGCTGAAAGTCACTCCGGCATCCTCTTTTTGCCTGAAGGATTGGGGGGCAGAGGATCGCTGGGAGGGGAACACCGAAGGGACAAGGAAATACACCCGGTATATCATCCAACAACCGCAGGATTGGAAGCAGTTGCGAATTCTCGATCCGCGGGATGGATATTTGGGGGCGCAACTCCGCTGCCTGAAGATCATCCTTGATCGGGTGGGGAGCACGACGCCCGTTTTACAGACAATTTTCAACCCTTTAGCACAGGCTAAAAACCTCTGCGGTGACAAAATCCTTAAGCTTCATCTACAGAAGCATCCGGAGGCCGTCCGCGCCGGGTTGGACGTAATCCGGCAATCAACCCTTGCCTTCACGGAAGCGTGCTTGGAACTCGGAATTGACGGGATATTTCTTGCCGTACAGCACGCCACATCGGATTTTTTTCGCGAGGAGGAATATCAACAATGGGGTGTGGAAGACGATCGGATGATCTTGGACGCGGCACGCGGCGCCTGGCTGAATATTTCGCACATTCACGGGAATGGCATTTATTTCCGATTGTTGAGCCGCTACCCGGCTCAGGTCATTAATTGGCACGACCGGGAGGCCGGCCCTTCCTTGGCGGAGGGACAAGCCATTTCAAACAAAACGGTCTGCGGCGGATGGCGCCAATGGGAAACGATGGCCTTGGGCGACGGGAACAAAGTGGAGGAGGAAGCGCGCGATGCGATCGCCCAAATGAAAGGACGGAATTTAATCCTGGGGACGGGGTGCGTAACCCCGATCATTGCACCCGACGCGTGTCTGCGGGCGGCCGCGCACCCCCGGTCGGGGTAAAAATATTTTTCCATCCCAACATCTCGAGAGGTCTCTATGACTGCAAAAATAATTGACGGAAAAGCCATCGCGGAACAGATCCGGATGGAGGTTGCCGCGCAGATCGCCCTACGCCAAAAGGCGGGCCAGCCGCCTCCCGGTTTGGCGACCGTGCTGGTCGGCGAAAACCCGGGGTCGCTCTCCTACGTACGCAGCAAACAAAAGGCGTGCCTGGAGGTGGGGATTGAATCCTCCGGGTTCCAACTGGCGGAAGATACACCGCAGGATTCCCTTGAAAAACTGCTTTTCGATTTAAACGCCGACCCGAAAATAAACGGAATTCTTGTTCAATTGCCGCTTCCCTCCGGATTCGATGAAGAGAAAGTGTTGAGCACCATCTCGCTGGAAAAGGATATCGACGGATTTCATCCCATCAACGTCGGACGATTGGCGATGAAACGGCGCGATCCCTTGTTCATCCCCTGCACGCCGGCGGGCATTCTGACCCTTTTACAAAAAGCCGGAGCAGATCTCTCCGGTGCGCGGGCCGTCGTACTCGGGCGATCCAACATCGTCGGCATGCCGACGGCTTTGCTGCTCGTGCGTGAGAATGCCACCGTCACCATTTGCCACTCCCGGACGGAAAATATCCCGGCCATCGTCCGCCAGGCGGATATCTTGATCGCGGCCATCGGGAAGCCGAAATTTGTCCGCGGAGATTGGATAAAACTGGGCGCGACGGTGATCGATGTGGGGATCAACCGGGTGGAAGACTCAACCGCCAAAAACGGCTACCGGCTGGTGGGGGACGTCGATTTCGAGGAAGCGCGGCAAGTGGCCGGAGCGATCACCCCGGTTCCCGGAGGGGTGGGGCCCATGACGATCGCTTTGCTGCTGAAGAATACTTTGAAGGCCGCGGAGATGGCTTCGAGTAAAAAATAAAGCAAGCCGGTCCGGAATATTTTTCCCTTACTCCCCCCAGATCAGGCCCCCAATCCGCCGTCCCGTCCGGCGGGCCGTGGAACGCGCTCGCGCCATCAGGCGCTGCGCCCAAACGAATCGCGACGCCTTGCGGGGTCCCGCCGCAACCCATTTAATCACGGATGAACCCCACGTCATACCGGCGCCGAATGCCACCATGACGATGTGATCGCCGGTGTGAATGCGGCCGGCGTCGATGGCTTCGCACAGGGCTATGGGAATGGACGCAGCGGACGTGTTTCCATATCGGTCCAGGTTCATCGCGAACCGGTCCATGGGCAATTCCAGATCCTTGGCGGCGGACTCGATAATGCGCCGGTTGGCCTGATGGGGGATGATCAAGCGGATATCGTCTAGTGATAAACCGGCTTTTTCCACAACCTCCAACGTGGAGGAAACCATCGCCCGGGTGGCGAACCGGTACACTTCCCGTCCGTTCATCACAATGGAGTGTTGGTTATCCTCGATGGTTTCCAGCGAGGTCGGCAGATGGCTCCCGCCGGCGGGGACAATCAGCATATCCCCCCCGGAGCCGTCGGCGTGCAGGGCGATGGACAGGATGCCGCCAGGAGTCTCGCTGGATTGGAGGACCACGGCGCCTGCGCCGTCGCCGAACAGAACGCAGGTGGAGCGGTCGCTCCAATCGATCATGCGGGAAAGGGTTTCCGACCCGATCACCAGGGCGCTTTCGTAGGCTCCGCTGATGATCATCTGCGAGGCGACGGACAGGGCGTAGACAAATCCGGAACAGGCGGCCAACAAATCAAACGCGGCCGCGTGGCTGGCGCCGAGTTGATCCTGAACAATGCAGGCCGTGGAAGGAAACAAATATTCCGGAAGGCTCGTGGCAACGACGATCAACCCGATGTGCCGCGCGGGAACGCCCGCCACCGAAAGCGCTTTAACCGCCGCATCGATGGCCAGGCTGGCGGTGGACTCCCTCGCGCCCGCGATGTGGCGCTCGCGAATGCCCGTCATGGATTGGATCCATTCGTCGCTGGTATCCACCATCTTGGCCAGATCGTCGTTGGTCAGGATGTGTGCCGGCACGCTCATGCCCCATCCGGTAATGTGAGCGTAGCGGGTCATGCCGCCTCGGGGGAAGTCACGCCGGGAATCCGGCCGAATATCAGCGATGCGTTGTGGCCGCCAAATCCGAAGGAATTCGACATCACCACTTGCAGTTTTTTTCTTCTCGATTGATTAGGGGTGTAATCCAAATCGCAGAACGGATCGGGCGTTTCATAATTGATCGTGGGCGGAATGATTCCGTCGCGCAGAGCCAGCACCGAAAAGATCGCCTCGATAGCCCCTGCCGCGCCCATCAGGTGCCCGGTCATCGATTTGGTAGAGGAGATGGCAACCGAATAGGCTTGGTGTCCGAAGACATTCTTGATGGCTTGGGTTTCGCTTTTATCGTTCAATTGCGTGCTGGTGCCGTGCGCGTTGATGTATTCCACCGCTTCAGGTTTTAATCCCGCCTGCGCGAGCGCGGCGCGCATGCAGGCCGACGCGCCGGACCCGTCTTCCAGCGGCGCGGAGATGTGATGCGCGTCGTCAGTCGTGCCATACCCCAGAACTTCCGCCAGGATGGGTGCCCCGCGCGATCGGGCATGTTCCATTTCCTCCAGGATGAGAATTCCAGCCCCTTCGCCTGCAATAAACCCGTCGCGGTTTTTATCAAACGGACGCGAAGCCCCCGGCGGATCGTCGTTCCTCCGGGACAAGGCGCCCATGATCCCGAAACCCGCCAGAATAATCGGCTGGATCGTCGCCTCCGCTCCGCCGGTGATCATGATATCGGCGGCTCCGCGGCGGATAACTTCGGTCGCCTCGCCGATGGCGTTGGTTCCCGTGGCGCAGGCCGATACGATCGAATGGTTGGGTCCCCGGGCTCCGAAAAGGATCGCGATCTGGCCGCCGGCGCTGTCGGAAAGCATCATCGGGATGAGGAACGGACTGACCCGTTGCGGGCCGTTGCGTTGATACACTCCCACTTCGTTCAACAGCGTCCCGATCCCCCCCAGGCCGCTGCCCACCATCACCCCCATGCGCTCCGGAGTATTCGTGGAGACGGGAAGTCCCGCATGGCGGATGGCTTCGTAGGCCGCCACCACCGCGAACTGGGTGTAGCGGTCCATCCGGCGGATTTCCTTGCGGCCCAGGACAACGGAAGGATCAAACCCCTTCACTTCGGCGGCAATTCGCGATTCCAAAGCGGACGCGTCAAAGGCCGTAATCGTATTGACGCCCGACCGGCCGGCGCAAATGTTCTTCCAAGTTGTTTCGATATCATTGCCAACCGGGCAAACGCATCCAACGCCCGTAACCACCACGCGTCTTGTCACAACCCCTCCGAGAAGCTGGATTTTACTGCTTTAACCCCGTCGGTGGAAGATCGATCCGGAGTAAGAATCCCGCTGGAATTTGCGGCTGGAAAATGGATCGTTTATACTTGATAGGATTTGATTATTCTCCGGAGGGAAGCCCGTTTATGAAACCCGTCTATTCCGTCGTGATACCGGTATTCAACGAAGCCGACAACCTGCACGAATTGTACCCGCGCGTGAGCAGGGTTATGAATTCCTGCGGGGAAAATTGGGAATGCATTTTTATTAACGATGGAAGCACCGACGGGTCGTCCGGTATCCTCAACGAATTACGCCAAAAAGACAAACGCGTTCGGGTGGTCGAATTCGTCCGGAATTTCGGGCATCAGATCGCCGTGACGGCGGGCATGGACGTGGCCGAAGGACGGGCCGTCATCATCATGGATGCCGATCTCCAGGATCCGCCGGAAGTCATTCCCGAGCTCATCGCCCGCTGGAAGGAAGGGTATGAAGTGATTTATGCGGTGCGGTCCGAGCGGGAGGGCGAAACTTGGGTCAAGGAATTCACCGCGAAACTTTTCTACCGGTTGATCTTCCGGATCACCGACGTAAAAATACCGCTCGATACGGGCGACTTCCGGTTGCTGGACGAGAAAGTGATCGCCGTTCTCCGCGGCATGAGGGAACGGCACCGGTTTCTGCGCGGCATGGCCGCCTGGGTCGGCTTCCGGCAAATCGGCGTACCGTACCGGCGCCATGCCCGGTTTGCGGGAAAGACAAAATATCCCTTGGGAAAAATGATCCGGCTGGCGCTGAATGCGATTACCTCCTTTTCGTATTTTCCCCTGCAAATGGCGACGTATCTCGGATTCTTTTGCGCGGCAATCGCCGCGATTGCCATTCCGTTTGTCATCATTCTTCGGCTTACCGGGTCCGGGGCGTTCTTCGGACAGGCCACCACCCTTATCTCCGTTCTCTTCCTGGGAGGAGTGCAGTTAATCTGTGTCGGAATTCTCGGGGAATACATTGGCAGGATATATGACGAGGTAAAGGGACGGCCGTTGTATATTAAACGGGAAGAAAAGAGTCCTCCGCCATCCGCCCGTACAGGGAAAAAAGGATAATGCGAGTCCTGCTTGGAAATACCAATCGGTCGACAGATTCTCCCCATTAAGATTTTACAATGTTGGCGAAGCCGGCAGACAGCGGAATTATCAAATCAAATTTGATGCTTGGAGAAATATCGGATAAAATATACCCTATCCGATAGTTGTGCATTCGATCAAAAAAGGGGGAGCAATGATCCATCCAACCGATCTGGTATTAATTGCCATCCTGAATAACCGTCGCGATTTTGATGTCCTTCGCCTGCTGGGATGGTATCGAATCCCCATCCGCTACGCCCCCAAAATAATCTCCGTGGATGCCGTGGCTTTTTACCAGACGGCCGAGTTCAGTGACGAGAAATGGAGCATCCACTACGTCGCGCGCGTCCAGGGGGTGGAACTTGTAAAACGGACCGACCTATTCCAGGAGGACGTCGATCACCCCCGCGCCCGGGAAGAGTACTACAAACTGCAGTTGGGGCCGCTCGAAACGCTGCCAAACCCCATCGTGTCGCGTGCCTGGCGCCGGATCACCTTTTTCTATACTTCGGGAGACCGATTGTTGAACGCCAGGGAAATTGCCGACCTGGCCGTACCTCCCGCCGACCGGGAAACGCTCTGGAACGCGTTGCGAGAGCGCGCGGATCCCTTCCAGATCGGAAAAACCGATGCCGGGAAAATCCCGTGGCCGGAGGCATGGGAAACGCTGACTGATTGGCTGGAGGATGGTTCCGAAGATCGGGAAAGGGAATGATCATCCTTCCATTATTTTTATTACGATGTGTCTTTCCCGTGGACCGTCGAATTCTGCAAGGAAAATCCCCTGCCACGGGCCGAGCACGATTTTGCTGTCTTCGATGATGAGAAAAAGTTGTGCCCCAACCAGGGAAGATTGGATGTGGGCCGGCGAGTTCCCTTCCGAATGCCGGTGCTCCGGGTGAGGGGGCGCGGTTTGCCGGTGCAAAGTCAATAAAATATCGCCGGCAACGCAGGGATCCCAGTTCTCATTGAGCGTCAGACCGGCCGTGGTGTGCGGAAGAAACAACAGGCAGACCCCGTTCCTCACTCCGCTGTGGGCCACCTCGGCCTGGACGGAATCCGTTATATCTACGAACTGACGTTGAGA
>Ga0315282_10017782_pt1 | contig 10235 bp, 10 predicted proteins | sample YL17G07_20_MG_FD_203693 | JGI IMG/M metagenome (GOLD analysis project Ga0315282, IMG submission 203693) | Sediment microbial communities from Yellowstone Lake, YNP, Wyoming, USA - YL17G07_20 | ecosystem: Environmental > Aquatic > Freshwater > Lake > Sediment | place: USA: Wyoming | collected... | reverse complement strand
TTAAAGTTCTCCTGCACGAACCTCAATTTCACCCCGTTAGTGGCGCGCCAATTCACGCCGATTTTTACAAGGTGCGCATGGACACCAAAATTAAAACCGAAATTCCCCTGGAGTTCACCGGCACATCAGAAGCGGTCGAACAGCTAGGCGGGAGCTTGGTGACCAATCGCGATAATATTGAGGTTGAGTGTCTCCCGGCCGATCTTATTTCCAACCTTGAGGTTGATATAACCAGCTTAAAAACTTTTGAAGACTCAATTACTGTGGCCGACCTTAAAGTGCCGGAGAAAATTACCGTTTTAACCGACAAAGATGAAGTTGTAGCGCTGGTCGAGCCGCCTCGCAGCGAGGAAGAACTGCTTGAGCTCGAGCAGCCGACCGCCGCCAAGGAAGAAAAAGAAGCCCTAGAGAAGATGGAAGCTGAAGCCGAGGCCGAAAAGGGTGAGGAAGCGGCCGAAGGCGAAGCTACCGAAGAGACTCCTCCGCAGGAAGAAAAGAAAGAAGAGAATAAATAGCCTTGACCTATTATCTTTGGACCATTGGCTGTCAATATAACGTTCACGACGGCATCCGTTTAGGCTACCTGCTAAACCGGCTTGGATTTATCGAGTCGCCGGCCGATGACGCCGATTTTGTGATTATTTTAGCCTGTGCCGTGAGACAAACGGCGGTTGATAGAATTTTGGGGAAACTTAAGTACTGGAGAGGAAAAAAGATTATTGTCAGCGGCTGTGTTTTGCCGGCTGATAGGAAAAAACTAGCTCGTGCCGGAGTTTTGTTTTGGGATATCGAGAAACCCCAGGATTTGGCCGACATCTTAGCTCTGAAGGATAAGGGTCAAATTGAGGTTCTCTTTCGGGAGGGGGGCAAATTATCCTCCTACGTTCCGATTATGGTCGGCTGCAATAATTTTTGCTCATACTGCGCTGTGCCTTATACGCGGGGACGAGAGCGCTCCAGACCTATAAATGAGGTACTCTCTGACGTTAAGGCCCTAATCAAACGCCATGTTAGGGATATTACACTTCTCGGGCAAAATGTCGACTCTTACGGATATGGCTTTGCTAAACTATTAAAAAAACTGAACGACCTGCCGGGCAACTTTCAAATCTCTTTTATCTCCAACCACCCTAAAGATATGACGGATGATATTATCGAGGCTGTGGCGGAGTTGCCAAAAATTAAAAAGGAAATTCATCTTCCCCTGCAATCCGGCTCAGATAAGATCCTCAAGGCGATGAACCGCCCTTATAGCAAAAAACAATATTTAAAAATTGTTGAGAAAGTCCGTCATGCCGGCCCCGAGATCAAAATTACGTCCGATGCCATCGTCGGTTTCCCGGGGGAAACCGAGGCGGACTTCCAGCAAACTGTCGAGGTTTTTAAAAAAGTTCACTACGCAGTCGCCTATGTCAGCAAGTACTCTCCTCGTGCCGGAACGGCTGCCTTTAAGCTGGGCGACCCGATTAACTGGGATGAAAAAAAACGGCGCTGGAAAATTTTAGATGAGATTGCCAACAAGTAGGATTTAGTCTGCCCTTGAAGAGATAGGGAAACCTGCTAAGATAAGAAGCGTTCGGGTACGCGCGCTTGCTCAGGCAGCCATGCCCTAAGCAAGGCGACGAGGAGGCCGTTCCGTGGGTTTCGCCGCCTTCCGGATCGGCAAAAGTTCTCCCCGGACGCCCCGGGCTCCGCCACCTTGTGGTCGGAGCCCGGAGTTTTTTAGCGCAAGATTTTCTTAATAAGTTCTTCGAGCCCCATTTGGCCTTGGTCGCCTTGGCCGTAGCGCCGAAGGGCAACTTTTTTGCTGGCCACTTCTTTCTCGCCGACAATCAGCATATAGGAAATTTTTTGGAGCTCCGCTTCACGAATTTTTTTGCCGATGGTTTCATTGCGCTCATCAAGCTCAACCCTTACTCCGGCTTTATCCAGTTTGTCTTTAACCCCTTTAGCGTAGACGCTTTGCTTATCCGAAATTGTCAAAATTATCGCCTGTACCGGCGCAAGCCAAGTCGGGAAAGCCCCGGCGTAATGCTCGGTGATGACACCAATAAAACGCTCCAGGGAGCCCATCAGGGCGCGGTGAATGATAACGGGCTGTTTTTCCGAACCATCTGCGGCAACATACTTTAGCTTAAATTTCTCCGGCATAAAGAAGTCAAGCTGAATCGTACCCGTCTGCCAAGTTCGCCCGAGTGAATCGTTAATATGCACATCGATTTTTGGCCCGTAAAAGGCCCCGTCCTTCTCCTTAAGACCGTATTTAATTTTATTTTTCTCTAAAGCGCGTTTGAGGGCGCTCTCCGCTTTAGCCCAGATTTTGTCATCTCCCATCGCGTCGTCAGGGCGAGTCGAGAGATAAACCTCTCGCTCCATGTCAAAAGGCTTGTAGATTTCCTCGAGGATTTTCAGGATTTCTGCCACTTCTGACTCAATCATCTCCTCAGAAATAAAAACATGGGCATCGTCTTGAGTGACCTGTTGGACTCTCAAGAGCCCGTGAAGTTCGCCGGATTTTTCATTGCGATAAACCGTCCCAAGCTCACTCATTCTCATCGGCAAGTCGTTATACGATCGTATTTTTTCTTTGTAGAGGAGGATTGCGCCCGGGCAATCCATCGGCCGCAAGGCCAATTTGCGCCCCTCGTTATCGGTAAAAAACATCTCTTTTCGATAATGCTCGTAGTGCCCCGACTGCTTCCACAGACCTACATCAAGCAAGTTGGGCAAGAGGACTTCCTGATAACCGTAACGGCTTTGAATCTCCCGCCAACGCTCCACCAGTTTGTTGAAAATAAACAAACCCTTGGCATGGAAAAAAGGCATGCCTGGCGCTTCTTCGTGGAAACTAAATAGATCAAGCTCGCGGCCGAGACGGCGATGGTCGCGTTTTTCCGCTTCGGCACGATTTTTCATATACTCCTGGAGATCTTTGCCGGTTTCAAAAGCCAAGCCATAAATCCGCTGTAGCATTTTATTTTTTTCGCTCCCTTTCCAATAAGCGCCGGCAATTTTGTCGAGCTTAAAAGCTAGACCTTTCAGCTCGTCCGTGGATTTGACATGCGGGCCGCGGCACAAATCAACAAATCCGCCGGTTTTGTAAAAAGTTGCCTTTTTTATGCCTTCTTTTTTCAAATCCTCCAGAAGCTCGGCCTTGTAGGTCTCTTTGCCACCCCGGGCTTTTTTAATCGCCTCACCTATCTCGAGTTCCGCTTTTTCAAAAGGCAACCCTGAATTGATGATTTTCTTCATTTTGCCTTCTAGAATCGGCAAATCCTCCGGTATTAGGGTTCGGGGCAGCTCAAAATCATAGTAAAAGCCGTTCTCGATTGATGGTCCAATTGCCAATTTGGCCTCGGGAAACATCTCAACCACTGCCGCAGCCAAAACGTGGGAGAGCGAATGGCGAGCCACTTCAATATTTTTCGCCTTATCCATTTTGCCTTTCTTGATTAAAGCTTATCAATTCACCCCGTTAAATGCAAACCTAGACCAAATTCTTCTTGCTCTCGATGGTTTTGCGTTTTAGCTCGCGGCGAACGAGCTCGAAGACCTCGCCGGCTATCTGCGCTCGTGATTGCGTCCCATCGGGGACATAGACTTTATGGAATTTCTTAGAGAGCCAATCGTAAGTTTGCCAGACTCGCCGCAGTTTTTGCTCTTGTTCGAAAAGCTCCAGCTCGAAGCGGCTGGCCTGCATCCTCTTAAGGCAGTCCTTTGGAGGCACCTTCAACAAGAAGGTCAAATCGGGATACACAAATTTCTCGTTTAGGGCCAAGAGCCACTCCCTCTCCAAGTCCAGCGAGCCATAAGCCACAGTCGAGAAAAAATAGCGGTCGCTGACAATAATCTTGCCGCTCTTAAGGGCCGGGATTATCTCGCGGTCAAGATGATGAGCCCGGTCAGCGGCAAACAAGAGTTGCAGACATTCCATCCCCGCTTTCCAATCATGAGTAAGCTGCCCGCGAATCAATCCGCCGATAATGTTGTTGGTCGGCTCTTTGGTGGCGAAGGCGGGGTAGCCCTCCTCGCGCAGCCGGCTGACCAAAAGCTCGGCCTGGGTTGACTGCCCCGATCCGTCCAGCCCCTCGAAAACGATAAATAACCCTTTGTAGCTATTTCTTTTCATACTCTTGATCTAACATCAACTTTTTGTTTTTTTCGATTAATTTTTTTGCCGCAGTGCCTTTTGCCCTGCCAGCAAATAGCTTCGGTTTCGCAAGTCGGTCCGGCATACTTGAAAACTTCAGGGGCAACCTTCATCACCAGCTGGTGCATTTGCGCAGCTAAAGCGCGAATTTCCCATTGAGCCCGGATGCAAAGGCGCTCCTGAAAGAAATTATAGAGAGCTCGAGCATTCATCGTGACGACGATTTTAGTTTCGGCAGCGTTAGGCAATAAAAAGCGTGCATCTTCAGCCAGCAGCCCCAAAGAAACTAATTTTTTATATGAGCTATGAGCGGCTTTAACCGCTTTTTTGAACTCCGCCAAGGCTTCTTTGTTTCCTTTAACCTGGGGCGGGATAACATAGTCCAAGTTTTTTTCCGTCACGTAGCGTTGGGACTGTTGTGAATAAGATGCGATCCGATGGCGCACTAGCTGGTGGGTCATCGCCCGCGAGACCCCCTCGATGGCAAAAGTAAAAGTAGCGTGCTCAATTGTTGAAGTATGACCCGAAGAGATAACTTGAGCAATTAGTTTACGACTTTGGGCCTTATTCAATCGCTTTACAATTTTGCTGGCGCCATCAGACGAATAACATTGGCGAATCGCCGCCGTAATCGTCCGCAAAGGATCCTTCGGATAAGAGATGAGTTTTACCTTCAACTTCTTTTCAGGCATTTTTAATCCCCGGAACTTTAAAATTTTTGCTGAATTTAATAGCCTCTTTTTGAATCTTTTTGAGCTCGGTCGGCTTGCCGCCGGAGCGAAGTACCCTTAAAATAAATCCGGCGATTTTTTTCATCTCCTTTTCTCGCATCCCGCGCGTGGTGCAAGCCGGTGTGCCGAGTCGTATTCCGGACGGGTCGGCAGGTGTTCTCTTGTCATAGGGAATAGTATTTTTGTTAACGACCAAATTAGCCTCCTCGAGCCAATTTTGGGCAACTTTTCCGGAAATCTTGAGCGCCGTTACATCAGCTAAAAGTAGGTGATTGTCGGTTCCGCCAGAAACCAACCGCAGCTCGCTGTGGGTCAGCTCTTCCGCCAGCGCCCGAGCGTTTTTAACAATTTGGCGAGCGTATTTTTTAAATGAAGGCCGAAGGGCTTCGCCGAAGGCAACTGCTTGGGCCAGGGTCACGTTGTCATGTGGCCCGCCCTGAAGCCCGGGGAAAACCGCTCTGTCAATGTCACGAGCGTACTTTTGCTTACAGAAAATCACCGCCCCGCGTGGCCCGCGCAAGGTCTTGTGCGTGGTGGTCGTAACCACATCCGCGTAGCCGAAAGGGCTCGGGTGGACACCAGCGGCGATAAGTCCAGCGATATGCGAAATATCGGCCAGTAGAACCGCTTTATTTTTTTTGGCGATTTCAGAAAATTTTTTGAAATCGATTTCCCGCGGGTAAGCAGTTGCTCCACAAATGATCATTTTGGGCTTAGCCCTTTTCGCCAGCGCAGCAATCTCGTTATAGTCCAACCGCTCGGTTTTTTTGTCAACGCCATAATGGGTAAAACGATAGGCCTGACCGGAAAAACTAACTGGATGGCCATGGGTCAGATGCCCGCCCTGATCAAGGGCCATTCCCATCACCTTATCTCCAAACTTCAGCAGACCCAGCATCACGGCGGTGTTGGCGGGCGAGCCGGAATAGGGCTGAACATTAACATGATAATCAGTTTTGAACAAACGGCACGATCGTGAAACTGCCAGCTCTTCCGCCTCATCAATATTAAAATTCCCGCCGTAATAACGGTGACGCGGATACCCTTCGGAATACTTATTAGTAAAAATCGAGCCGAGGGCTTCTAAAACTGCCTCGGAGGCGTAATTTTCCGAAGGAATAAGGTCTATCCCTTCAAGCTGGCGCTTATTTTCCGCCCGCCAAATCTTCTCTACCTCACCATCGGCCGTGAGCTTCATCCTCTCCCCTTTCCAGTTCATTTAGCTCTTCCACACCCCCATCTGCGGGAGCACTTTCTTCGGGCATTGCGGGTTCCAGTCCCGGTCGAGGGATCAACCCTTGAGAATCTGTGCTACCAAAGGAATTTTCATCCCGTTCAGTTTCGGTTAATTTTTTAGACACCTCAATTTCTACACGGTTTACCGGCTGGATAAGCATCTGGGCGACCCGATCACCTTGGACGATTTCAACCGACTCGTCAGAGATATTCGCCAGCGGCACCATCAGCTCACCGCGATAGTTTGAATCAATCACCCCACCCATTACTTTAAGGCCCTTTTTTGCCGAGAGGCCGCTGCGATCCCAAATCAGCCCGACGTAGCCGTCCGGGATTTCCACTGCCAGCCCGGTCATAATCTTAGCGCGCTTACCCGGCTCCAGCCGTGCTCCCTCGACTGCCGATAAATCCAAACCCGCGTCACCGGCATAAGCATAGCGCGGCTTGACCGCCATCGGATGCAAAAGCTTAACATTCAATCTAATTGCTGACGAGTCTGGTTTGGCCGTTAGCTCATCCGGCGGAGGCGAAAAAAGATCGGGGGATTCCTCCTCCTGCTTTTCCGCATGCTCCGGGCGCGAGAAAAATTCGAGCTGAACCCCGGCTTGAGCAGCCAGAGCAATTACTTTCTCCGAAGCGCCGTAGCGACTGCCGTAAAAAGACCCACAAACAATCCTTTTAATGCCGGCGTTGACCAACATTTTAAAACAGTCATAGCAGGGCGATGCTGTTGTGTAAATCGTGCTGTCCTTAACTGCAACACCGTGACGAGCGGCCTGGACCAAGGCATTAGCCTCGGCATGAACGGTCCGGATACAATGCCCCTCGACGATTTCGTGACCGACTTCATCACAATGATCTAACCCGCGCGGCGAGCCGTTATAGCCGGTCGAGATGACGACTTGATCGCGAACGATTATTGCGCCAACCCCTTTGAAGCCGGGCATATATTTAAGGTCTACGCCCCGATTACAAGTGGCCCTCGTGGCCACCAGCTGGGCCAGATTCATGAAATATTCGTCCCAGCTAGCGCGCTTTTTTACTTTTGATTTTTCGGATGACATCGTCGGTCTTTCTTTTTAGATCCTCGTAAGTGCCATCGTTGATGATCGTGTAGTCGGCCATCTCCAGACATTTTTGGACCTGTTGAGCATTGTTTTCTTTACTTCCCATCTCGCGCGCCTCTTTTTCTTTCATCTCCTCCAGAGTCTGCGGATCTCCGGGGCGGGCACGTTTCTGCATCCTTTTGAAGCGTTCCTCGACTGGCGCGTCAACCGCCACCATATAAAAATCAGGTAGGGTTTTAAGATACTCGACTTCGCCTGGTTGTCTGATGCTGGAGATAACCAACTGATTACCCTTCGCTTTTTTCATCGCCCGCCTAGCCAGATAATCGTCGTCAAACTCATCTCTTACGGCGTTGCCCAGCTTTTGCAAATTTTCTCGGCTCGGTTCGATTCCCCTCTCTTTAGAGACCCCTCTAAGCTCGTCGCTCAAAGAATGATGCTCAAAACCGTCTTCAATTAAAAATTCCGCCACCGTATCCTTACCCGAAGCAAAAGTCCCCGTCAACCCAATTATCATAGCCACTCCATACTCCTTATATTTCTACTCATATTATAGCCGTTGGCCTCCACTAATGTAACAGCAAATATATCAAAATCAAATTTCTAATTTCTAAATCCCCGCCTGCAGAAGCTGTCGCTTCAGCGACTGCGGGCAGGCTAATTTCTAACCAAATCCCAATTATTGGAAATTATTAATGGGTACAAAAACACTACAAAACAGGTATAATAGAAGCGATATGAATAAAAAAATTCTCAACAAATACGCCACGTATGAATATGAAATCCTCGAAAAATTCGAGGCAGGCATTGTATTGGCCGGCGATGAAATCAAGGCGGTTCGCGCCGGACGAGTTAACCTGAAGGGCTCATACGGCAAAATTTTTTATTCAAAAAAAGCCCAACCGGAAGTATTTCTGGTCGGGGCTCATTTTCATTCCACCACTCTCGATCCATACCGCACCAGAAAGTTGCTTTTACATCAGGACGAGATCAAACGCTTAATCGGCAAAACGCAAGAAAAAAATCTAACGATTGTGCCTCTTTCAATATATTTCAAACACGGCAAGGCTAAAATAGAAATTTCTCTCGCACGCGGCAAGAAACTCCACGACAAACGTGAGGCGATCAAGCGGCGCGACCTCGAGCGAGAGGCCAGACAAGAACTCAAAAATTCTAAAAAATAAGCTTTAAGTACGACGGGCTCCTGCGGAACATTCCGCAGGAGCCCGGTGTTTGGGAGTGACGGGAGGCTGCTGCATCTGCTCTGGCACCGTTAGCTGCTGAAGATGTGGCTTCAGGGGCACACACTTCAGCACCTTGGCCAGAGCGACGATGACGATCAGAACGGCGATCAACAACCACGCCAAAACCTCCTTATTCATCTTGCGCGCTCCCTCGGTATGCATTCGTCCCACAGAAGAGGGACGGATTTTTACCTCCAACAGCTTCACGAACCTTAATATTATACCACAAAACCGGACCAAAGTCAAGAATCGTGTATTGTCAGTTGAACATCAGAGCCCTTTTTGATAAAATTATCTTGTTTTGCACCCGTAGCTCTCCAACGCCCCGGTAGGGTTGGAGTTCCGACCAAAGCGTCGGAACAGATAAAAATTTGTGCCCATAGCTCAGTTGGTTAGAGCGCTACCTTGACATGGTAGAGGTCAGAGGTTCAAGTCCTCTTGGGCACACCATTTAGAATCCATCCGTTCGAGTCGGATCGGGTGCACCATAAAGATGAAAAAATTTTGGAAATACTTATTTTGGGCAGGGCTAGGGGCACTTTTGCTCTATTTGTTTGCCTCTTACTTGCCCCGAGCTTTCACCGGAGACCTCGTCCCTAACCCCATCCTGCTCTCAATTTCCGGATTGAGAATTCGCTGGTATGGAGTGCTGATTGCAGGAGGAATATTGACTGCCTATTTCATCTCGGAGCGAGAGCTAAGTAAAGAGAAGATCAGCCCGGGTCAAGTCGACGGAATTATTTTCTGGGTGGTGTTGCTGGGACTGATTAGTGCGCGAATCGGGTTCGTCATTCAAAATCTTAGCTATTTTGGTACGTACCCGCTACAAACGTTGGAGATCTGGACGGGCGGGCTCGCCATCCACGGAGCAATAATCGGCGGGATCATTGGCCTCATCGTCACCTCGCACAGATACAAAATTCCCTTTCTAAAGATCGCTAACGCCGTCTCGCCGCAAGTGCTTTTGGCCGCCGCCATCGGCCGCTACGGTAACTTCTTCAACCAAGAGATTATCGGCCGACCGGCCGCTAGTTGGATTCCGTGGAAAATGTACGTAGCGGAAGTTTACCGCCCCGAACAGTTCATGGCTAGTAAATATTTCCACCCAGTTTTTCTTTATGAGTCCTTGCTCTTATTGATCTTGTTCGCCCTTTACTATCTGGTTGTGAAGAAAAAATACGATCGTAATTTTGGTTTTATTTATGCAGTCGGGGGTTATTGCTCGGTGCGAATTTTGGTTGAGTTTTTCCGCTTCGACTACCACCCGATCTTTCTTAGGCTAGATTTGGCACAATGGGTCAGCATCGGCTTAATTGGAGCAGTTCTAGTCACGCATATTATCTTGACAAGAAGGAAAAAATAGTCTATAATTGCTCCTAATGGGACAGTACGGATTCGACGGGAAGTACTTTGAGAAATGTGGCAAGCCGAGTAGGTATCGTATCTCGTAAATATTCGATACAAACCACAAGTGCAAAATCACTTGTCGAGAAAGCCAAAACTGCTTTTGCAGGATTGACCTTCTCACCTGCCGTCGCCTAACAAGGTCGATGGCTGTCTTGACGGCTTTTTGACCCGGAGAGCCGTCGAGGCACAACCAATCGGGTCTTCGTTCTGCAAGATCGCCCTGGTAGCGGGACTAAGAAAACAAGGGCAAGCCTAAGCTTGTGCATCCACATCCTCCAAGTCTTTTCGGACGGGGGTTCGATTCCCCCCTGTTCCACCAGCAAGAGGCCACCCCTAAAGGGTGGCTTTCTTGGTGGTGAGGGGGAATCGAAAGGCGGACCCTGAGCGAAGTCGAAGGGGC
>Ga0315282_10017781_pt1 | contig 10235 bp, 12 predicted proteins | sample YL17G07_20_MG_FD_203693 | JGI IMG/M metagenome (GOLD analysis project Ga0315282, IMG submission 203693) | Sediment microbial communities from Yellowstone Lake, YNP, Wyoming, USA - YL17G07_20 | ecosystem: Environmental > Aquatic > Freshwater > Lake > Sediment | place: USA: Wyoming | collected... | reverse complement strand
AAATTTGCGATAACATGCCCAAAACCATCCTCTTGACGGTGTGGAATAAATATAAAAACCAGGCCAACCTGCGCCTGCGCTGGCTGGCCCCCGAGGATTGGACGATCACCCCAAGCCGCGCAGGGCAGTTCTTTATCTTCGCCGGCAAGACGGACGCCAACCCGCGCCAACTGTCCTTCACCTTGCAGGCCCCACGCCTGGCAGATGGGCTGGCGCGCCTGGTGGTCGAACTGGTCGTTGATGCCCGCCCACAGGTGATGCTGGTGCCCATCACGCTGGTGAATGGGAATCTAAAACCGGTTTGAGCGAGCCTCAAAACCCCGGCTTTTCCGAAAAACCCGGAGTTTTAGATCAAGGAACTCTCCAGTAGCTGCCACCGCTGCCTTCTCTTTCCATCAGGTGATCCTCGATCAGGCCGCGGCGCAGGCTGGCGGTATCGTCGTGGTAACGCAGCAGGATCTCATTGACCTGCTTTTCGGTATAGCGTTGCCCCGGCTCGAAAGCTTTCAACACGTAACGCAGCAGCACCAGGAATTTCTTCTCCTGGGCTGGGAAGGTGGTGATGCGGCCCTGGCTGTCGGTAAAGGCTTCCAACACCTTGCGGGTATAAGCGTCCTGATCGGTGTCCTCCGACAACCTGGGCAGGTTCTCGTCGTGCAGCAAGCGCTGCGACATCTCCTTCAGCACCTCGGTCTGTAAGGCGTAGAAGTAGTAGTGGCCCTCAGTGCGGGCTGCCACCAGCCCGGCGGCTGCCAGGCGCGCCAGGTGATGAGAGGCCGTCGAGCTGCTCAGGCCAAGCAGGGCGGCCAGCTCTTCCACGGTATGCGGCCTCTGCGCCAGCAAACCGATGATCTTCAAACGGTTGGCGTCCGCCAGGGCTTTGAAGAAGTTGAGCAGCTCTTCGTTGATGGATGGTTGTGTGTTCATTATTACCTCCACAATAACAATTAGATATATATAATAATGATTTTACAATAATAAAATACAATTGTCAAGGGACAACCAGAACAGACCCGCACCCCTCCTCCCCCGACACCTCTACGGGTGGGCGAAGCCGGGGGGACTAAGGGAGAGGTATGCATTTTGCTAATAGCTAATAAATCATTGACATTTAATTAGCTAAATACTAAAATAAGATGGTGACCTATCACATAGTATTCACGAAACAAGCGGTCAAAACACTCAAAAATATGCCGCCTGATATTGCGATAGACATCCGACATAGACTCGACCAGATAGCCAGCGACCCCTTTGCTCCTCACCCGGGAGTAAACAGAATGCAAAATCGGGATGGATATAGGTTAAGAGTAGGCGACTGGCGCGTAATTTACGACATTCAGAAGGAAAAAGTTGTGATTCTGGTATTGAAAATAGCATCACGTGGGGAGGTGTACCGGTGAATATACAGATAATTGAGCGGGAAGGTAAGCCAGAATGGGCAATTCTCCCTTATGAAGAATTCTTACAATTGGTGGAGCAAGCTGAAATGTTGCAGGATATCAGTGATTACGACCAGATCGTGAACGCAGTCGAAAAAGGAGAGGAAGAAACGGTACCGGCTGAGTTGGCATACGCTCTCATAGAAGGTGAAAACCCGATCAAGACCTGGCGAGAGTATCGCCGCCTGAATCAAAAACAGTTAGCGGAAGCGGCTGGCATCAGTATTCCGTTCCTTTCTCAGATTGAGTCGGGAAAACGGAAAGCCTCTACAAAAATTATGGTCAAATTGGCCAAGGCCCTGCAGGTCATGCTTGATGACCTGGTGACGGAATAATCAAAAAGCAGTAATATACACTCCATGATCGTCTTGTCCACCTACACCCTCCGTCCAGCCCTGGAAGCCCGCCGGGCCGGGTTTTCCAGCCTGGTCCTCACCCCCGACCTGGGCCTTACGCGCGGTGAAGCCAACCTAGACCCAGCCGGTGTACATTTTCCGGGCGGTGAAAGCCTGGACTGGGAGACCGTGGAGACCGTCTGCGCCTCAGAAGCGGGCTGTTTCCTGGTCAAAGGCGGCGCAGCCGAAAAAATCCAGGCATTTTCCGCGGATACCGGCCGAGTCTACAGCCTCTACCCCACCCAGGCCGCGCCCACCCTGCTACTTTCCGGGCTGCCCATGCACCGCATCAAGGGCGTCGACCCACACCAGGACACGCTCAATAAGATCAAAACCATCCGGCCGCTGGTCGGGCGCGTGTTAGACACGGCTACCGGACTGGGCTACACCGCCATCGAAGCCGCCCGCACCGCCGGGCAGGTGACCACCATCGAGCTCGACCCGGTTGTGCTGACGATTGCCCGGCGCAACCCCTGGTCGCAGGAGCTCTTCGATAATTCCAGGATCACCCAGATAATCGGCGACAGCTTCGAGCAGGCGGCGCAGTTCGCCGATAATACCTTCTCGCGCATCATCCACGACCCGCCCATGTTCAGCCTGGCGGGCGACCTGTACTCGGGCGAATTTTATATTCAGCTCTATCGCATCCTGAAAAATACCGGGCGCCTGTTCCACTACATCGGCGACCTGGAGAGCAGCAGCGGCCGGCGCGTGATGCGCGGCGTGGCGCTGCGTCTCCAAGAGGCCGGGTTTAAAAACGTCACCCACCGCAAGGATGCCTTCGGACTGGTGGCGTATAAATAGGCTGGGGTAAACAGGCCGGCTCGCCTGACCAGTTGATCTCGTAGACAACCTTGCGAAGGGTTCAGGGTTCACAGCGGGGTGTTTTCTGACGACTCATTGTAAGTCCCATAATCCGATAAACTGTACTATACTTTTATTATGCCTGTATCAGAAGCGCCGTTTTGGGAAACTAAAACCCTCGAACAATTGACCATTGAGGAATGGGAAGCCCTGTGCGATACCTGCGGTCGGTGCTGCCTGTTCAAACTCGAAGACCAAGATACCCACGAAATTTTCTACACCCGGGTGATCTGCCGCTACTTCAATATCGAGGCCGGCGCCTGCCGGGTTTACTGTGATCGCACCCAACTGGTACCCACCTGCCTGCAGCTCGACCCCCACCGGGTGAACGAGCTTGGCTGGATCCCACGCACCTGCGCCTACCGCCGGCTGGCTGAAGGCCGCCGCCTGGCGGCCTGGCACCCGCTGATCGCCGGCAGCCGCAAACGCATGCAGAAGTCCGGCATCGCTGTCAACCAGCGAGTCATTTCCGAAGAAATGGTAGACATGGACCACCTCGAAAATTACATTGTAGAGGGGCTGAAATAGCCATGCCGCCGACCAGCAACGCCAGCGAACCGGTCAAGAGCAGAGCCATCATCAGCTCTGATTTCCCATTCCTGGCGGACTGGTACGTCATCTCGCTGCGCTGGAGCTGCCTGCTTGGTTTCCAGGTCGTCACCTCGCTGGCTGCCATCCATATCACCGATACCGGGATCGTCCTGTTGGCTGCGGCGGTTTTCAACCTGCTCATGTCGCTGCTGGCTATCCTCAATAAACGCCTATACAACCACCGCCTGATCAACCTGGCCATCGATTTAGCCACCTGCGGGGCAATGTACTACCTCACCGGCGGCCTGGCTGGGCCCCTGAACTGGGCGGGATTGCTGCCGCTTTTCACCGCATCGATCTATTACGAACTGGCCGGAAGCCTGGGATCGGCCTTACTGGTCATGGCGGTGATGAATGGGGCTATCTTCCTTGCGGATGGCAGCCTGGCCCATCTGACCCAGATGGGCATCCTGGCCGGCTTCAATCTGGCCTGTGGGTTGGTAATGGGCCTGGGCAGCAAACCGCTCCTGCGCCGCCTGCGCCGTAATTACTCTAACACCTTGCTCAAACGTCAGGAGTCGGATCGGAAAGTCCGCCTGCAGGAGCGCGAGCGCATGCAGGCAATCTACCGGATGACCGAGACACTCACCGCCACGCTTAATTTCGAACTGGTGCTGAACACCGCCCTTGATTTGAGCCTGACCGCCCTGAGCGGGCCCGGCGCTCCTCAGCAGTCCGACAGTATGGCCAATGCCTACAATCAGAAAATGGTGTGCGCCATGCTGCTCTTCTCCGGGCACGACCTGGTGGTTGGTTCGGCGCGCCGGTTCCCACCCCCCGACCTGCGCCAGACTTTCCAGGCTGAACAGGGTGCGCTGCAAGGCGCCATCGCTACCGCCGAACCCAAGCTGATTAAAATTCCGGCGTCTGACCCGGAGTTGAAAGCCCTGCTCTGCCTGTCCTCGTGCAGCGTGGCGCTGGTATTGCCTCTGCGCCGCGGTCTGGATGCTTTCGGCGCCATGCTTTTTGCCCACGCCGACGAGAACTTCTTCAGCCCTGACCGCATCGATACGCTTGAGATGATCAGTCACCAGGCGGTCATTTCCATCCAGAACGCCCGCATGTACCAGGAGATGGAGCGCGAAAAACTAGAGGTCATCGAGACCCAGGAAGAGGCCCGCAAAAAGCTGGCGCGCGACCTGCACGACGGCCCCACCCAATCGGTGGCAGCCATCGCCATGCGCGCCAACGTCGTGCGCCGCATCGTCATCTCCGACCCGCAAATGGCCATTGCTGAGGTGGCCAAGATCGAAGACCTGGCCCGCCGCACTACCCAGGAAATCCGCCACATGCTCTTCACCCTGCGCCCGCTAATCCTTGAAACGGAGGGCCTGGTGCCGGCCCTGCATTCCATGGCAGATAAAATGCGCGACACCTACCAGCAAAATATGTCGCTAGATGTGGACCCGGATATTGTGCAGCAGCTAGAAGTCAACAAACAAACCGTGATCTTTTCGCTGGTGGAAGAAGCGGTCAACAACGCCCGCAAGCATGCTCAGGCCAGCCAAATCACCGTCAGCCTGAAATGCGGGCGTGACACCGGGATCGCCCTGCTGGAAATTTGCGACAACGGGGTGGGCTTCGACGTGAAAGCTATTAACAAAGACTACGAAAAGAGCGGCAGCCTGGGCATGGTCAACCTGCGCGAGCGCAGTAAGTTGATCAGCGGGCTGCTCAACATCGACAGCACCCCCGGCAAGGGCACACGCGTACAGGTCTTCATCCCGCTCAACGAAGAAGCCTCCGACCGGCTGCAGCGGGGAATAGCCGGATAATCCCTCAAAGTATACCTTGTGAATGAAAAAACTCCTTCGTCTTACCCTCTTCTTCCTGGTTCTCAGCGCCTGCAGTGTCGCCCCGCCAACCTTACCGCCAGCCAGCCCCGCCCCGACGCTTACCGCAACCGTTCCAGCCACACTCTCACCGACCTCTATACCCACACGCCAGGCTGCGGCCCAGCAGTCTACCCAGACCTGCCACCTGCAACCCATTGTCGTGCCCACCCGCCCGGCCAAAATCCCTGCGGTGAACCAATTGGACGAGACCACCGGACTGCACATGACCGGATATGTCCAGCAGCTCGATCTGGCCACCTACAGGCTCAAGGTTAGCGGCATGGTTGACCACCCACTCAGCCTGACCCTGGATGAGCTACGCTGCCTGCCCAAAGTCACCGCCTCGCCTGAGTTGATCTGCGGGTACCTCTTTACCGACAGCGCCACCTGGTCCGGCGTGCCCATCGAGGAAATATTGAACCTGGCCGGCGTCCAGACCGGAGCTAAAACCGTTGTCCTGACCGGCGCAGATGGATACAGCACAAACATCCTTTTAGAAACGGCCCTCAAGCCTCAAAACTTCCTGGCCTACGAATGGGAGGGCCAGCCCGTGCCCATCTTACACGGCTTCCCTCTGCGGGCGGTCTTTCCGGACCTGGGAGGCAGCGCCTGGGTCAAGTGGCTGGTTGAGATCGTGGTGAATTGAAAACTGACGGCTACAAGTAATCCCTCAACTGCCGCGCCCGGCGTGGGTGGCGCAGGCGGCGCAGCGCCTTGCTTTCAATCTGGCGGATACGCTCACGCGTCAGGCCAAACTTCTCTCCCACCTCTTCCAGCGTGTAATAGCGCCCATCTTCCAGGCCAAAGCGCAGGCGCAGGATGCGCGACTCGCGCGGCGGTAGTGTATCCAGCACCTCTTCCACGCGCTCGCGCAGCAGCTTGGAATAGGCGCTCTGGATCGGTGTGGGGGTGAGCTGATCTTCCACAAACTGGCCCAGCTCCGAATCCTCTTCGTCTTCGTTGATCGGGCTTTCCAGCGAGAGCGGCAGCCACGAAACGCGCATCATCCAGTCGACTTTCTGCACCGGCACGGCGATCTCAAGCGCCAGCTCCTCGTTGGTGGGCACGCGCCCTAGCTTCTGTTCCATCTCGTGAGTTACCTTGTAAAGCTGGCGGATGCGGTCGACCATGTGTACCGGGACACGGATGGTGCGCCCCTGGTCGGCAATCGAGCGCGTGATCGTCTGGCGGATCCACCAGGTGGCATACGTAGAAAAGCGGAAGCCGCGCTGGTACTCGTATTTCTCAACCGCCTTCATCAGGCCCAGGTTGCCTTCCTGGATCAGATCGAGGAACGGGACACCCCGCCCGATGTAGCGCTTGGCAATACTGACCACCAGGCGGGTATTAGCTTTGATCAGGTGTTCGCGGGCTGACTGCCCGTCTGCGGAAAACTGCTCCAGCTCGCGCCGGTGGCGGATAGGCGTGCGCCCATCGGATCGGTCCAGCTCGCAGCGGGCTGCCCGGCCGCGCTCGATGCGCTTGGCCAGGTCCTGTTCTTCTTCCAACTTTAGCAGCGGCACGCACGACATCTCGCGCAGGTACAGGCCGATCGTGTCATCGCTGTTGACCGAGATCAGGTTGGCGGCGTACGGGTCAAAATCATTGCCAGGCAGGCTAACCTCCTCGTCGATGTAGTCTGGCGTGCTTTCCTGGTCGAGGACATCGATGCCGCGCCGGCGCAGCGCCATGAGGATCGCCTCCATGCGCTCTGCGTCCCCGCTGACATCCGGATAAACTTCGATCAGGTCGTCGGTGGTCAGATAACCCTGAACGTCTGCCCTTTCGAGCAGCATACTGAGAATTTCTGTGTTGTGCCTGCGCCTGCCTGGATTAGCCATTAATTGCACCTCATCACTCCACCCTACAGGCGTAGACCTCATATAATGATACCCTTTTGGTGTTCGCAGGGTTCGGTGTTGAGGTCTGCGCCGCAAATGATACACAATCCCTTGCAATCGGGGCGGCACAGCGGCCGGATAGGGACTTCCAGCAGCATGTACTCGCGCACCAAAGGAGCAAGGTCAATATTGCCATCATCGGGTACAATTAACCCCGATTCGGATGCGAAACGAGAGCTGAAGGCGTAAAGCTCGCTGAATTGGGCATGCAGAGGCTGCTGGAACTCCACCAGGCAGCGCACGCATTCCATAGTGGAACTTCCCTGAAAGTCGCCCACCACCACAAACCCTTGCGGCGTCCGCCCAATGCGCACTCCCCCGCTAAGTGGACGCAAATCGAGATCGGGAGGCAGGCGCAACTCAGGAAAATCGAAGTTGATATCGCGGCTTATACCGATCGGCTGGTTCAGGAGAAATCCAATATTAATTCGCAATGGGAAGCGAGGTTGATTCACGGGCTAAATGAGATTTGGGTAAGTTATAATAACGTTATACAAAATTATAGCATAGACATTTAGACAAGTCAAGTATTTATGATTAAATTGATAAATATGGAGTTAATCGCATTGTGAAAATTCTACTGGCTACCAACAATCCCGGCAAAGTGATCGAGGTCCAGGCGCTGATAGAGGAGCTCGCTCCCGCCTACCGCGAACAAATCAACCTGGTCTTGCCCCTGGATATCGGCGTCCACCTGGACGTAAACGAAGATGGACAAACCTACGCCGAAAACGCGGCGCGTAAAGCAGCCGCGTTCTGCCGGGTCAGCAACCTGGTTACCCTGGCGGATGATTCCGGGCTGGAGGTGGCCGCTTTAGGCGGCGCACCAGGGGTACATTCACACCGTTACTCCCCCAGCCCTAACGCCACGGATGCCGACCGGCGCGCCTATCTGCTGAGAAACCTGCGCCAGCAAACCCAACCCTGGCGCGCCCGCTTCGTTTGCACTATCGCCATTGCGGTTCCGGAGATGCGCGGCTTTGACCCGCGCCTGGAATACGCCAGCGGCGAATGCTTCGGCGAGATTATCCCCGAAGAGCGCGGCAGCAGCGGATTTGGCTACGACCCGATCTTCCTGATTAAGGAACTGGGCAAGACCATGGCCGAGCTTTCCACCCAGGAAAAAAACCGTTATTCACACCGCTCGCGTGCCCTGCATAACGCTGTACCGATCTTGATCAGGTTAGTAAATGAGTAAAAGAGTCCGCGGTTCTCAGACGTCAGATAAGATCCAGAAGTTTATTAGCACCAGACCAGGCCGGCCACGTCGTGGATGTCTAAGCGGTCCATCAACTGCGCCCGGTGCTTTTCGACCGTCTTCACCCCCACTTGCAGCCGTTCAGCGATCTCCTGGGTGGTGCGGCCTTCCGCGATCAGTTGCAAGACCTCCCGCTGCCGCGGGGTAAGCTTCTTTATCGGGCTGGTCGGAAGGACGCCTGGCTGCGCCGGGCTGCCCAGGCGCCGCAGATAATCGTCGATGCCGCGGCGCAGGGTGGTAATTTCGACTTCCAGATCGCGCCTGACTTGCGGGCCGGCTGTAGCGGAGTTCTTACGTTTCGGGTGACGTGTTTTAGGTTTGAAGAGGGGAGGTTGGTTGGTCATATGGTTTTAGAAATATTGTTCTATTTCTTACCATGATAACCGCCCCCTCAGAAATTACAACTGCATTAATGTGCAGTTTTACCCATTTTGTGCAGTTTTTTATGCACTCTAAATGAGAATTCTACCCACCCGACACTTTTACAAATCGGCCACGCACGGAATGAAGAGCTTTACCACTAATAGGTTAGCTTATCCGTTTCTATCTCCCCCATCAGTGTTTATCTGTGTTATCGGTGGTTTCGCCCTTCTCTTCTCCCCTACCTATCAGTTTGGGCTTGCCCCGGCGGAGGAATCGTAAATCCCTCTCCTTCCGGGAGAGGTTAGGTGAGGGTGATCAGCTCCAGCCAGTAGCGGTTGAACGCCTCCGCGTCGATCTTTGTCACCACCCGGACTGGCGCACCCTGCGCGCCCGGGGCGAAACGCTCCACCAGGCAACCGTCCTGCTCCTCTACCACCATCGGCGCTTCTTCAAACTCCACTCCCATATCCCACCCCAGAGCAATCGCGCAAGCCAGCGGGTCGTGCTGGAAATTGATCAAATCTCTGGGCAGTCCCGGGCAGGTCCCCCCGAACAGGGTTTCGTATTGATACTCCGTGGCAAACGCCTCAGCCTGGGCGGCAATCAGGCTGCCCAGGCTGCCCGCTTGACGCAAGGCCGGCAGGTAAGCCCGGCGCAGGGCTGTTTCTACCGTCACCGTCAGTGGGATGAGCGTCACGCTGCCAGCGTGCTGGAGGGCGTAATGGGCCGAGCGCACGTCCGCCTGGACGTTGAAATCCATCTGGTTACCCCACTGAGGGAAGCCGGGCCGCACTGGATACAGGTAGCCGCCCATCAGGAACAGCCTCGCCCGTTCCAGGCAGCCGGGGTACTTTTCCCCGAACAGGCGCAGGTTGGTATAAGACCCAATCCCGACGAGGATCGCCCCCTGGTCGAGGCTGTTTTTGATTAACGCCAGCGCATCATCCAGCGGTCCGGGCAAAGCCGGCGCCGGCTCGCTCCAATAGGCTTCGTGCGGCGGCAGGCCATAAACCTGGCGGAAATAGCCCCCCTCGGCCTCCGCTCCAGCCGCCACGGGGATATCCCGGCGGCCTTCCAGGTCCAGCACATAACGGGTATACCCGGCGCGCTGGCCCAGGTTATCACATACCGTGGTAACCCCGGTAATCTGCACGTCCTTGCGGCTCAGCAGCAGCGCCAGGGCGCAAAGATCGTCGATGTCGCCCCCCAGGTCTGTATCCAGGTGTACCTTGATCATCTCATTATCCTCCTGCGCTTTCTTCTTCTCCACGCCCCCGTTTGAGCCTTCCTAAATTTTACCCCATTACATTGCGAAGGGATCTTAAGTGCGTCCCTTGCGAAGGTTACGAACAAGAGTCTCATTGTTATAAGGCCCCTTCGCAAGGTTTAGAACTTTTAATTGGCAACCTTGCGAAGGGTTCAAGGTTCACAGCGAGGTGCTTAGGAAAACCTTCGCAAGGGGATTTGTTCATGATTCCATTGAACCCGGATCTTTTTTGTGCTACATTATAATCAGGGAAAAAAATTCCAGCGGCCCACTTGCAGCAGGCGGGTAATATAGAATCGTGCGCCTATTAATTTCAGGCCCG
>Ga0315282_10017780_pt1 | contig 10236 bp, 9 predicted proteins | sample YL17G07_20_MG_FD_203693 | JGI IMG/M metagenome (GOLD analysis project Ga0315282, IMG submission 203693) | Sediment microbial communities from Yellowstone Lake, YNP, Wyoming, USA - YL17G07_20 | ecosystem: Environmental > Aquatic > Freshwater > Lake > Sediment | place: USA: Wyoming | collected... | reverse complement strand
CCGCTCCAGATTCTCCTCGCTTACCACCACCACTATCTGACCGATGGGGCGGCATTTCTCAAAGGCGTCAATAACCCTTACCAGGGCGGGCTTGCCCCCCAGCGGGGCAAACATCTTATCAACCCCCCCCATCCTTTTGCTCTCCCCGGCGGCGACAATTACCGCGCCGACCCTTTCATAGCCCAACGCCAATCGCCTCCCTCAGGGTGCTCACGATAATAAGCTCAATATTTTTCGGCTGTTTAATCTTGCCCCCGGCTTTGGGCACCAGGCAGCGCGCAAAGCCCATCCTTGCCGCCTCGGCAACCCGCCGCTCCAGCTGGGGGACCGTCCGCAGCTCACCGCTCAAGCCCACCTCCCCGACCACGACCAGCTGCGGGTCAACGCCGACATCGCGGAAGCTGGAGGCAATCGCCAGGGCAATGCCCAGGTCAGCCGCCGGCTCGGCGATCCTCAGCCCGCCGGTAACATTGACGATAATGTCCTGGTTGCCCAGTCTTAGACCCACCCGCTTGGTGAGCACGGCGGTAATCAGGAGCAGGCGGTTGAAGTCAATGCCGTTCGCCGTGCGCCGGGGCAGACCGAAGGCGGTGGGGGTGGTCAGGGCCTGAATCTCAACCAGCAAGGGGCGGGTGCCCTCAAGGGTGGACACCACCGTTGAGCCGATGGCTTCCGCCTGCCGCTGGGACAGAAAGGCAAGGGAGGGGTTGTCCACCTCAACCAGGCCGTGCTCCTTCATCTCAAAGACGCCGACCTCATTGGTCGAGCCGAAGCGATTTTTCACCCCGCGCAGGACGCGGTAGGCGCTGAAGGGTTCGCCCTCAAGGTAGAGGACGACATCAACAATATGCTCCAGCACCCTGGGACCGGCAAGCGCCCCGTCCTTGGTCACATGCCCGGCGATAAAAACGGGCACGCCGCTCTGCTTCGCCCACTGCATCAGCCTCAGGGTGCACTCTCTTACCTGGGTTATGCTCCCCGAGGCGGCATCAAGCTCGGGGACGCAAATTGCCTGGATGGAATCAATAATCACCAGCGACGGCGACAGCCTCCCCATTTGTCCCAGGATAACATCAAGCTCGGTCTCCGCCAGCAGGAAAAGCCCCTCCCCCTTGACCCCGAGACGCTCCGCCCTCAGCCTTATCTGAGAGAGGGTCTCCTCGCCGGAGACATAAGCCACCTTACCCCTGGCCTGTGCCACCAGGGCTGAGACCTGCAGGAGGAGGGTTGACTTGCCGATGCCGGGGTCGCCGCCGATAAGTACCAGTGAGCCGGGGACTACCCCTCCCCCAAGCACCCGGTTAAGCTCGGTGAGGGGAAGGGGGAGGCGGTCGGAGAGGCCAGTCGCCACCTGGGACAGCTCCTGGGGCGGGTTTTCCCGCACGGAGGCGCGGGAGGGGGTGGCGGTTACGGCAGTCTCGACAAAGCTGTTCCACTCCTGGCAGCTGGGGCAGCGCCCCAGCCACTTGGGGCTCTCCTTGCCACACTGCTGGCAGACAAAGACGGTCTTAAGTGGGGACTTATCCGATTTGCCCACGGGATAACTTTACTTCATTTTGCCCGATAGAGCAACAATGGTGGGCGGCCCAGCTTTATGAGACGGGGAGGATGTGCATTCCGGCCAGAATCGCCAGCATTACCGATGCCGCCATCACCGAGCCAATCTGCCCGCCGGTATTGGCGCCGATGGCATGCCAGAGGAGGAAGCTCCTCGGGTTTGCCTTCTGACCCTCTTTTTGCACCACCCGGGCTGACATCGGGAAGGCCGAGGTGCCGGCGGCACCAATCAGCGGGTTTATCTTGCCCTTGGTGAGCACCCGCATCAGTTTGCCCAGCAGGACGCCGGTTACCGTATCCAGAGAGATAGCCAGCAGCCCGAGTAAGAAGACGAGGATTGTCCCCCATTGCAGGAAATTGCCGGCGAGCATGGATGAACCAATACACAGCCCGAGGAGAAGGGTCACGATATTGACCATAGCACCGGAAGAGACATCGGCTAAGCGGCCCACCACCCCTGATTCCTTGAGCAAGTTCCCCAGCATCAGCATGCCCATCAATGGGGCGCCCATCGGCGCAATCAACATAGTTATCAAGCCGGCGACAAGGGGGAAAAGGATTTTAACCCGCTTGGAGACCTTCTTCTCCTCGTAAGCCATTACTATGCCGCGTTCCTTCTTGGTAGTTAGTAGCCGCATGATTGGCGGCTGGATGATAGGCACCAGTGACATGTAAGAGTAAGCGGCAATAGATACCGCCGGAAGCAGATGGGGAGCATATTTGGTGGTAACATAGATAGCGGTTGGACCGTCGCAGGCACCGATGATAGCGATAGAGCAAGCCTCGGGGCGGGTAAAGAATTGCAGGGCAAGAAGAAGGGTCAAGAAAATCCCGAACTGCCCCGCCGCCCCGAAGATGAGTACCTTCGGGTTGGCTAGCATCGGTCCGAAGTCTATCATTGCCCCCAGCCCGACGAAGATAAGGCAGGGGAATAGCTCGGTGAGGATGCCGGCTTTATATATAATGTTGATGACGCCGCCTTCAGAGCCGGCGGAAAGCCCGGCAAGGGGCAGGTTACCCAGGATTACGCCGAAGCCAATAGGGATAAGGAGCAGGGGCTCAAAGCCCTTGGCTATTCCCAGATAGATAAGGACACACCCCAAAAGTATCAGAAAGCCGCTCTGCCAGGTGAGATGGCTAAAACCGGTGACCAGGGCCGACAGAACATCAGTCCATGACATATAAACTCCTTACTACTTGCCTTCTTCCTTCTTTTCTTCCTTGTAGGGGAAGAGCCTCGCTAGGAGCTGGATTACCAGCGTCAGGATATAGAGGGTTATGAAGGTAACCCCCATCCCGGCGATGGTCATAGTCAAGCCAAAAACCCAATCTTTCATACTTTGCCTCGCCCAAAAGACAACATTATATTACAAAAGCCACCCCAATGTAAATGCGGGATTCTTTTTGGCTACTTCTTCGCCTCCTCCTTCTTCGGCAAGAGGACAGAGGCGACTACCGAACCCGCCAGGATGGCTATCACTACTCCTAAAGAAATTGACACTGGTAGCTGGTAGTGGAAAAAATGAACCAGTAAGTCGGCGGTCAGCATCTTGACGCCGACAAAGGCAAGGACGATGCAGATGCCGGTGGAAAGGTAACGGAAGAGGTAAAAAAGCCCGGCTAGGGCGAAGAAAAGGGCCCGCAGGCCCAGAATGGCAAAGACGTTAGAGGCGTAAACGACAAGAGGGTCAGTGGTAACGGCCAGTACCGCCGGCACCGAGTCCGTGGCGAACATTATATCCATGGTCTCAATGGCGATGAGGACAATGATAAGGGGTGTGGCCAGAAGCATCCCATTCTTCCGCTTAAAAAAGGTGGCGCCGTCATATTTTGGCGCCACCGGTATGATTTTTCGGGCAAAGCGGACTATCGGGTTCTTTTCCGGCTCAACCTCTATCTCCTTTTGTGTCATCAGTTTTATGGCGGTATAGATGAGGAATGCCCCCAGGATATAGACAACAAAGTGAAATCTATCAATCAGGGCGATGCCGGCAAAGATGAAGATTCCCCGGAAGAAGATGGCGCCGAGAATACCCCAGAGTAAGACCTTGCGCTGCGCCTCGCGGGGCACGGCAAAATAGGTGAAGATGGCCAGAAAGACAAAGAGGTTATCTATGCTCAGGGAATACTCAATGAGATAGGCGGTGGTGAACAAAAACCCCTTCTCATGTCCCAGGTAGATATAGACAAGGGCATTAAAGGCAAGGGCGAGAGCGACCCAGAACCCGACCAGTTTCAGGGCTTCCTTGACCGGGATAACATGGGCCTTGCGCTGGAAGACAAATAAATCAAGGACAAGTGCCGCTACAAAAATACCTCCGAAAACTGGCCATAGGTAGGCTTCGCTCATTACTGTTTTGCCTTTCTTAGTTGGAGCACATTTACCCCGCTAGACGCCGGGGGCACACCCTGGAGCTCGTACCATTAGGACCGGTGCCGAGACAGAGCGGACAAGTCTGTCGGCGACACTGCCCCATACCCAACGGCTTACTCCGGAGCGTCCATGGGTGGCAATAATCGCTAAGTCTATGTCATTCTTGTTAGCGTAGTCACTGAGGGCTTCGCCGGCCTTACCGTAGATTACAGCGGCTTTGGCGTTGACGCCGCTTTTCTTAAGGCGGGCGACGGTCTCTTTAAGGTACCTATCTGCCTCTACCTTTTGATGGGTTTCAAAGGCTTTCACCTGCTGCAGTGTTGTGAACTGCGATATCTCCCTGCCGTATGGTATGGAAAGAGGTTCAACGGCCTGCACGATGATGACCTCAGGGGCATGGCATGCTTTTACTATCGTCTCCAGATGAGGGAAGACACACTCCGCCAGCTTTGAGCCATCCAGGGGAACCATGATCTTCTTGTACATTGAGACTGCACTCACTAATGCTCGATAATGGCGGCTAGCTGGCCAACCTCAACCACCTGCCCTGCGGAAATCTCCATCTTGGTAACCTTGCCGCTAACCGGAGCCAGTATCGGATTTTCCATCTTCATGGCTTCTATTAAGAAGAGAACATCCCCCTCCTTGACCTTGTCCCCCACTTTAACGCTGACGCTGCTTATCTTACCTGTTATCGGGAACTCAACCTTCTCCTGTGCCAATTTCTCTCTCCTTTCTTCTCTCGCCGGTTTCGGCGCACTAAAAAGGGCGGTTAGATTATACTACTTTCCCGCCCTTTTATGAAAGCTAAACTACTGTCATCGGAATTTAATGTTTATCCTCTCCGGCCAGTGCTTCTACCGCTGCCGGATGAACCACGATCTCCTCCCCCTCCACGTCAACTACCGCCGTATCTCCGGGCTGGAATTTGCCGCGGAGGAAGCTCTCGGAGAGTTTATCCTCAACCATATCCTGAATTACACGGCGTAAGGGTCTGGCGCCGAAGACCTCATCGTAGCCCTTTTCCCCGAGAAGGTCTTTCGCGGCGTCGGTTACCTCCAGCTTTATCTCCTTCTCCCCGAGCTGCTTGGAGACCTGAGCCAGCATCAGTTCAACTATCTTCCTGATATGCTCCTTGGTCAGGGAGTGGAAGACAACCACGCCGTCAATACGGTTCAAGAATTCGGGGCGGAAGGTCTTCTTCAGCTCGCCGAGCAGCTTTTCCTTCATCCGCTCGTAGCTGTCCTCACGGGTCTTTGCCGCGTCGCCGCGAGCGGCAAAACCGATGGTGGTGCCCTTCCGGATAAGCTCGGCGCCAATGTTGCTCGTCATCACGATAATACTGTTGCGGAAGTCAACCCGCCGGCCCTTGGCATCGGTGAGGTGACCATCGTCAAATATCTGAAGTAGAATATTGAAGACGTCGGGGTGAGCCTTCTCAATCTCGTCAAAGAGGATGGCGCAGTATGACTTGCGCCTTACCGCCTCGGTGAGCTGACCGCCCTCTTCATAGCCGACGTAGCCGGGGGGTGCCCCCACCAGCCGGGCGACGGTATGCTTCTCCATAAACTCAGACATATCAAGCCTGATGAGGGCGTCCTCACTGCCGAACATGAACTCCGCCAGGGCCCTTACCAGCTCGGTCTTACCCACGCCGGTGGGACCAAGGAAGACGAAGTTGCCGATGGGGTGCCTGGGGTCCTTGAGTCCCGCGCGGGCGCGCCTTACCGCCCGGGCGATGGTATTGATTGCCTCGTCCTGCCCGACGATTCTCTTGTGCAGCGCCTCTTCCATCTGGAGCAGGCGGCTGGTCTCCTCGGTAGCCAGCTGCACCACCGGGATGCCGGTCCACATGCTAACTACCTGAGCAATATCCTCTTCGGTGACGACCGGCTTTTCCTCTTTCTGCTCCGCCTGCCAGTCCTTTTCTATCTGCTTTAATTTCTCTTCAATCTGAAGCTCGCGCTGGCGAAGTTCAGCTGCATACTCGTACTGCTGGGCAGCCAGGGCGGCTTCCTTATCCTTGCGCATGCTCTCCTCGGCGCGCCTTGCCTCTTTCAGGGTAATTGGTATTGTCCGGCGCTTGATCCTTACCCGTGACGACGCCTCATCAATGAGGTCAATCGCCTTATCGGGGAGGAAGCGGTCGGGGATATACCTGGCGGATAGTGTTGCCGCCGCCGCCAGCGCCTCGTCGCTTATTGTTAGCTGATGATGCTGCTCGTAGCGCTCTTTAACCCCGCGTAAAATCTCCAGGGTTTCATCCACGGAGGGCTCCTCGACCAGAATCGGCTGGAAGCGCCGCTCCAGGGCGGCGTCCCGCTCTACATACTTGCGGTAATCATCAAGGGTGGTGGCGCCAATGCACTGTAGTTCGCCTCGTGCCAGCGATGGCTTGAGGATGTTGGCGGCATCAACCGCCCCCTCCGCCGCCCCGGCACCGACCATGGTGTGGAACTCGTCAACAAAGAGGATGCAATTGCCGGAAGCCTTTATCTCGTCAATGACCTTCTTTAGCCGTTCCTCAAACTCGCCGCGGTACTTTGTCCCGGCGACCAGCGCCCCGATATCAAGGGTGACTATCCGCCGCCCCTCCAGTGTCTCCGGGACGTCGCCGGCGATGATGCGGTGAGCTAAGCCCTCAACAATTGCCGTTTTCCCCACCCCGGGCTCGCCGATGAGGGCGGGGTTATTCTTGGTGCGGCGGCTTAAAATCTGAATTACGCGCTCAATCTCCTTATGCCGCCCGATGACCGGGTCAAGCTTGCCGGCGCGCACCGCCGCCGTCAGGTCCATGCCAAGCTGGTCTAGAATCGGGGTCCGGCTGGTGCTGCGGGTGGGTTTGGTCCTGGTCAGGCCCTCGCCGAGAACGCGGAGGGTCTCGGAGCGAGTCTGCTCCAGGGTGATGCCAAAGCTATCTAAAACGTCCGCCGCCACCCCTCCCCCCTCGCGCAACAGCCCCAGTAAGAGGTGCTCGGTGCCGATATAGTTATGCCCGAGGTGACGGGCTTCGTCTATCGCCAGCTCAATGACTCTTTTCGCTCTCGGGGTAAGTCCGATCTCACCGGTAATTGGCTTCTCCCCCCGCCCGATGATAAACTCCACCGCCGAGCGCGCCTTAGAAAGGCTCACCCCCAGATTGGCCAGGACCTTCGCCCCCACCCCCTCGTCCTCACGGAGTAGCCCTAATAGTATATGCTCGGTGCCGATATAGCTATGGTTAAAGTTCTGGGCTTCTTCCTGGGCGAGGGTGAGAACCCGGCGTGCTCGTTCTGAGAATTTTTCAAATCGGCTAGCCATTTTCCTACCCTAATTATACGGCAATTTGGGGGTAAAGGTCAAAAAGCCCCCTGGCGGTGGCATATTTTCCACAAAGGGTTGCCCCCTCAGTATCGTCTGCGCTAGGGCGTTTCACTTCCGTGTTCGGGATGGGAACGGGTGGTTCCACCCCGCTCTAACCACCAGGAAGCTTTTGAACCGTGTCTGGCTAATAGCATACAGAAAGCGCGCCTGAAAGTCAAGTTTAGCTTATCTTTTTACACCCCATCCCCCTTTATCCCCCTTCCCCTCAAGGGGAAGGGGGAAGATAGAAAAAAGAGGGGCTTCCGCCCCTCTTAGACTCTCCGCTGGGACTGCTGGTTTAAAGAGTAATAGATTTAGTTTGCCATCTGTTGTATACTTGAGTATAAGGAGACCGCGTCATGGAACAAACTTTTGAAGCTACTATTGAAAAACGCGATAAATGGTACATCGGCTGGGTAGATGCTGTCCCCGGAGCCTTCAGCCAGGGGAGGACGGTCAAAGAGGTGGAGGAAAACCTGAAGGAAGCCGTGCAACTCATATTGGAAAGCCAGCGGGAATTGAGAGGGCAAAAGGCAACTGGGGAAATCCTGAAGAGAAAAATCCAGGTCAAAGTGTAGTTCCGTGAAACGCCGCGACCTCATCAGCCATCTGACAAAAGAAGGCTGTATTCTCCACCGTGAGGGTGCCAGACATTCAGTTTTCTTTAATCCAGAAAATGGGCATATTGCCACCATTCCCCGCCACCGGGAAATAGAAACCCTCCTTGCCAGAAAAATATGCCGGCAGTTAGATATCCCCCTCCCCAAGACTAGAGCCTAGCCGCTTGTAAACCTCACCCCCTTTGTCCCCCTCTCCTTCAAAGGAGAGGGGGAAGATAGAAAAAAGAGGGGCTTTAAGCCCCTCTTAGACTGCCCCTTGACAGCCGCTATTGCGATGCAGGCTTTTCTGAAGAATAATCATATACTGGATACTTTATTCTAAACCACAACCTTAAACCTACATGGCCATTCTCTCTCACGCATTTAATGTCAGTATACGTATCCACACCCCAATTATCAGCACTTGTCCATTCAGATACATATGATCCAAGCCAGTCATCTTCTGCACCGAATATATCAGCGTATATTTTTGTAAAATCCACACCTGCTAATTTCAGCAGTATGGATGTTGGCATACCAATATATGAACCTGTTGCTATATTCAACACATTGTAAAGTGCCTGTTCCTTAAATCCCCCATCCTGTTCGTATGCTGTAGCAAATAGCCTGATATAATCGCCTACTTCTTCAGTTGAAAATAGTAACGCACTTACAGGCAATACCTCATCTTGTTTTAATTCAAAATAATCTTTATCGGGGATAGATCTTTTGAACGTATTCTTACTATCAGTGACAACAAATCCCACTTGTATCTCGCCTGTTATTTGTTTCGACCGAAGAATATCCCATAATTCTCTAAAAGCTTCTCCTTCTTCTCCATTCTCGTGGACTCCTACCTTTTCAAGCCATATTTGGATAGGGGGATTCAAAGTCTTGACTGAACAAGCAGTAATATCTGATTCGCCAGCTTGATTGTAAGCTTTAATCTCGTAGCGGTAGCTGGTAGCTGGTCTTAATTTTGCATCTTCATATTTGTTAGTATTTTGGGGAAGCTCCGCAATGAGAACACCGTCACGATATAGTTGGAAACCTTGCTCATTGGGTAAATCATCCCATGTAAGTTTAACTTTAATCGCAGATATTGGCTTAGCGATAAAGTCACTAGGAGCTTTGGGAGGTATCTTCATGATTTCTGTTTGCCAGTTGGTATACCAGAGATAGCCTCCGACGAGCAAAATTACAGCTATAAGAATACCAATTGTTGTGCCTTTCCCCATATCATTAATTATACCACTCCACTAATTAAGTACCTAACCACTAAAAAAACAAAAAGCCAGCCGAATAGGCTGGCTCTAAAATTTCCGCTAATATCAACTCTGAAACAGGCCAAGCGCCTCGACCATTAGTACCGCTTAGCTGAACACATTACTGTGCTTACACCTGCGGCCTATCAAACAGGTAGTCTACCTGCGGTCTTACTCCCTCCCCTTACGGGGAAGGATGGGAGATCTAATCTTGGGGCGAGCTTCGCACTTAGATGCTTTCAGCGCTTATCCCTAACAGACATAGCTACCCAGCGATGCTCCTGGCGGAACAACTGGCACACCAGAGGTCTGCTCCTCTCAATCCTCTCGTACTAGAGAGGACCCCCCTCAAATCTCCGGACGCCCACGACGGATAGAGACCGACCTGTCTCACGACGGTCTGAACCCAGCTCGCGTACCGCTTTAACCGGCGAACAGCCGGACCCTTGGGACCTGCTTCAGCCCCAGGATGCGACGAGCCGACATCGAGGTGCCAAACCTTGCCGTCGATGTGAACTCTTGGGCAAGATAAGCCTGTTATCCCCGGGGTAGCTTTTATCCGTTAAGCCACGGCCCTTCCACACGGGACCGTAGGATCACTTTGCCCGACTTTCGTCCCTGCTCGACTTGTTGGTCTCACAGTCAAGCCCCCTTATGCCAATGCACTCAATGGGTGATTTCCATGCACCCTGAGGGGACCTTTGGACGCCTCCGTTACCTTTTGGGAGGCGACCGCCCCAGTCAAACTACCCACCAGACACTGTCCCCCAGCTTGAACTAGGGTTAGAGGCTAAACTCACCAAGAGTGGTATTTCACCGTTGGCTCCACCGAGGCTAGCGCCCCGGCTTCAAAGCCTCCCACCTATCCTACACATGAAAAGTCCAGACTCAGTGCCAAGCTATAGTAAAGCTCCACGGGGTCTTTTTGTCCTGTCGCGGGTAACCCGCATCTTCACGGGTACTTCAATTTCACCGAGTCCCTCGTTGAGACAGCGCCCAGATCGTTACACCTTTCGTGCGGGTCGGAACTTACCCGACAAGGGATTTCGCTACCTTAGGACCGTTATAGTTACGGCCGCCGTTCACCGGGGCTTCGGTT
>Ga0315282_10017779_pt1 | contig 10236 bp, 8 predicted proteins | sample YL17G07_20_MG_FD_203693 | JGI IMG/M metagenome (GOLD analysis project Ga0315282, IMG submission 203693) | Sediment microbial communities from Yellowstone Lake, YNP, Wyoming, USA - YL17G07_20 | ecosystem: Environmental > Aquatic > Freshwater > Lake > Sediment | place: USA: Wyoming | collected... | reverse complement strand
GTGCGTACGCACGCTCACACCCCCAAATCCGGAGCCTTCCCCGGTAAATCCCAATAAACCATCTTCTATCTTTGAAACTTTTTGGATATTTACTCGTATAATTGTATATGCATTATAAAGGGAGATAAACATGTCTGGTAACCGTTCGTTAATGTCCATTTTTCTGGGGGTGCTGCTGATCGGCTGGGGGGTTATTTTCCTGCTCGGGCAGTTCTTCAGCGTGTCGGTGGGGGCCTTCATCTGGCCGTTCTTTGTCATCCTGGCGGGGTTGATGTTCTTCGGCGGCATGCTGGCGGGCGGCAAGCGCGTCAGCGGGCTGGCCATCCCCGGGGCAATCATCAGCGTGGTTGGCCTGATTCTGCTCTTCCAGAATATCACCGGCCAGTGGTGGACCTGGTCCTATGCCTGGACGCTGATCTTGTCGGCGGTGGGGATCGGGCTGTTTATCCAGGGCACCTGGGGCGGGCACAATATGCTGCGCCAGGTGGGCCTGCGCCTGGTGGGCATGGGATTGGTACTGTTCCTGTTGTTTGGCGCTTTCTTTGAATTTGGCGCCATCCTGCTGGGGGTCAAGCGCACCAGCGGCGTGGTGTGGGCAGTGGCGCTGGTGGCATTCGGCATCTACCTGCTGGTCACCCGCTCGAAAAGCGCCGGGGGCTTCCAGACAACTGCCGCGGCACCGGTCACGGCTGTGACGGCCGGGCCGTTGGGCAGCTTCACCCGCCTGGCGCATTACGGCATCGGCAACATCATCCTCACCCAGGGAGACCAGCCGGGGCTGCGCATCGAGGCCAGCGAAGAAATGCGCCAGCGCGTGCGCACCGAGATCAAAGGCGATACGCTTGAGATCCATTTCGACCAGGACTGGTGGGACTGGCTGGGCTGGATTTTCTCCTGGAACTGGAGGATCGATTACTACCTGACGATGAGCGAGATCAAGAGCCTGTCCCTGCACGGGGCGGGCAATCTGAAGGCGGATATGGTCAAGGCGGCTGACCTGGAGTTGAGCCAGGGCGGCGCCGGTAACATCGAGATTGACGCGGTGGTGGCTGACAACCTGACGCTCATCACCAGCGGGGCCGGCAACGTCAAAATCAACTCTCTGCACGTTTCCGGTTTGGAAGCCACCCAGAAGAGCGTGGGCAATATCGAACTGACCGGCCAGGCGGCGCGCCAGAACGTGACCCTGAGCGGGGCGGGCAATTATAATGCCAGCCGGCTGGAATCGCAGCAGGCGGCAGTGCGCCTCTCTGGGGTGGGCAACGCCTCGCTGTGGGCCACCCAGAGCCTGGATGTGAAACTCAGCGGCGCTGGCAGCGTGGAATACCGCGGCAGCCCGACCCTCACCCGGAGCGTCAGCGGCTTAGGCAGCGTGCGGAATATCGGGTAACTGGTCGTTAAATGGGTTAGGAGGGATTTACAACCTCGTTAATCAAGGCCAATTGGCGTTGGGCGAGGGTTGGTTTGGCTACGCTGGCGGCCTGCAAGCGCTGGCGACGGCGCGCAGTTCATCCGTACTGGCAGTGCGCCCGGCAGCTTCGGCCGCCAGGATGGCATTATCAAGGAAAGATTTCACCTCCTTAAAACACGACACCGCCGCCATCCTCGTAGCCATAACAGAATGTAGTTTGGGTATGCCCCCTCCGGGGGTGAAGGCGCTTCGCCTGAAACCCAACAATTACAGAAGAAATGTTAGGTTTCGGAAGACCTTCACCCCCGGAGGGGGCATACCCAACCTACGATTATAAAAATGGTTTTATCCTATACATCCTAGGCATCCTGTTTACTGTTTTAAGGTAAACTGGTGACGAATTTCTTCTTGTCCAGCTTGCATAGCGTGCCCAGCAGCTTGCGGCCCGACATGGCGGCGGTCGGCACGCCCCCGCCGACCTCGACCCACTGGCCGGCCATGTAGAAATTCTTTAGCCCAGGCAGGGTCTTATCCATACCCTTGCTGACCATCATGTCAATATTGTGGGTGTTGATCTGCCAGCCCTCCATCGAACCCTGCCAGTTGCCGGTATAGCGTTCGGTGGTCAGCGGGGTGGCCACATCCACCACCTCCACCTCGTCGCCAATGCCGGGGTAAACCGTCCCCAGCCGGTTGATCACATCCAGCGCCACCTGCTGTTTTTCAGCATCGTAGCGTTCGCGCTCCTGCGCCAGCTCTTTCCAGTAGGCGTGATCCGATTCGAACATCGCAATCACCACCGAACGACCGGCGGGCGCCATGCTCGGGTCGAAGCACAAATGGCGGATGCCCAGGCGCTGGCGCGGCCTGCCCCCCACCGTGATCGGTCTGGCCAGCGAGAAACTGCGCATGGGCGGCTCAGCCGAAAGGTCGCGCCGCACCCCGAGCGAGACCTGCACGATGCCCTGGAAGATGGGCAGCTTATCGTAGTAGCCGCGGATGGTGTCGTTGATGTATTTTCCACCAAGCATATCGAAGATGGTGGCATGCCCATCTGCCGCCGAGATGACGATATCGGCGCGCTGCTCGCTGCCATCCGCCAGGCGGATGCCCACGGCAGTGTCGTTCTCGACCAGGATTTTTACGACGCGGCCGTTGTAGTTCAGCTCGCCGCCCAACGCCAGGTAGCGGCGCTCGATGGCGCGTGAAAACTCCAGCGAGCCGCCCACCGGGTAACCGGCGTTGCGGTTGTGCATGCTGGACAGCATCATGATCACCGCCAGCATGGGGAAATCCGGCATATCGAAGATATCGCTAAACGCCTGGCGCAGGAAGGGATCGCTGATGCGGGCGGCGAAAGCCGGCACCGACATCTTGCCCCATTTGCGGTACAACCCGATCATTGACAGACCCCGGAGCATAATTTTGATGGTGCTCAACGCGTTCGGGTTGTCCAGCGGGATATCCACGCCGGCGGCTTGGCGGATGGCATTGCACAGCTCCTTGACCGGCCTGGCGTCAGCCGGGGCCAGCTCGAGCATATGGTTTTCCAGCCGGTCGACATTGGTGTAAACGGTGAAAACCTTACCGCCGGCCTCCTCAACCTGTAGATACACGGCGTGGTCAACGATCTGCCGGCCCTGCACCGCTCCCAGTTCTTCCCAGATGCGGTGGATAGAGGACTGCTGGCCGGTGCCAACCAGCCAATGGATACAGCCGTCGAAGGTGTAGCCCTTGCGCTTCCAGGCAGTGCACAGGCCGCCCGGGGCGGAATGAAGCTCGAAAATCCGGGTCTTATAACCGTTCATCTGGCCGTAGCAGCCAGCTGCCAGCCCGGCAATCCCGGCGCCGATGATAATGATAGTTTTCTGGGTCATGGAATTCTCCTGGTTTTAAGGGACAATGGTAGGGGCACAGCGGTCTATCTGAATCGTTTTGAATAACCATAACCCAGCTGTGCCCTGTCACTGGCAGGGAAGATGGTTGATTGCGAACAGGGCACAGCTTGAAATAGATTTACCGTGGTGCCGTTTATGACCGCTGTGCCCCTGCCACTGGGGAAAACAGATGCAAGCAGTTGTATTAATTGTAATTCAACTCTATAGAATACGCAGCCGAGGGCGAAAAGTTGCAACGAGCCCTACGGTAAGCTATTGTGTTAAATGAAAATGAAAACTATAATATATCTTGTAAGGCCAATCTAACTTTTCAGGTTTATAAAATTTTCAAGGAGGAATATATGGGAAAGCGTCTATCACGACGGGACTTTTTACGCCTGGCAGCACTAACCACCGGCGGCGCTGCCTTAGCCGCCTGCACACCTCAAGCAACTGCCACACCGGCGGCTGCTGTACCAACCTCGGCGCCTGTGGCTGCCGAGGCAAAGGAGGTCCGCCTGGGTGTTTGGGCCTCACCCGATGAAGCCAAGTTCTTCGAAAATTGGGTGAAACCCTTCCAGGATAAGGGTGGTAAGGTCAAGATCGAATACGTAGACTGGACCACCTATTGGACCAAGCTGCCCACCCAGTTCTCGGCCGGCAATGCTGCCGATGTGCTGGAAATGTCAAACTATACCCTGCAGTTTGGACCACAGAACGTGCTGGCCGACCAGAACCAGTTCTTCGCTACCGATACCAGCCTGAAGAAGGACGATTTTGTTGCCGTGCCCTTCGAGAAGTTCACCTATCAGGGCAAACTGATCAGCTTCCCGATGTGCCTGACCATCCAGATGATGGCCTACAACAAGGACCTCTTCGACAAAGCTGGCGAGCCGTACCCGGATAACACCTGGGATTGGAACAAGCTGTTGGAAGTAGCTCAGAAGTTCACCAAGGATAAGAACGGCAAAGGTCCCAAAGACAGCGGCTTCGATATTGGCAACGTGGTGCAGTGGGGCGCTGAAATGGCGCTGGACGAGGAAAGCGGCTGGTCGGCGCTGGTTTACCAGAACGGCTCCGATTATTGGAAAGATGGTTACACCACACCTAACTTCACCGACCCGGCCGTCGTGGCAGCCTTCCAGTTCCTGGCCGACATGATCAACAAGGACCAGGTGGCTCCTTCCCCGGCTGCCCAGGCAAAATTCAGCGGCAGCGCCTTCCAGGCCGGACAGGCAGCCATCAGTCGCCAGGGTACCTACATGCTGCTGCCCTACCTGAACAACATCAAGAGCTTCAAGTGGGACGTGACCGTGCCGCCCAAGGGCCCCAAGGGGCGCGGCGTGATGGCGGATGGCATTGGCTGGTCGATGAACGCCGCCAGTACGGTCAAAGATGATGCCTTCAAGCTGATCAAGTACTTCAACACCGAAGGGCAGGCCTTCATGGGCGGCCAGCATTGGGCCGTCCCGATCCTCAAATCCGCCTTCGGATCCTTCGCAACCCCGCCGCCGGATCACGTGGCTGATCTGAAGGAAGAGTTCGATTACGGTCATCGCTGGCCGGCTTACACCAACCAGCAGCAGGTGGATGACTTCGTCGGTTCGAAGACCACTGATATCTTCAACGGGGTGATACCTGCCGAACAGGGCCTAAAGGAAATCCAGGACAAGGTTGGACCGCTGGTGAAAGGCTAAACCTGGGGTCCGGTTGTCTCAGGATACGATGTAGCATGATCTGGGGGAGGCTGTCGCCGGTAAAAGGTAACGCCTCCCCCAGATATTTATTATAGCTTGTAGATTTTAGATTGAAGGTTGCTGATTAACAATCATCAATCACCAATCAGAAATCATCAATCAGAAAGAGGTGTGGATGTCTGCCACTGGAAACATTATCATACCGCGGCGCAAGGGAATGAGGCCGCGCCAGAAGGAAGAGATCGCCTTTTACATCTTTATCCTGCCCTGGCTGCTGGGTTTTATCATCTTTACCCTGGGGCCGATGCTCGCCTCGGGCTACCTGAGCCTGACCCAATTCTCGATCATGAGCCCGCCGGTATGGATCGGGACGGCTAATTACACCAAGATGTTCCAGGCCGAATTGTTCTGGAAGAGCATGGGGAATACATTGTTTATGGTGGCCCTGGACCTGCCGCTGGGTTTGATCGCCTCCCTGTCGGCAGCGGTGCTGCTCAACCAGAAACTGCGCGGGGTGAACATCTTCCGCTCCATCTTTTACCTGCCCGTGCTGATCCCCACCATTGCCAATATCCTGCTGTGGGTGTGGATCTTTGACAAGGATTCAGGCATTTTGAACGTCCTGCTCAAGCTGGTCGGTCTGCCCGGCCAACCCTGGCTGACGGATGAGCTGTGGTCAAAACCATCCCTGATCTTTATGAACCTGTGGGGGATCGGCGGAGCCATGCTGATCTATTTGGCTGGCTTGAAGGGGGTGCCGGTTGAGATGCATGAAGCCGCCAGGATCGACGGCGCTTCAGCCTGGCAGGCCTTCTGGAAGATCACCATGCCTTTGTTGTCACCTACTATCCTGTTCCAACTGGTGATCGGCGTGATCTACGAATTCCAGATTTTTACCCAGGGCTATATCCTGGGTGGCGGGCCGAATTTCTCCACCACCTTCTACGTGCTGGAGTTGTTTAACAACGCTTTCCGCTATTTAAAGATGGGCTACGCCAGCGCTATGGCCTGGATATTGTTTGCAGTCACCCTGGTCATCACCCTGCTGGTATTCCGGTCCACCCCCTATTGGGTCTATTATGAAGCGGAGAGGCAACGATGATGGTTTTTCATTTAAAATCTTCAGAGGTAAAACCATGAGCGCCCAGACCCTGAACACACTATCCCCAAAGCCAATTGCCAGGCGCCGCCGCCGCCCGCAGGTTTCCTGGATGATCTACGTGGTTGCCATCGTCCTCTCAGTGACGTTTTTATTCCCGCTGTTCTGGATGGCATCCACCTCACTGAAAACGATGGAGCAGGCTTACGCCTTCCCGCCAGTATGGATTCCCCACCCGATCATGTGGGATAACTACGCCAAAATCTTCACCGAGCTGCCCTTCGCCACTTTTACTCTCAACAGCGTGATCATCACGGTATTGAATACGCTCGGTGTGACTTTCACCTCGGCCGTGGTGGCCTTTGGCTTTTCACGCCTGCGCGCCAGAGGGCGCGATGTGCTGTTCGTCATCCTGATCAGCACCATCATGCTGCCCGCTCAGGTCATCCTGGTGCCGACCTTCATCCTGTTCAAGTACCTGAAATGGATCAACACCATCCTGCCGCTGGTCGTGCCGGCCTATTTCGGCGGGGGCGCTTTTAACATTTTCTTACTGCGCCAGTTCTTCATGACCATCCCCTTCGAGTACGACGAAGCCGCCATCATGGACGGAGCCAACTGGTTTACTATCTTCTGGCGCATCATGCTGCCGCTCTCCAAACCGGCCCTGGCGACGGTGGCGGTGCTCAATGTCGTGGCGGTCTGGACCGATTTCTTCGGCCCGTTGATCTACCTGAACGATTTAAATAAGATGACCCTGGCCGTCGGCCTGTCGTTTTTACGCGGCCAGCACAGCGCCGTCCTGACCCTGCTGATGGCCGGTTCGATGTTCGCCACGCTGCCGATCTTGATCATCTTCTTCATGGCTCAGCGCTATTTCGTAGAAGGGATTCAACTGAGCGGGCTGAAAGGATAGCCTGGTGCATTGGAGTTTATCGTAGGGGCGCACCTTCACGCAGCACCCTGTAAGGGGCGTGTGCGCCCTGGGGCAGACACACAGGTCTGCCCCTACCAAGCGGCACCATCACCTTCGGTAGGGGCGCACCTTCGCGCAGCATCCTGTTAAGGAGCGTGCGCGCCCTGGAGCAAACTACTTTTCTTTCTTAGGAGCTTATTTATGCCTTCAAATAATTTGCGTATTCTCGTCTTTGGCGCGCACCCGGACGACTGCGAGTGGTTGGCCGGTGGGACGATGGCCCGCTACACCCGCCTGGGACACCAGGTGAAGACGGTATCAATGACCAACGGCGATGCCGGACATACCGAAATGAGCGGCGCTCCCCTGGCCCGCCGCCGGCGCGATGAAGCCGCCGCCGCCGCCAAAGCCCTGGGCGCCGAATCGATCGTGCTCGACCACCACGACGGCACCCTGATGCCCACCCTGGAAGTGCGCAACGAGGTTATCCAGATCATCCGGGAATGCAAACCCGACCTGGTCATCTCCCTGCGCCCCTGGGACTATCACCCCGACCACCGCTACACCGGGGTGGTGGTGCAGGATGCCATCAACATGGTCATCGTCGGCAACCTGCTGCCTTATGTGCCAGCCCTGCGCTATATCCCCGTCATGGTTTACACCTGGGACCGTTTCCGGAAACCGTATCCCTTCTTCCCAGATATCCTGGTCGACATCGACGCGGTTTACGAGCAGAAAGTCGACAGCCTGCACTGCTACACTTCACAGATGTACGAGTTCATCTTTGGCAAGACGACCGCTGCGCCTGCCGGCCGGCGCGACTGGCTGAAAAAGAAGCTCGAAAGCGAAATGACCACCCCGGCCACCCTTTACCGCCAGAAACTGATCGAACTCTACGGCAAAGAAAAAGGGATGCACATGCATTACGTCGAAGCCTTTGAGGTGTGTGAATACGGCGGCAGGCTGACCCCCGAGGAAAAACGCCGGCTGTTCCCGTTCGATTAAACTTATTATCTATCCGAAAATTTCGGAAGGTTCGCTTTTTTGAATGTGTGCAGCAAGGCTGCACACATTCAAAAAAGCGGTTCTAAATCAGGAGCATAAACCATTGAAAATTCATCGCGACCTAAACATTCACCCTCAGCACTTCGAGGGTCACGTCGAAAAACCGCGCCTGGGTCTCCCGGTCAGCCTGATTATTGACGATTCAGTGCCGTGCCTCAACGCCCTGTATTATTTCCGGCTGCAGGTGAACCGGGAAGAGTACGAGCAGCACGAACGCCTCATCCCGCTTGACTTCCTGAAACAGTTTGTGGACGTGTGCCAAAAATGGGGAATCCGCGGGAAATTCACCGTTCTGCCTTACCCGGCCGGGCTGGGCACCATCCTGGATGGGTGGGAGGGCTGCGACCGGGGTGAGCTGGCGGCCTGGCTTGAGCTTACCCGCCAGGCCATTGCTCCGCAGTTCGACATTACCCCCGAGATCCTGACGCATACCCTGGCGCTGGACTTAAAGACTCACCATCTGATCCCCGAAGCCGAACACCTCTGGATGGCAAATCGCACCCAGGCCGAGCTGGCGGAATATATGCGCACCGCCGTGGACCTGCTCAGGCAGGCCGGGTTTGCACCCACCGGCATTACCCAACCCTGTTTTTTCAAAGGCGACCGGCCAGCCTATGACCGGGCGGTGCTGGAAGCGGTCCGCTTGGATGGCGGAAACCCCCTGGAAAGCAAGGGTGACCCCCTGGAAAGCTGGGGTAATCCGGCGGGGACAGTGGCGTTCTACTTTATCGACTTCAACCCAGACGTCCCGCCAGTCCCACCCCACCCGGTGACCCTGCTCGACCGGGAAAAGGGTGAGGCGGTGGTCAGCATCCTGGCCTACGCTGAAGATTACTTCTGGAACCTGCAATACCCCCAGCCTCCCGGTTGTCTGCAAATGGCAGACGAGCTGATCACCGTTGATGGACAGGCGGGCCGGCTGGTAGAGCTGATACGCGGCGGCGCCTGGGCGACGTTCTGCTCCCACTGGCAGTCGCTGTACTCGAACGGCAGCCGCCAAGGCCTGGCCGGGGTAGATGCGGTGGCTGGGCGCCTGGCGCGCACCTTTGGAGCGCGCCTGCTGTGGGTCACCAACAGCCAGATCGCCCGCTACCGCGCCGCCGAAGAGGCCTGCCAGTTCACGCCGCTGGACGGTCGCGCCATCCAAATCGACTCGGCCTTTGGCTGCCCGGATTTTACCCTCACCCTACGATCGCAGGCCTTTGCTGAACAACGCGTCAGCCGGGTGGAGCTGGTCACGCCCTCCGGCGCGGTGCAAACCCTGGCGCCCGACCCGCTCGAAGGCGACGGCCTTTTATCGCCCGCGGCATGGAGACAGGTTGGCGACCGCATCACCCCCAGCACTTCGGGGGTCACGGCCTGTTTTGACCTGCAGCGCGGCATCCAGGTGTTGCGCCTTTTTTAAGGAAAAAGCGGCGAATTGATGGTTGCGTGGGTGCTGCGCACCCACGCAACCATCAATTCGCCAGTTCCTCTTCTTTTTTTTACAATCTGCGCTTCATGAAGACGGCCACATCCCGTTCAGGGTAATCGTGATTGGTATAATATGAAATATCAATGCCCTCCACCCGGAAGCCGAGCTTACGATACACCCTGATGGCAGAGGCGTTGGTGTTCTGGGTTTCGCAAACGATGATACGCAGCCCGGCGGTCCTGGCCTTCTCAGCGACGGTTTCCATCAGACGTTTACCAATCCCTTTCCCCCGCTGCGGTCCGGCTACGTGAAACTCCCACACCCACAGGCTGTCATTCCATTGTTGGATTTCGGCGATGATAAAACCGGCCAGCGCTTCGCCTTCGTAGGCCTCAAACGAATAGCCCTCTTTAAGGACTCCGTTGTAACGCTGCATCGTTTCGTCATCAAAATGGCTGTACCTGGCAATATGCGGTTCGCTGAGCGGGACCAGTTGAAGCTCGATTGAAGTATGCTCGTCCGAATCCGAATAACTCACCCGGTAACATTCTTGCGTGGCATGCTCGGTGATCACCTTCTCGATATCGTCCGGGTCGAGTTTTAATAAAGGCCGGATCTCAATCACTTTATATCCTTTTTCCCTTCTATTATTCATTGATATTATAATCACACACGAACCAATCCGCCAAACTTCATATCTGGTTCTTTGGGAATTCCTGTGGTGAACTTCCAGATTTGGAGGTGTGATCGTGCGTAC
>Ga0315282_10017778_pt1 | contig 10237 bp, 3 predicted proteins | sample YL17G07_20_MG_FD_203693 | JGI IMG/M metagenome (GOLD analysis project Ga0315282, IMG submission 203693) | Sediment microbial communities from Yellowstone Lake, YNP, Wyoming, USA - YL17G07_20 | ecosystem: Environmental > Aquatic > Freshwater > Lake > Sediment | place: USA: Wyoming | collected... | reverse complement strand
CATTCGTGACAATAGAAGCCGCCTCAAGTTCGTCTACTATCCAAACGGGGAAGGTGCGAGCGGCTACCTTGACTGGTTCGAGATTGTCTACGACCGGCGTTTTGAGGCGGTGAATGACGTCCTTCGATTCCGTTCACCCGACACCAACGCGACGATCGAGTACTCTCTCACCGGATTCTCGAGCAGCGACATCCACGTCTACGATGTGACGGACTTCGGCAGCGTGTCGGAAATCTCGAATGCGTCCGCGAGCGGCTCGTCCTTCACGTTTCAGGCTGCGGCGGTATCGGGAGGACTCCGCGAGTACCTTGCGTTGGGACCGGGGGGATACCTCAGGCCCGCATCTGTCACGCGGAGGGCGAACACGGATCTCCACGGTATCGCGGACGGCGCGCCGATGATCATCGTTACGCATCCGTCCCTTGCCGCCGAAGCGAACCGCCTCAAGGCGCACCGCGAATCGTTTGCACCGAACAGCCTGAAGACGGTCGTCGTCAGCGTCAGGGACATCTACGATGAATTCGGAGGTGGGCTGCCGGACCCGATCGCAATCCGTGACTTCTTGAAGCGGGCGCACGATACCTGGACCGTCACACCGCAGTATCTCCTTCTCTTCGGCGACGGCGACTACGACTACAAGAACATCACGGGGAAGAGCCACTCGCTTGTCCCTGTGTACGAGACACCCGTTACGCTTGACCAGATCAACTCGTATACGAGCGACGACTACTTCGGTCTCGTGAGCAGCGACGTGTATGTCGACATGGGAATCGGCCGCCTTCCGGCACAGACACCGGATGACGCGCGTGCGGTCGTCGATAAGATCATCGCCTACGAGACACGACCCGAGTTTGGCCCGTGGCGCTCGCGCGTCACGTTCGTTGCCGACGACGGGCTCACGACAGAGGGGGACGACAGGTCCGAGCACACCGCCGCGTCGGATGACGCCGCGGACAACCATGTGCCCGGCCTCTACGAGAAGGTGAAGATCTACGAGATCCAGTATCCGACGGTGATCGGCGCCTCGGGGAGGCAAAAGCCGGATGTGAACAAGGCGATCATCGACCAGATCAACGACGGCACACTGACAATGAACTGGACCGGTCACGGGAATCCGGTCGTCTGGGCGCATGAGCACGTCTTCGAGAACACGACGACGATCCCGCAGCTCGTGAACAAGAACCGGCTCACCTTCTTCACCGCCGCGACATGCGACTTCGGCAGGTACGACGACCCCGTCCGTCAAAGCGGCGGCGAGCTTCTCGTGCTGAAAGCAGACGGTGCCGGCATCGGCATTGTGACGACGACACGAGCAGCTTATTCTACGGACAACCAAATTTTCAACAACACATTCTATTCGGATTTGTTCACGCGTGATTCTTCGGGGAGGATGCCGCGCATCGGCGATGCGCTCTTCCTGACGAAGCAGCAGCGAATCGGTGTGAACGACCGGAAGTTCCAGCTCCTCGGGGACCCGAGTCTGAGGCTGGCGGCTCCCCGCTTCATTGCGCGCATTGATTCCATCAACGGCCGCGCGCCCGACTCGGTCGTGACACTTCTCCCCGGACGGAAAACGACCGTCCGCGGCAGCATCCACGGATCGCAGTCGTCTGCTTTGCCGGTCCTCGGGTCGTTCGACGGGACAGGGACCATCCTTGTCCACGACGCATTCAAGACGATCAACATCCCCGATTGGTTCTACTCGTTCAGGGTCCTCGGCGGAACGCTCTTCCGCGGTGATGTGAGCGTGACGGGGGGTGCATTCACAGGCGAGTTCATTACCCCGCGGGACCTCTCCGCGGAGAAGGCGAACGGACGGATCGCGTTCTACCTCTGGAACGACCAGACGGACGGACTCTGCGCCACGGAATCGATCGCGTTCGGCGTCGTCGATACGTCGCCCGTGACGGACACGACCGGTCCGAGGGTGACGGTGTACCTCGGGGACCGGAACTTCCGGAGCGGCGATCTGGTGGGTGAGAACCCGAGCCTCATCGTGGACCTCTACGACCAGTACGGTATCAACCTCTCGAGCGCGGGCATCGGTCATCAACTTCAAGTGTGGATCGACCAGAGCGACCGTGGAATCGATCTCTCGAACTACTACAGGGGGGAGCTGAACAGCTACCAGCGCGGAACGGTGGAGTATCCACTCTCGAACCTGAGCGAGGGAGAGCACACAGCGAGCGTGAGGGCGTGGGATGTGTTCAACAATTCGACGACGGCCGAAGTATTGTTCAGGGTCGCCCCGAGCGGCGAACTCCATGTGATGAATGTTGTGAACTACCCGAACCCGTTCACGGACCGGACAACGTTCACGCTGCAGCAGAACCAGTCGGCGCCAGTTGATGTAACGGTGAAGATCTACACGGTGGCGGGGCGTTTGATTGCGACGCTGCAGGAAGAGGGCTTGACGGGGCATTTCGTTGAGATTCCATGGGACGGGAGGGACCAGGACGGGAGCGAGATCGCCAACGGTGTGTACCTGTACAAGGTGATCACGCGGTTGAGCGGCGGGAACCTCACGACAGAGGCCCTTGGAAGACTGGCGAAGGTAAGATGACAAAACAAGACAAAATGAAACCACGAATCAGCACGAAAAAAGACCAACGGGGTGGATTAGAAGTACGGATGATGGAACAAAGGGTGGACAACAGGAAACAACTGACGGCCCAAGGGCTGTTTGATAAAGCGTGGGGGAAGTCGTAAATTAACTATGCTGTGCCATGGCGTAACCGGTACAGCGGGGCTTCATCGTAAGGAGGAAGATCAATGAAAAGGGCGCTTCTTTTCGCCGCTGTGATGGTTCTGCTCACTGCGCTGGGCGTAACGGAAGGGTTTGCGCAGGGCGAGTCGGCGGTTCCGTTCCTCCGCATCTCGCCGAACTCGAGGAACAGCGGAGTGGGAGAAGCCGGCGGGGGGCTGGCAGATGACGCATCCGCAATTTTCTGGAACCCCGCTGGCCTGGCGTTCCAGAGGGGACAGGAAGCGAGTCTCACACACACGAACTGGCTTCCGGGACTCGGGCTTTCCGACCTCTTTTATGAGTTCGCGAGCTACAAGAACCACATCGAGAGCATCGGCGGGACCGTCGGGGCAAGCGTGACGTTCCTCAACCTCGGTACGATCGAGCGAAGAGGTCAGAACAACGAAGACCTCGGGACGTTCAAGAGCTATGAAGTGGCGGCAACCGTCGGCTACGCGGCCATGGCGACGGAGGATCTGGGCGTCGGCGGGAACTTTCGCGTCATCTACAGCGCCCTATCGCCGGTCGGCACCGCTGAAGAGCAAGGGAAAGGAATCGGGACGAGCGTGAGCTTCGACCTCGCTGCCCTCTACAGGCCGACTCGCCTCATCATCCCCGGACTCGGATGGGATCTCGGAGGGAACCTCGGTGTCGGCGTGAACCTCTCGAACCTCGGCCCCAAGATCACATACATCGACGCTGCTCAGGCCGATCCCCTTCCGACCAACTTCCGGTTAGGCCTCTCCTACAAAGTGATCAACTCCCAGTATAACACCCTCACGGCGATCCTCGATGTGAACAAGCTTCTCGTGAGCCACGCTGACAGCGTCCGCACCGACCCATTTACAAAGGCGCTTGTCAGGGCGTGGGGTGAGGGGAACCTGGGGAAGTCGCTTGTCACCTCCGGCGGGCTTGAGTACTGGTACAACAAGCTCATTGGCCTCCGTGCCGGGTTCTTCTACGAGGATCCCGACTACGGCAACAGGAAGTTTGCGACGTTCGGCGCGGGCATCCGGTACGACATCTACGGTTTTGACTTCAGCTACATTTACACATTCTCCGACGACAAACACCCGCTCTCCGATACGCTTCGCTTCACGCTTCTCATCGGGTGGGGCAGCTGAGAATCGTGAGGATTTCCTCCTTCCTGTTTCATCCGCCACACGGACGGCGGATGTTTCAAAGGACGGCGGCGGCGATTCTGTTTCTTACCGCCGCCGTTTCCGCTCAACCGGCCTATAAACTCTCGCATCCGCTCGCAGCCAGCGCAGCGGCTGCGGCAGCGGGCGGCACATCCATGCAGCAGCCGAGGACGATTCGGATCCTCGCTGCGATGGTCGAGTTCCAGCGCGACAACGACCCTCGCACGACAGGCGACGGGGGGTTCGACCTGACGACCCGGACCGATTCTATTATTGGCCCGCCGCCGCACGACCAGTCGTACTTCGAGGCGCATCTGCAGTTCGCCTCGAACTACTATCGGAAGGTCTCCGACGGGAAGATCGCGCTCACGAACCGCGTCCTTGACCGTGTCATCACCCTTGCGAAGCAGATGAGGACGTATGCCCCTCCGGTGGCAAGCTCAAACCTGCAGAACCTGGCAAGGCTGCCGGTGGACGTATGGACGCAGGTCGACTCGATCTACCCCGACATCGATTTCTCCTCCTACGACCTCTTCCTCATCTTCCATGCGGGCGCCGGACACGACGTGAACTTCTACGGCGCGGTCGATCTTGACCCGACGCCGTACGACCTCCCGTCGCTCTACATGGGACTTCCTTCGTTCCGCTCAGCGTTCGGCTCGTCGTACATGGGTATCCCTGTCCGGCGCGGCTCGTACCGGATCACGAACTCGGTCATCATGCCGGAGACAGAGAGCAGGCTCGTTGAAGAGATAGGCGGATCGATCCTTCTCCAGTTCAGCATGAACGGGATTCTCTGCGGGAACATAGGGAGCTTCCTTGGGCTGCCTGATCTCTTCGATACAAAGACCGGTGCCTCTGGCATCGGAAGGTTCGGGCTGATGGACGGTGCGTCGATGTTCAGCTTCAACGGTCTCTTCCCGCCGGAGCCGTCCGCCTGGGAGAAAGTGAGGCTCGGACTCCAGGCGCCGCAGACCGTCTCTTCATCAGCGCAGACATATTTACTCCCGGCGCATGAGGCGGGCCAGACGCCGGTGATGCTTCGTGTGCCGATCTCGTCTCGCGAGTATTTCCTTGTCGAGAACCGAAGCCGCGACCCGCGGCGGAACGGTGTGACGCTTACACTCCTCTTCAACGGGAAGACAGAGACACGGCATTTCGCCCGCGACACCGCCGGTTTCAACTCGGACGATGTAGGGAAGATATACGGCGTTGTGCTCGATGTCGACAACTTCGACTGGAGTCTCCCGGGCGGCGTCGGTGAGGACGGAACGTTCTACGACGGTGGAATCCTCATCTGGCACATCGATGAGAATGTGATCGACGCGAACTCTTCGTCGAACAGCGTGAACGCTGACCCGCATCGCCGCGGCGTTAACCTCATGGAGGCCGATGGGTCGCAGGATATCGGACAGTCGTACGATTTGCTGTCGGCAGGTCTCGGAAGCGAGTACGGTACTGCGATCGACTACTGGTACGCCGGGAACCCATCGCCTGTGAACAAGAACGAGTTCTCGCCGACCTCCAACCCTAACAGCCTCAGTTACGGCTACCTCGACGCCGGGATCGTTGTCAACGGGTTCTCGAGCCGCGGACCGGTGATGAGCTGCACGGTGAAGTACGGGACCGACACCGCGAAGCCGCTTGCCGGTTTCCCCCTAAAGATTGGAGCGCTTGACGTGAATGCGGTCCCTGTCGCCGCAGACCTCACAGGCGACGGCTCGCCCGAGGTTTTGCTGAATGCGGCTGGAAGATTGCTGGCATTCGACAAGCGTGGGATCATCAGCGACTCGACAGGAGTGATTCCGCAGAGGATCCGCTTCGTTCCTGCCGTGAACGCTTCTCGCACACTTGTTGCTGCATCCGCAGACAGCGGTGTGGTCTTCGTGCGCCCGACGATTCAGGAAGGCATGCTGAGGTCTTCAGCCACGTTCGTCAAGCTCGGAAGCGGCATGAGCACGTCGCCAATGTTCCTCGGCGATACTGCGGTTGTCGGCGATTCTTCCGGGACCATCCACTTTGCGACCGCTGCCGGAGCGCTGCCGGATGTAAGGACCGGCCTCGGCCCGGTCCTGGATCTCGCTTCAGCCGGAACGGGGTGGATAGGTGTGTGTTCGCACGGATACATCCAGCAGAGGCCGGGAGGACTCGACTCGCTCCGCGTCCTCGATGAACAGCGGTCGGCAGCCGCGGCGAATCTCGCCGGAGGCGGAGTGTGGCTTTTCGTTCACTCCGTCGACGGCCGAGTGGCAAGACGCCTGCTGTTCGCCCGTCCTGTTGTGCAGAAGCCGCATCCTGACCAGCTCGCCGCGGCCGCGAACGAGCCCAAGTTCCCGAACCCGTACATCGGCACACTCGATCCGACTGGACACATTACACTCCTCGACTATGATGGCGGCCGCGTCACAGGTTCAAAGGACGGCGAGCTCTTATCGATGAATACAGAAGGTGCAACGTCCGACGGATTCCCTGTCCACTTCAGGACGGGTTCTGTCTCCTCCTCTCCGGTGGCGGGCCTCTTGAATGACAAGAGAGGCGTCCTGCTCGTGGGCGATTCCGCGGGCGTTGTTCATGTCGTCGACGACGCCGGGAAGGAACTCTCGGGTTTCCCCGTCGGGACCGGCGGAGCTGTGACTGCGCCGGTCACGCTCGCCCCTGATGACAGCGGCTCGATTATCTTCGCGTCGAGCAGCGACGGATACCTTTACGCATGGCGGACAACGCTGTCTGTGCAGGGAAGCGGCGCTCAGTTTCTCGTGTCGCCAGCGCACGAGAACTGGACGTTAATCACCCCGGTGAGTGCGCCTCTCGCGGGGTCGCCCGTGCTTGTCGCATCGCGCACATACAACTGGCCGAATCCTCTCTACACTTCTTCCGGGTACATCCGTTTCTTCCTCAACGCGGATGCGTCCGTTAGCATCAAAGTCTACGACCTCTCAGGCTTCAAAGTCCAGGAGCTCACGGCCTTCGGACGAGGCGGCATGGATAACGAGATCCCCTGGGATGTATCGGGTCTCGGGAGCGGTGTCTATATCGTCCGTGTCAGCGCCGCGTCGGGGTCCCGCACAGACAACACCACATTCAAGGCAGCAATCGTCAGGTGAAGAAGTTCTTTCTGATAGTCTGTGCGGCGCTGTTCGCAGCGGCGCCGATTTGCTTGCTTCACGCGCAGGAGCCTGAGTTCAACCATCCTGAGGGGGAGTGGTACACCGTTGAGACTCCCCACTTCCTCATCCACTACCACGACGGCACGGAACGGTCAGCGCGCCTTGCGGGGAAGATCGCAGAGGATGTCTACGTTCCGATCACCGGTTTCTACCATCATGAGCCGGATCAGAAGGTGAGCATCGTCATCAGGGACTTTGATGACTACTCGAACGGCGGCGCCTACTTCTACGATAACAAGATTGATATATTTGCACCGGCTCTCGATTACGACCTGCGCGGCACGCACGACTGGCTGAGGAACGTCATCTCGCACGAGTTCACGCATATCGTGCAGATTCAGACGGCGATGAAGTTCGGCCGCCGCATCCCGGGTGTGTACTTCCAATGGCTCGGCTACGAGTCCGAGCGGCGGACCGATGTCCTCTACGGATATCCGAACATCCTTGTCTCGACGCCAATCTCAGGCTTCGTCGTGCCGAGCTGGTTCGCCGAAGGAACCGCCCAGTACAACCGTCCGGAGTTCGGGTACGAAAGCTGGGACTCTCACCGCGACATGATCCTCCGCACGGAGGTCCTCGGCAAAAGGCTCCTCACGTGGAACGAGATGGGTGTCTTCGGGAAAACGAGCCTCGGCAACGAACAGACCTACAACGCCGGTTACGCACTCACGGGATACATCGCATGGAAGTACGGCGAGGAAAAGCTGCGGCTTCTATCGGAGCGCCTTGCCTCGCTCTCCGACTGGACGATGGACGCGGCGATCGAGGATGTCCTGAGAATCCCCGGCAGGGAGCTTTACGGGGAATGGAAGGCATACCTCGATTCGGCGTACGCGTACCGGACCAGGAACGTCCGGGCCAGTCTCGCGGAGGGCGATCCTGTCGCGGCAACGGGATTCGGGAATCTTCATCCTGCCTTCTCGCCCGATGGAAGGAAGCTGGCGTACATCTCCAACAAGAGCGCCGACTATTTCGGCCAGACGGCGATCTATGTCCTCGATCTTGAGACGAAAAAGGAACAGGAAGTGGCACCCCTCGCGCGGATGGCGTTCAGCTGGTCGCCGGACGGGAGAAAGATTTACTTCTCACGTGCAGCACGCAAGAACCCGCACTGGAAGAACGTGTTCGACCTCTATGTGGTGGATATCGCAACAGAGGAGGAGACGCGGCTCACGCACACACTCCGCGCCGAAAGTCCGGCCGTTTCGCCGGATGGGCGCACACTCCTCTTTGTCAGCGGAAGCGACGGGACGCTGAATGTCTGGAAATGCGACTCCGCGGGATCGAATATCGAGACGTTGACACATTTCGCCAACGGCGAACAGGTCTACGCACCGCACTGGTCGCCTGACGGAAAGCAGGTCGTCTTTGCCTACTCGGACCGCGTGAACCGGCATGTCGCGATCATGAATGCGGACGGGAGCGGGATGAGGATTCTCCCGCTTGGAGGTGATGCGCGTGACCCTGTCTTCTCCTCTGACGGGAGGTTCATTTACTTCGCATGGGACACGACGGGGATTTTCAATGTCTACCGGTCGACGACCGACGGCGGCGGGGTTGGGCAGCTCACGAACGTCCTTGGCAGCGCCTTCATGCCGACGGTGTCGAACAGCGCGGTCGCCTTTGTGTCGTACGAGGGCTCCGGCTTCGCGATCCGCAAAATATCGTCGCCGCAACCGCTGCGGGCACAGAATTCAAGCTACAACAACGAACCGCTCTATCCCCCTCACACCGAGATTGTATCTCACGAACCTAGCCGCGCGGCTGACGATCCGCCTCAGCGCTCGATCGACTGGGCAGCGCTTCGTTACTACAACGACCGTATCATCCCGGCCGATTCGTCGCGGCCGTACAGCAATATCGTCTCGAGCATGACGTTTGTGCCTTTCATCCGTGTCGACAACTACAATCCCCGGAACCGCGGGATCGACGTCATCAAGCCGGGTCTCTATTTCTTCTCCAGCGACGTCCTCGGCAAGCTCGCCGTGTTCGGCGGGGCGTCGATCAACCTGAAGCTCGAGCGGGACCTTTTCCTCATCTTCGATTACGCTGACCGGATTCCCGGACTCTGGAAGTTGGGCATTGAGCCGAAGCTTTCATTCGAGGTCTACAATATCTCGAGGACGACGAACGGACTCATCGGCCTTCCGGCTGACACGACGACCATTCCTGTCGATGTCACGTACAACATGCTCGAGTTCGATCTCGTCGCTCAGCAGCCGTTCATCAACGAGCTGAACCTCCTGACGCTCCGCTACACGCACAGCAGGTACAGTGCCGACATCGGGAGCTTTAAGCTTCCGCTCCAGGACCTTCTTGTACCGGCATCGAGGGACCAGTACTTCACAGGGAACAGTCTCAGCGTGAGCCTCGTCCACAACGGCATCCGTCTGACACGCGACATGGAGATCAATCCGATCGGTCGGAAGGTGGCGCTCCGGTACACGTACGAGTCGAGCAAGCTGAGCAGCGGGGAGTACGAAAGGTCGGACGCCGGAATTGTCCCGAGGTACGATCAGTACCACTTCCACCGTGCCGAGGTTCTCTGGAACGAGCACGTTGCCCTCCCATTCGGCGGCCACGTCGCGACGCTTGGGCTTCGCGGCGGAACGATCTTCGGCCCGCCGGTGAAGGACTTCTTCGACTTCTACGCGGGCGGGATGGTCGGCATGCGGGGGTATCCGTTCTACGGCCTCAGCGGAAACCGGCTGGCGGTTGTGAGCGGCGCGTACCGCTTCCCGATTTTCCAGGGGATCGACTGGCGGTTCGGACCCCTGTACGTCGACAAGCTGTACGGCTCGGTCTTCGGAGATGTCGGCGACGCATGGACGGGCGAGGCGGGCGACCGGTGGAAGAAGGATGCCGGTGTGGAACTGCGTCTCGAAACGTACACGTTCTATGCATATCCTACCAGGATCTTCGCGAGTGCGGCCTATGGGTTCGATCGGTATACACGACGCTTCAACGAGGCGGATGTTACGTACGGACGCGAATGGCGTTTCTACCTTGGGATTCTATTCGGGTTTGAACTTGAGCCGTGAGGTTTAGGATGAAGGTGCGGTCTATTGCTATCACTGCGGCAGCCGTCCTGCTGCCGTCTCTTCGGTGCTTCGCCATTGAACCAGGCGGGAGACTCCCGGCGACCGGGAATGCGACGCAGGCCGTGGTTGCGATGACCGGCA
>Ga0315282_10017777_pt1 | contig 10237 bp, 9 predicted proteins | sample YL17G07_20_MG_FD_203693 | JGI IMG/M metagenome (GOLD analysis project Ga0315282, IMG submission 203693) | Sediment microbial communities from Yellowstone Lake, YNP, Wyoming, USA - YL17G07_20 | ecosystem: Environmental > Aquatic > Freshwater > Lake > Sediment | place: USA: Wyoming | collected... | reverse complement strand
GGCAACGGATATTTCCTCGGTGGTCGGCAGGCGGGCGCGAATCGATCTCCGTCGCGGAGAACCCGTCTTCACCTCCCAAGTGACCGAGACCAGTGCGGAGATCTCGGATACGGCCTCCGCCACCGCGCTAAGGATCAAACCCGGCAAGGTGGCCATCGCGGTTCCCATGAGCCGGTTGGCGGGGGTTGCCTATGCCATCGGCAGCGGCGATCACATCATGGTCATCGCGTCGTTCATGTTCATCAACCTGGATGCCAACTTCCAGACCGACATTCCCAACCACATGCTTCTGTGCGGGATCGATAAAGACAACAAAATCATATGCGAGGAAGTCAACGGCGGGCGCGTGTTCAAGGAATCGCCGCTCAGCGACGTCCTCCTGGCCACCTATTACGTCCCGATCGAGCTGCAACGGCCGCGGTTGGCCAGCGTGATCCTAGTCCAAGACGCCCGGGTTTTGAGTGTCGGTAATGCCAATAAAAGCACCACGACCGCTCCCGTAGCCGTAACCACACCCACCGCCGGGCAACAGGCCACCACACCGACGGAAACACTGACGCCGCCCGACATTCTGGTGATCGAAGTCTCCCCGGAGGAAGCGCTGGCGGTCGACTACCTGATCCGGATCAAGGCGGATCTTTCCTACGCGATGCGCTCCGCGGGCGACACCACGGTGTTCAACATCCCTTCGATGGATTTGAAACGCCTGATGGACGATTTCAAAATCGATCTTCCGCCCAACCTTGCCTACGGAAGCACGCCACGCTTGGATCAACCCTTCATTCCGGTATTGGGCAATGATTCGGTCGTCCAGGTGAGGTAGCGAGAAAGTGGCCGACAAGATTCGCGTATTGATCGTCGACGACATCGCGGAAACCCGGGAGAATATCCGGCGCCTGCTGCAATTCGAACGCGACATGGAGGTCGTAGGTGGCGCCCGCACGGGAAAAGAAGCCATTTCCCTCGCCCGGGATACGCAACCGCATGTCGTCATCATGGACATCAATATGCCGGATATGGACGGCATCACGGCGACCGAGGCCGTCCTGAAGGAACTTCCCAGCACACAGATTGTCATTCTTTCCGTACAGAGCGAACCGGATTATATGCGCCGGGCCATGTTGGCCGGCGCGCGCGATTTTCTGCCCAAACCGCCGTCCGCGGATGAGCTGGTCAGCACGATTCGCAAAGTCGGCCAGCGCGCACTTACCCAGGCGGTGATGATTCCGAGCGTACAAGGGCCGGGGGCTTCCGTAAGCATTTCCCCGGCCCACGCCGTTCACGGCAAAGTAATCGTCGTATACAGCCCGCGCGGGGGCGTCGGAAGGACCATGGTTTCCACGAACCTAGCGCTTTCCCTCCAAACCGAAGACACTCCCACGGTGATCGTCGATGCCGCACTTCAATTCGGGGATGTATCCGCTTGCCTCAACCTGCAGACCCGAAACAGCCTCTTGGATTTGGTGGAACAGGTGGGGGAGTTGGATACCGACCTGGTGGACCGCATCGCCGTCCACCACGCATCGGGCTTGAAAGTTGTCGCCGCCCCCGCCAGACCCGAACAAGCCGAATCCGTTCAGGGCGCCCACATCAGCAAGGTCATCCGTTTCCTGGCGACCATCTTCCACTATGTCGTCGTGGACACCTCCGCCGCGTTGAATGAATCCACGATTGGCGCGATTGACGCCAGTGATATCGTGGTCCTTGTCGGAGCGCCGGATCTGCCCACCATAAAGAATTTGCGCATGTTCTTCGATCTGGGCGAAGCCCTGAATCTGACGCCGCAAAAAACCGTCTTGATCATGAACCGGATGGACAAACGCTTCGGGATCTCCGCCGAAAAGGTGGCCGATTTGCTCAAACAACCCATCCTGGCGCAAATCCCGCTCGACGACCGCGTCGTACCGCTTTCAACGAACAATGGGGAACCGTTTATTTTGCAGGATCGGACCAAACCGGTTGCCCGTTCCATTTTGGAAATGGCCCAAGCCATTAAAGCCCGCCTGGTGGAGATCGCTCAATCCAATCAGGAGGAAAAGAAACCGGCGGCGATGGCCAAAGTTCGATAATCTCGGAAACTTGCGTTTCCGCAGAAAGGAAGATGCCCCGTGTCGCTCCTTAAAAGAATCGAGCAAGGACAATCCCAGACACCCCAACAGGAGGATCTCAGCGCGTCCCGCCTGGCCGAGCTGCGTTCCCGCCGGCCGGTTTCCCAGTCTACCGCCCAATCCGGAACGCGGGACGCCTATTTTGATCTAAAAACCCGTGTCCAGAATAAATTGTTGGGGGAACTGGATCCTTCCATGGATGTCAACCGGACAGCGGAGGTCCGCCGCACGATCGAAGAGCTGTTCGAAAATATCCTCGCCGAAGAAAGCATCGCCCTATCCCGCGCGGAAAAGAAAAGGTTGTTTGAGGCGATCGTCGCGGAGATCCTTGGATTTGGTCCCTTGGAACCTCTTCTGGCAGAAGAGGGCATCACCGAAATCATGGTGAACGGATCCAAGAATGTCTTTGTCGAGCGGAAAGGCAAAGTCGAACGGGTTCCGGTGAGTTTCGAGAGCGACGATCATGTGATGCGGATCATCGACCGGATCGTCTCTCCGCTGGGCCGCCGGATTGACGAGTCGAGTCCCTACGTGGACGCACGCCTCCCGGACGGCTCCCGCGTCAACGCGGTGATCCCTCCCATCTCGTTGGTCGGCCCGGTGCTCACCATCCGTAAATTCGCCAAAATCCCCATCACGGTCGACGACCTGATCCGGTATGGCAGCATCACCGCCGAGGCGATCGAGTTTCTAAAGGCCTGCGTCGCGGCCCGGATGAATATCGTGATCTCCGGAGGCACCGGCTCGGGAAAAACCACGTTCCTCAACATTCTCTCCCAATTTATTCCATCCGACGAGCGGATCATCACCATTGAGAACGCGGCCGAACTGCAGCTTCGTCAGGAGCACGTGGTTTCCCTGGAATCCCGGCCGCCCAATATCGAAGGACGCGGGGAAGTGACCATTCGCGACCTAGTGATCAACGCGTTGCGGATGCGTCCCGAGCGAATCGTGGTGGGAGAGGTGCGCGATGATGCCGCGCTGGACATGCTCCAGGCCATGAACACCGGCCATGACGGCTCGATGACCACGTTGCACTCCAATAGCCCCCGCGACACGCTTTCCCGTCTGGAGACCATGGTCATGATGGCAGGCATGGATCTTCCCTCGCGCGCCATCCGCGAGCAAATTGCCTCCGCCATCAACCTGATCGTCCACCAGGAGCGGCTCCGGGACGGATCCCGCCACATCACCTACATCACCGAAGTGCAGGGCATGGAAGGCGACGTGATTACCATGACCGACCTGTTCGTGTTCGAACAGACCGGAATTGAATCGGGCAAGGTTGTCGGACGATTGCGACCGACGGGGTTGCGTCCCAAGTTCATGGATCGGATCGAAGCCGCAGGCATTCACCTACCCGCTTCGGTATTCGGAATTGGCGAGCGATTGCGCTACTAACCGCAAACGGAATAACCCATGTCCCCTCTCGTCATCTCCATCATCTTCGTCGCCGTCGCCGTCGGCCTGCTGCTATTTGCCTTCCTCGGTTCGGGAGAATCCTCGGTCGAGGAACGGTTGAGCCGGTACACGGAATTCACGGCCACCACCGATACGGAATCCGCCAAGGAAGAGAAGCCCAAGTCCAGCCCAATCACGGATTATTTGGATAGGACCTTTTCCCAATCGGACTGGTTTGAGAGCATTTCCAAAGATCTGGCCCGGGCCGACTTAAAATTGCGTCCAACGGAGTATATCTTTCTGATCATCATCGCCTGCCTGGGAGCCGGGGTGTTGGCGGGCTTCCTGTTCGGAAATATAATTTTCGGTGTGATCGGCGGCGTGGCCGGAATCTTCCTCCCTGGATTATATGTTAAGCAAAAGCAAGGTGCGCGCCTGCACAAATTTGAAGACCAATTGGCGGATATGCTGAACCTCAGCGTCAACAGCCTTCGGGCGGGCTACTCCGTCATCCAGGCCTTGGAGTCCGTCGCAAAGGAAATGCCAATCCCCACGTGCACGGAAATTCGGCGCGTGGTCCAGGAAGTCCAGATCGGCCTGACATTGGACACGGCCCTGGAGAATCTCCTGCGGCGGATGAACAGCCCGGATTTAAAATTGATCATCACCGCGATCAATATTCAACGCGAAGTCGGCGGAAACCTCGCCGAAATTCTCGATACGATTTCGCATACCATCCGCGAAAGGGTGAGGATCAAGGGTGAAATCCGGGTGCTCACGGCTCAGCAGAGCATTACGGGATACTTGATCGGATTCTTGCCGTTTGCCCTGGGGGGATTTTTATACCTGTATAATCGTGCATACATGATGAGGTTTTTTGATCCCGCCACGCGGGCGTGCGGGATCCCCATGATTGTTTGCGGGTTGCTGATGATCTTCGCGGGTTTCTTCGTTGTCAGCAGAATTGTCTCGATCGAAGTTTAAAAGGCGCTCATGTTGATTTTACTTGTCATCGCCGTAGTCGTCCTGGGAGCCGGAATTCTGGTCTATGCGGCGATCCGAATGCCCAAGGACCAGACCCCGCTGGATGCCCGGCTTTCGGAATACGCGGGCCGCGAAGTTCCCATCAGCCTGGAAGAAATTGAATTGCAGCAACCGTTTGCCGAACGGGTCGTCCTCCCGGTATTAAAGGGGGTCAGCGATTTTGTCGTGCGGTTTACACCCGCCGCCAACATTCAAACGATCCAGAAAAAACTAGACCTGGCGGGCAATCCCTGGGGAGTGGAAGCTCCGGTCTATTGGTCGCTCCAAATCGTATTCGCCCTCTTCTTCGGCGGGCTGCTGCTCTTTCTCTTCGTTTTCGGTTCCATGAAACTGCATTGGTATCTCTCCCTCGGGATCGTCCTACTCGGCACGGTGTTCGGCTACTTCTTTCCAAGATTGTATCTGGACAGCCGGATCGGCCGGAGACAGGATAACATCCGCAAGGCGATGCCCGATGCCCTGGATCTTCTCACCATTTGCGTGGAAGCGGGGTTGGGGTTCGATTCCGCCATGTCGAAAGTGACGGAAGAATGGGAGAATGAATTGAGCGCCGCGTTCGGACGGGTGATCCAGGAAATTCGGCTTGGCAAGTTGCGCCGCGACGCGTTGAAAGATATGGCGGAGCGGGTGGGAATCTCCGAAATGACGAGTTTCGTCGCCGCCATCGTTCAATCGGAGCAATTGGGCGTGAGTATGTCCCGGGTGTTGCGCATCCAGGCCGATCAGATGCGCATGCGCCGGAGACAGCGGGCCGAAGAGAAAGCCCGCCAGGCTCCGGTTAAAATGATGATCCCCCTGGTGTTCCTGATCTTCCCTTCCATCCTCATCGTGCTGCTCGGCCCGGCGGGATTGATGCTCTTCACATCGCCCGTCGGAGGCATGTTCTTCGGCGGCGCGAGATAATGCTTGGGATTTCTTCCAAGCGTCGATTCGCCCTCGGTAAAAAATCTTTCCGTTTTCTGTATTGGTATTTCATCGATCTCTTTTTCCCGCCCCGTTGCGTGCAATGCCATTCCGTCGGCCGACCGATTTGCCCCCAATGCTTTCCACTCATCCAATGGATCGGTGCGCCGTTTTGTCCCATATGCGGCCAGCCGCTTGGGACCGCGGGGGTGCATACGTGCATTGACGCCCGGTTGCTGCGACGGATACAGTCGGCGGCTGTTTTTTCCGGCCCCATGCGCCGGGCCATCCATGCGTTGAAATACTATTCGGATCGTTCCCTGGCCCACTATCTGGTCGATATTTCTTTTTCTCATTTTTCCTCCCATCCCTGGGAGGCCGATCTGATTCTTCCGGTTCCCCTGGGAAGCCAGCGCGAAGCCCAGCGAGGGTATAATCAATCCTTCTTGCTGGCCGAAGCCCTGTCGCTTAAAACCTGCATTCCTTTGGACGCGAAGTGTATATCCCGGCGGCGCGAGACCAGGTCCCAGGTCGGGTTGTCGCTGGAAGAACGAAAACAAAATGTGGAGAATGCTTTTTCCGCATCCTCGGTAAAATCCAAAAAAGTGCTTTTGGTGGATGACGTTTGTACGACGGGAGCCACCTTGCAAAGTTGCGCGTCTTCGTTGGTCTCCGCCGGAGCGGAATCGGTGGCCGCCCTGACCCTTGCCCGGGCGATTCTGCCCGCCATCCCGTCCCATTCCCACGCGTAGGAGGAAATCCATGACCATCAGAATCCTCATCAATACATCGGAAATGGAAATGACGCCCCATTTAAAGGATTACATCGAGAAGAAGCTGGTGAAACTGAACCGTGTCCTGGAAAATCTCGACGAAGCCCGGGTGGAATTGAAGTACAACTCCTCCGTTCGCAGCGCTTCCGACAAACATGTGGCGCAACTGACGGTCCGCGGGAAAAACCTGCTGCTGCGGGCCGAGGAACGCAGCGAGGACATGTATGCATCGATCGACTTGGCTCTGGAGAAATTGCACCGCCAACTGGAAAAATTCAAGGGGAAACACATGCATGGGCGGGAAGAGCGCGGTGCTCTCCCGCTGGAGTCCGACGAACCCCGTGGGAAAGAGGAATTGTCGAACAAACCCATTGTTCGCAGAAAAACCTTCCTGCTGGAACCGATGTCCGAAAAAGAAGCCATGGATCAAATGCAAATGCTGGGCCACGAGGAATTCTTTATTTTTCAGAACGTGCAAAGCGGCAACGTGAATGTGATCTACAAGCGAAGGGATGGATCTTTCGGTCTGTTGGAACCGGAGATCCGCTAGGGGGGTCCCTTTCCCAGCTTACCGGGCCGTCTGCAGTCCCCAGCGTTCCCGGATGGCCCGTTCAATCGGGGCGAATACCAGAAAATCCACCAGCAATCCGATCATGACGATAATGAGCATCACGGCGATGACCTGGCTCATGTCGTTCAGTTCCCTTCCCATCGTCAGGAGATGGCCCAAACCCAGCCCGACATACAGCAATTCCCCCGCCATGAGGGAACGCCAGGCAAACGACCATCCAAGCTTCATCCCGGACACGATGGAAGGAAGAGCCGCGGGCAGGATGACCCGAAAATACAGTTGAAATCCCGCAGCGCCCATTGTTTTCGCCGCATTAAGAAAGAGAGGGGGCGTATTGCGGATTCCATCCGCGGTGGCGAGGGAGATCGACAGCACCGCTCCCATGATCACCACAAAAATAATGGCCTTCTCCGATAACCCAAACCAGAGCAATGCCAGAGGCAGCCAGCAAACGCTGGGGAGTGCCTGCAGTCCGAGAATGAGCGACCCCAGAGTTTTTTGAACGATTTGAATTCTCCCCAAGAGGATCCCCAGCGAGATTCCCAATACCAAGGAAATCCCGTACCCCATCGCCAGCCGGCGAAGACTGATGTAAATGGCCAAGGGATAGCTGCCGTCGGCAAAACCGTTCCAGATGGAGAGCAGCACCTTGGAGGGGGAAGGAAATATATACGACGGCCATATTTCCAGCCGGGCTAATATCTCCCATACGAGGATCAGCAGCGCATAAAAGCAAATTCTAAGAAACCAGCTTTTCATGGTCGAGTTCCTTTTGTTGGGCCGCAAGGACTTCCTCGCGCAGATCGGAGAGCACATCCCGCACGGCTTCCACGAGTGCAAAATCTTCGATATGGCGGGGCCGCGGAAGTTGACATCGAAAATCCCTTTTCAACCGTCCAGGTCTTGCCGACAGCAAAAGGACTCGATCCCCCAATACCAGCGCTTCACGGACATTGTGCGTGACAAATAATATGGTTTTTCCGGTCGCTCGCCAAATTTCCTGCAATTCCGAATGGAGCATATCCCGGGTTTGAGCGTCCAAGGCCGCGAAAGGTTCATCCATTAACAGGATGTCCGGTTCAATCGCTAGGGCTCTGGCCAGGGCTACGCGCTGTTTCATCCCACCGGATAACTCGTGCATATAGGCTTTTTTAAAACTGCTTAATCCAACCATCCGCAGATACTCGACGATTTTTGGAGCCTGTTTTTTCTTGGGGATTCCAATGCAGTCCAATCCAAAGGAAACATTGTCGACAACGTTCAGCCAAGGGAATAAAGACGGTTCCTGAAATATCACCACACGGTCTCTTCCGGGTCCTATAATTTCCTTCCCATCGATCAGGACTGTTCCTGAATCCGGTTGATCCAAGCCGGCGATAATATTCAATAGAGTGGTTTTTCCGCAACCTGAGGGTCCCAAGAGGCAGATAAATTCTCCGGCCTGTACGTCAAAAGACAAATTCTCCAATGCGGTGGTTGATTCGCGCTGGCTGTGATGAAATACCTTGGAAATGGACCTGACCGAGAGCTTCACAATGTCTCCCATGAGGTGAAGTAGAAGGCCAATTTATTTGGTTATGATGTCCGGTCCGGATAGTTTGGCGATTGAATCGTTAGGCCTCGTTAAAACCTTCGCCGAGGGTTTATGAATTAAATCCAGTATTTTTGTGCGGTCTGCAAAGACCCATTGGGAATCATTTCTAAATATATCCTCATGGATTCTTAAAATTCTGGCGGGTAAAATTAAAGCGTACCAGGCGAGGAAGATAACCAGGGATAAGGCCACGATGAGAGACATGGTTCCAAGAAAAAGCATCATTTCGGTTAATCCCAATCCGCATCCTGCACCCGTTTCACGGTATAATTATACCGCAAGATTTTCCCTAATATGGCAACGGTCAGAATCGACCATTTATCATATGAATTCAAAAGAAGTTCGTCGGCGCATAGAGAAATTAAAAGAGGAAATTTTATATCACAGCCACCGGTATTATGTTTTGGATTCCCCCGTCATCACCGATTCGGAATATGACGCACTCTGCAAGGAGCTTCAATCGCTGGAGCAGGAATACCCCCAATTCAAATCCCCGGATTCTCCTAGCCAACGCGTCGGAGGATACGTATCGGAAAAATTCCAGCGGGTTACCCATCCCCAGCCCGTCCTAAGCCTGGCCAATGCTTTTTCTTCCGAAGATATTTTCTCCTGGTATGAAAGGATACTCCGCCTGGATGCCAGAGTGCGCCAATCCGCATTCGCGGTGGAACCAAAAATCGACGGGCTGACGGTCATCCTGCATTACCGGGATGGGGTGTTTCAACTGGGCGCCACCCGGGGTGACGGGGTGGAAGGGGAAGATATAACCCCCAATCTTCGCACGGTTCGAACCTTGCCGCTCCGAATTCCCATCGATCCTTCCTTTCACGGCAACTGTCCCAACCGGCTGGTCGTCCGCGGCGAGGCTTTTATCCGCTTGAAAGAATTCGAAGCCTTGAATGCGGAACTGTCAAAAAAGGGGGAGAAAATCTACGTCAATCCCCGCAACGCCGCCGCCGGCGCCCTGCGCCAATTGGACTCGAGCCTCACCGCCCAACGGCCGATCGATCTGCTTTGTTACGCGATCCTTGTCTGGGAAGGCGAAAACAAACCGGCGACGCAACTGGAAACGCTCGCTGTTTTAAAGACCCTGGGGTTTCCGGTAAGCCGTGATGTTCAAAAGGCGGCAACCATCCAACAGGTCATTCCCATTTGCACCGAGTGGGAGCACCGCAGAATTTCGATGGATTATGAAGTGGACGGGACGGTTGTTAAGATAGATGATTTGTCCCTATCGGTGGATTTGGGATATGTCGGAAAAGACCCGCGGGGAGCGATTGCCTATAAATTTCCGGCCCGTGAAGTAAGCACCATCCTGCGGGATATCGGCGTCAACGTCGGGCGTACCGGAGTGCTTACACCCTTCGCGGTGCTCGAACCCGTACCGATCGGAGGGGTCACGGTCAGCCGGGCCACACTGCACAACTTCGAATTCATCCGTGATCGGGATATTCGCGTAGGCGATACGATCATGATCAAAAGGGCGGGGGATGTAATTCCGTATGTGATCGGGCCGGTCCTCGAGAAGCGCGCGGGGAACGAAAAACCATTCTCTCCCCCGTCGGAGTGCCCATCCTGCCACGAACCGGTCGAAAAAATTCCGGACGAGGTGGCGCTTTATTGCATCAACTCCGCCTGTCCGGCGCAGCTCATCCGGAACCTGGAGCATTTTGCATCCCGTTCCTCGATGGATATCGAAGGGTTGGGAATCCGCATCATCGAACAGCTGGTCGGAGGGGGACTCGTCCACGATCTGGCGGACCTCTACCGGCTGAAGAATGAGGATTTGCTGGGATTGGAGGGGTTTGCCGACAAAAAGGCGGAGAACCTCATCCGCTCCATC
>Ga0315282_10017776_pt1 | contig 10238 bp, 11 predicted proteins | sample YL17G07_20_MG_FD_203693 | JGI IMG/M metagenome (GOLD analysis project Ga0315282, IMG submission 203693) | Sediment microbial communities from Yellowstone Lake, YNP, Wyoming, USA - YL17G07_20 | ecosystem: Environmental > Aquatic > Freshwater > Lake > Sediment | place: USA: Wyoming | collected... | reverse complement strand
GATAAGAACACCTTTACCTACCTTTATTTTTAAACCGCAAAATTCTGTATAACCGAGGATATACTGCAAGGGTTCTCTTTTTGCTCTTCTTCTCAGGAGTTCATCTATCTTTGAAATACACTTTTCCGGAATCTGCGGATTATCCCTGTAAAGAGTTACCCTGTCAATTCCAAGCAAACGAGATATTATCATCTCAGCCTCTATAATGGCATCTTCGATACCAGACTTTTTGAGAAACTCCCTTGCATTTCTTAATTTAGAGAGAGCATTCATGTCCTCTCTATTTTCATAACCACACTTTTGTAAATACACCATGGAGCTTCTTGGGTGGGAATTTATAAAACTGTATGAATGTGGGTGTTATTCTCTTAATAAAGGCGAATATTTTCCAGACTACATTTTCTGTGGTAATATCCTCAAGCCCGTAGAAGACAACCCTTTCTTCTATCCCGGCCTCCCTAAGGATTTCTTCCACATCGATTACTTCCGTATATCCCATCTGTATCTCGAAGACCCTGAGACCTTCTGCAATATTCTCCTTGAAGAAACCTATAACGCCGAAAGGATCATCCCGTTTTATGATCGATACAAAGATGTTGTCCTCATAAATAATGCCGTGGAAGAACATTGTCTGAGTGATATAAAATGGTATCTCGTTTATATCTTTGATAAGGAATAACGCTGCGCCCTTAATCCTTTCAGCAGTTGCATGTACCCTTGTAAACTTATTAAGAAATTCTTCTAAATGCATAAAATCCATCACCTGGTAAAGTTTTTTCTGTCCCTCTGTAAAAAAAATTATCATCACAAGCGGGATTGAGGCAATTATCAGGGACCAGTAGCCGCCATGAGGTAATTTATAGAGATTAGAACCGAGGTAAGCCATATCAACAACTGTAACAAGTGAAGCAACGACTGCGAGCATCTTCTTTTTCTTCAGATAAAATATCATGATCATTAAGATGCCGGTGAAGGTCATTGTCCCTGTAACTGCAAGGCCATAAGCAGCAGCAAGACGGTGTGATTCCTGAAACTCAACCATAATGAAAAGGATTGAGAGAAGCAGAAACCAGTTTACTGAACCTATATATATCTGTGCTTTCCTTTCGATTGAGGTGTAATCTACCTTGAACATAGGCATAATCCTTGTGGTTATTCCCTGGTAGACTATTGAGAACATACCGCTTATCATGGCCTGCGAGGCGATGACGGTAGCAGAAATGCTTAATATAAGGAATGGGATATAGAGGTTCCTTGCATAGTGGAATACCATCTCAAAGAGTATATTTTTTGCATCAGGATGTTTCAGTAAATATGCTCCCTGTCCTAAATAATTAATGACAAGTGCAAAAAAGACACCTGTCCATGCCTGTCTTATCGGCCTGCCGCCAAGGTGACCCATATCTGCATACAGGGCCTCACCACCTGTCGCACAGAGTATAATCTCTCCGAGAACTATAAAACCTTTAAAGCCATTTTCAAGGAGAAATTTTATTCCCCAGTAAGGATTCAATGCCCTGAGAACATCGGGCGCTTCCGAGATAGAGAATATCCCCATAAGCGCAAGGGATGTAAACCATACGCTCATGACCGGGCCGAATACCCCGGCTACCTTCTCCGTACCCTTTCGCTGGAAGGCAAAAAGTGCTATTGCGATCAATGCAGCAATAAAAACAATGTTGGCCTTTGAAAGACCTTCGAGTCCAGGTATCAGTAAAGAACCTTCAACTGCGCTCAGTATGCTGATGGCCGGAGTGATTACGCCATCACCAATAAGCAAAGATACCCCCATTATAGACAACAGCGCTACAAGGCCGAGACTCCTTTTAGAGCGGAGGAGAGGCTGCAATATCTCTCTAAGCACAATCGTCCCCCCCTCACCCCTTTTACTCAGGCTCATGGCAAGCCATGCATACTGCACTGTAACAAGAGTTAGTAGTGTCCAGACTATTAATGACAGAACACCTAAGACATTATCATTTGTGATATTAAGGAGGATAAATACTACGGTTACTGTATATATTGGACTTGTGCCAATGTCTCCAAAAACAAGACCGAGTGCCTTGATTATACCGCTCTTTGAAAGATTCTTTTCAGACATATTTTCTGTATATCACTTCAAATAAAAACATCTCATTTATTTTATACGTGGCGGGAAGAGTTAACAAGAAAAATCAGAAACACATAAAATTCATGAAGCTGTCACAATCATTATAAAACCGATAAACATCAATACAGCCCCTAAAAGCCTCTCTTGTATGTTCTTCTCCTTAAAAAGAAAATATCCATAGACTACCCCTATTATCAGACTTATCCTTTTCAGTGATATCATATATGCAACCTTTGTAAGGCTTATTGCAATCATATGGGATACTATCATTACTGAGTAGAAAAAACCCGGAAGAATCAGACAATTAAATTGTTTTTTTGATATAAAACTTTTCATATCCTGTCTTCCCATCCATAAAGTTATCGGAGCGAAAATAATGGTAACCGCTATAAAATATGTAATCCCGAAAAACAACGGAGATGAATGCTCTATCGCCATTTTGCCCAGAGATGATGTAATACTGTAAATCAACGCAACTCCTATCATAAGAACCGAACCCTTCTCCTTTATTATAGCTCTTAAAGGCTCAAAGATGCCCCTTCGCATTTCATGCAAATTCATGGTGTAGCTTCCTGCGGCAAGAAAAATGATACCTATGCCTCCCCGGAAGGAGACCTTTTCACCCAGTATTAAATAAGAGACAAAAATTAAGAATACAGGCGTAAGGGAAAGGAATGGAAGTGTCAGGCTGAGTGGAGAAATCCTCAGTGCTTTTATATAACAAACCATTGCTATTATCTCAAGGGGCAAAGCAAGTGCAAATGCCCTATAAAAACTAACATCAAGTTTTGGTACAGGGATAAAAACCCAGAGGAGCAAAAGCAGAGGGATCGAAAAAAGAAGTCTGAACCATGCCACAAGGTATTCGTTACTGTGAGTAAGTGCTTTTTTAGTAAGCGCATCACTTGTTGCAAGAGTAAACGCTGAAATAAGTGCTAAAAAAACCCAGGTGTAGGGCATTTATAATATTACCTTATTTAAAAGCAAAAGCGGGCTATTTGACAGGAAATGGACTCTATATATAAAATGTCAATATGAAAAAGGGCTGGAAGCAAGCATTATTTCCGATAATCCTTGCTTTGTTTTTATTGCTTGCATGTGACGAGAAGCCTAAGAACCCTATATCTGAATATGGCGATGCCTTAATTGGTTCTTATAAAAGGGGTCAGCAAGCAGGGGAAGAAGCAAACCTTGATGCAATAAAAAAGACTATTCAGTCATATCATGCTGAACATGAAAAATACCCGGAGAGCCTTAAGGATATAGAAGATCTTATGAGAAAACCCATTGATGCGACTAAATATAACTATGATCCACAAACAGGTACGATAACCCTTAAAAGCAATCGACCCTAAAAGGTAGTAGTTCCTTTATCCTATATCCTATGAGATACCACTTTATTTAATTATATTTTTTTATTGTTAAATAGTAGCGATTGACACAAAAGAGAATTTTTTATAGTATAAGACGTATTCGATTTTCGGGCGGATAGCTCAGCTGGGAGAGCACAGCCCTTACAAGGCTGGGGTCACAGGTTCAATCCCTGTTCCGCCTACCAACCACAACAGTGATTAGATATTAGTGATCAGTTGTTAGTTTTAAAGACTTCTGATTTTTATACTCACTAAACAACGTTGTGAGTTTTTTATTGGGTTTTACTAATAACTATTTACTAATTACTGATTACCTTCGTTTATGGGGTGGTAGTTCAGCTCGGTTAGAACGCTGGCCTGTCAAGCCAGAGGTCGCGGGTTCAATTCCCGTCCACCCCGCCATTAATTCTTATTCCTTTTTGGCCTTCATCAACCTCTCATATTTTTCGATACCGACACAGTCCTTTGCTGCCGGGCACCACTCAAGACATGTAGGCTTCATCTCACGGAATATAGTTCTTTTGCATCCCTTGCAGACAATCTCTATTTCATCCGACCATATCTCGGAAACAGTGTCACACCAGAAACACTTTATATTTTCCGGATACGGCGTTCTTATTTCTCTGCTTCCAGGACAACCTTCCTTCAGACCCATAATTATATTTTAAACAGTTTCATATTAATTTTCCAGAAATGTCCTGCATCCTGATCTCTTGCACTAGTGTACTGTCCCATAAATAACTTTGCTCAGGTTGTCATTCCTGCGGAAGCAGGAATCCAGTACCATTGCTTCTGGATTCCGGATCGAGTCCGGAATGACAAAAAGCGTAAAGTCATTTATGAGATAAAACCTTTATCTCCTGATTTGAGTCAGATATAATCTTCTTAATACCATGACCAAACATCCAAAGATATTTTTTGTAATATTCCTGTGTTCGTCTTCGAGCCTTGCATATGAAATAGCCCTTACAAGGATATTTTCTATCTTTCTCTGGTATCACTTCGCTTTTATGATAATAAGTATCGCGATGCTCGGCATCGGTGCAAGCGGGACAGTTCTGTCTTTGTATACACCGCTTAAAAACCCATCAAAGATTGGAATTTATTCATTATTGCTCGGTATTAGCATATCCATAACTTACATAGTATCAAATCATATTCCCTTTGATCCCGTAAGGCTCTCATGGGACAGGATGCAGTTTTTTTACATAGGAATTTACTGTATAACACTTTCGATACCGTTTTTCTTTACAGGATTGATAGTTGCTGTAGCATTCTCTTCAATGAGCGAAAAATCAGGACTGGTTTATAGCGCAGACCTTATCGGTGCAGGCATCGGCTCAATAGGAGTTCTATATTTTATGACCATGGCCGGACCTGATAAGACTGTCTTTATAATTTCTTCAATAGCATTATCAGCAGCATTTATCTCTGGTGGAAAAAGTCTAAAAATCATTTCATTGACTCTAATGCTTCTAACCCTTTCCCTGTTGGTCTTTCATCCTGCATTTGTCAAACTCAGGATGTCTCCATATAAAGGACTTCAGATAGCACTGAGATATCCTGGTGCAGAGCATCTAAAGACTTATTATAGTCCTTTCTCAAGGATAGACACATTTAAGAGCCCTGCTGTGCGTTTTGCCCCTGGCCTGAGTTTAAGATATCTTGATACGCTTCCTGAGCAGATAGGCTTTTCAATAGATGGAGGTGAAATAAATGCTGTAACAGCATTTGGTGACCGAGCATCCCTGGAATTTCTAAAGTACCTGCCTTCTGCTCTTCCCTACGAGATAAGTAATCCCCCCTTACCCCCCTTTAGTAAAGGGGGGGTGGGGGGATTTTCAGATAATTTAAACAAAAAAGGTGATGTATTGATACTCGACTCAAAGGGGGGTCTTCAATCCCTTATTGCGGAATATTACGGCGCTTTGAATACATATAAGGTTGAAAGCAACCCTTTATTAATAAAGGTTATACAAAAAGATTTTAATGTATTTTCGGGTGGCATCTATTCTCAGAATTCATGGTCAGGGCTCGGAAGGTCCTGGTTAAAATATAGCGATAAACATTTTGATATCATCGATATCCCAATGATAGGGACTGCTCCATCAGGTTCATTCGGAATATCAGAAGACTACAGGTTTACTGTCGAGGCGTTTAAAGAATATCTCACCCATCTTAAACATGATGGTATTTTGAGTATAAACCTCTTTATATTACCACCACAAAGAATAGAATTGAGGATCTTAAATACTGCTATTAAAGCCATGGAAGAGCTTGGGATAAAAGATAATGATATTGAAAAACATATCGCAGCTATTCGAAGCTGGGGAAGTATATGCATTCTCATGAAAAAGTCACCATTTACCTCAAGCGAGATAGAAGCTATCAAGAGGTTTTCAAAAGATAAGAGGTTTGACCTGATATACTGTCCGGGCATTAAGGAAGGAGAGACTAATATTTACGTCAGAATGCCCTCAAATGAATACTTTACTGCATTTAAAAACATCCTGAATCCCGAAACACGTGAGCGATTTACAAATACTTATATCTTTGATGTAATGCCTGTTCGTGATGATAATCCGTTTTTTCATTATTATCTCAAACTAAAAAACATCAGTACAATTTATAAAATTATGGGAGAAAAATGGCAGTATTTTATTGAAGAAGGTTATATCCTTCCAGCAGTTTTTATACAGGTGCTGTTTTTAAGTCTTATTCTCATGGTTCTTCCGGCAACTACCAGGGTAAAGGCTAAGGTTGATAAAAAAGACAATCTTAACCTCAGCTTCGGCCTTAACCTGCTCCCCTATTTTGCCTTTCTCGGGACTGGATTTATGTTTGTTGAGGTATCCATGGTCCAGAGAATGATCTTTCTTCTTGAAAACCCATCCTAGGCAGTTGCGACTGTCCTTGCATCAATACTGATAAGCTCAGGTATCGGAAGTCTATTAAGTTATAGGGTGATAGGTTTAAGGAGCCCTGCTGTAACCATTGTAATTTCATTGCTTATTATTGCATACAGCATGTTTCTCCCAGCTATCTCTGATAACATTTCTCCATATCCAATGTCAGTTAAGATTTTTTTAGCATTCTTAATCCTTATGCCACTCGGACTTTTCATGGGCATTCCCTTTCCCACAGGTCTGAAAATCCTCGGTGAAAAGAATAAATCATTAATTCCGTGGGCATGGGCGATAAACGGTTGCCTCTCAGTGCTCGCACCTATTGTGACTATTATGCTCGCAATAGGCATCGGGTTTAAAATAGTCCTGTGGATAGGGGCATTAACCTATTTGATGGCTTTCTTTACACTGCGGAGGTTTTTGAAAAAATCAACATAGCCCATTTACTAATAAGTTCATAAGTAAGGATCATTACCGTCATTCCTGCGAAAGCAGGAATCCAGTGTATTATTGAGTGATGAAAGCAAATTCTGGATTCCGGGTCAAGCCCGGAATGAAGAAACGAATGCAAGAATGTAGAACAATATAAAAATTAATAGTATCTGTCACCTTCTCTTTTCAGTTTCCCCGATCAGCGGCACAAATACCACAGACCCTATCTGCTCTATATCAAGCTCGCCCTTTTTCTTTGTCGCAAGGGTTAAGGTCTGATGATAGACAGTGCTTCCAAGGGGTATAATGAGCCTTCCGCCTTCTTTAAGTTGCTTAATTAAAGGTGGGGGGATATGGTTGGCAGCAGCAGTTATGATTATTGCATCAAAAGGTGCATATTCTTCCCATCCAAAATAGCCATCAGCGTATTTCACCTTCACGTTCTTATAACCAAGATCTTTAAGTCTCTTAGATGCCATGTCTGCAAGAGACTTTCTTATTTCTATTGTATACACTTCTTTAACCATCTCAGCCAAGACTGCTGTCTGGTAACCAGAGCCTGTACCTATCTCAAGAACCCTGTCAGCCGGCTTTAATCTTAATGACTCTGTCATCAGGGCAACGACGTAGGGCTGAGATATTGTCTGTCCTTCTCCAATTGGTAGTGGATAATCCGCATACGCCCTGTCCCTTAGATTCTCATCCACAAAAAGGTGCCTCGGAATCCTCCCCATCACATCGAGCACCTTTTTATCCTTTATACCCCTGCCCTTTATATCATTCTCTACCATGGCCTGTCGTTGCGACCCGGTTTCGAGGCGTTTCTGCATATAAGGGTCTGCTGCAAAAAGACATGTTGCTGAAAATAATAGAACAGCTATTAAAAAGACTCTCTTTAAATATGAATTGATTTCTTTGTCAAATTTTTTATAATTGCTTGTCACAAATCGTCTCCTTCTTAAAGAAAGATACATGACAATTATATGCTGACATTCATCACCCTTTCAGAAAAAATATTTAAATAGGCTTCATAAGGTTATGCTATAATAGCAAAAATAAGAGTTAAGGATTCCTTATGGATTTCTTCGGGTCTATTAACAGTATTATTGCATTTTTTCAGAATAATCTCTTCATTGCCATTGTTGCCGCAATACTACTCGTTTTTTTGCTTTACCGAAAACCCAAACTCTTCCTTACCATCTTTTTCATTGCCCTGTTTCTATCCGGAGTATTTTATCTGATCTCAACCCTGTCTTCTACAGGGGTATCTCATAAGGAGAAGATACTTCAGAAAGGAGATGTACCCTGAAGATTATATCTACTGATGTTCAGGTTTATTGAAAAAGCTTGCAGAAAGCATTATCCAGGCAAAAGTTGACCTTTTAAAGCGGCATGCATGCCTTTGGATTTAAATCAAGCCCTGCGATATTTTTTGTTTTGAGGTAGTGATATCCGGCTGCTGCAATCATAGCTGCATTGTCTGTGCACAATGATATAGATGGTATAAATAATTCTACTTCCTTTTCCTTTCCCATCTTCTTCATTTTTTTCCTAAGTTCGCTGTTTGAAGCTACTCCACCTGTAAGCGTAACTCTTTTAATACGTTCTTTCTTAATTGCCCATTCTGTTTTTCTCACAAGCACATCAACAATGGATGCCTGGAAGGATGCAGCGATGTCGTTAATTAATGCAGAATCCAGAATGCGGAATTCTGCATTTGACTTCTGACTTCTGAATTCTGACTTTGAAAAATTCAATACCGCTGTTTTCAATCCGCTGAAGCTGAAATCAAGGGATTCCGGCAGATATGCCCTTGGAAAATCTATAGCCTTTGGATTTCCATCCTGTGCAAGTTTCTCAATTACAGGGCCGCCAGGATATCCGAGGCCGAGAAGCTTTGAGACCTTATCATATGCTTCACCTGCTGCGTCATCCCTCGTCCTGCCGAGTTCTTTATATTTACCAAAGCCGTCAACCCGGTAAAGGCATGTATGGCCACCTGATACAATGAGAGCAATGAATGGAAAGGACGGTTTCGACCCCTCAAGGAATGATGAGAATATGTGGCCTTCAAGATGATTCACTGCGAGAAGCGGGAGTTGTTTTGAATAGCATACAGCCTTTGCAAAAGAACAACCTACAAGCAAAGATCCTATCAGACCCGGGCCGTGGCATACAGCAACACCGGATAAGTCTTCAAGTCTAACACCGGCAATCTTCAGAGCCTCATTAACGACAGGCCATATCATCTCGATGTGCCGACGCGATGCAAGCTCAGGGACAATGCCGCCATATTTTTTATGTATCTCTGACTGACTGGAGATAATGTTAGAGATTATTTTTGTGCCATTTTCGACTACAGAGGCTGATGTATCATCACATGACGTATCTATACCAAGGATAAGCATAACGGTTTCTCTTTCCCTCCAAAGTTAGCAAATGGCTTGCTACGGTCGTTTTATTGTTAAGATTTGTAGATTTTGTTAAGTAAAAAGATATTTCCTTATCCTTCCAACCTCGCCTCAATTTCTGACTTTAAATCTCTATAAGTCTTTTATTAATGTGGTTTTCAGATAATTCTTTCATAATGCATCCTCGCAGGCTGAAGCCTGCGGCTACTTACCCCGTTCAAGAATTTCTGCTTAGAGAGACCTAAACCAACATCCTGAATTCCCTGCTATTTCTCAGCTTTTGCTAATTCCTTAAAACTCACCTCTAAGGGAAGTTTTACTTCTGACTTACCTTTCTTGAGTCTTTTCTTGAAATTTAGAATCGAAATACCTGTAACCTTACCTTCTTCGATTCTTTTCCACATATCATTACCGATGTCCTTCATGTAGCCTTTCTTTTTTCCAAAGCCAATTTCAAGATAATCCCCTTCCTCGTCATACCATATCTTCATTTTTCCCATAAACTCTCACCTGCCTTTATTTTATCTGTAAAAAAAGAAGTAAGGATAAAATCCTCTCCGTTATCTACCTTTACAGCTACTAATAAATACTTCTTTGTAATGAGAAGAGGTTTGTTGACATGTAAGGGTTTTAGAATATGGGAGTTTGAGTGGTCATAAATGGCCTTAAGGATTATGCTCATATATGGTTACGTCCTTTGGTAAAGAAGGTTCAAAAAATTTGTCTTCCAGGTCTGTATTAATTTTTATATCCATCAGTGTTATCTCTATCCTGTTTAAATGAGTATCGTTTATGGTGAAGGAACTTATCGGGAATTCACCTTCTGAAGGCTCGATTTCTATAAAGAGTATGCCTTCAAGAGGCTTTTTCGGTTTCAGGATCAGCCTGCTGCTTTTTTTCGATACATTGAACTCTTCCTGAATATTTCCAAATCCACTCAAAAGGGCTATTGGTGCCTGTCCATATGTATCCCTGTCAAATTTACCCCTGAATGCCTGTTTTTCTT
>Ga0315282_10017775_pt1 | contig 10238 bp, 15 predicted proteins | sample YL17G07_20_MG_FD_203693 | JGI IMG/M metagenome (GOLD analysis project Ga0315282, IMG submission 203693) | Sediment microbial communities from Yellowstone Lake, YNP, Wyoming, USA - YL17G07_20 | ecosystem: Environmental > Aquatic > Freshwater > Lake > Sediment | place: USA: Wyoming | collected... | reverse complement strand
GATGAAAAGGACGAAGACGAGGCAGACACTGTTGGAGCGACTACATTGACTTCTAAAAATGTGAAGATTGAGGGAAATCTAGTAAAATTTGATTTTCTTGGAAAGGATTCGGTCAGATGGCAGAAGGATGTGGAGCTGTCTGAGCAAGTTATTAAAAATTTGAAGGAATTCATCTCGCAATCAAAATTCGAAATTTTTGAAGGAATACGATCGGAAAATGTGAACGAATTTCTGAGTACTGTGGTTCCTGGAATTAGCGCTAAAGTCTTTCGTACTTACCATGCTTCAAAAATAGTTGACGAGTATCTGAAAAAAGAGAAAGTAAGCAAAACTGATGCTGCTGACTACAAAAAATATGTAGCAACTATGGCAAATTTACAAGCCGCGATTGTGTGCAATCATAAGAGGAAATTGCCAGCGAAGTGGAATGATACCCTTCAAAAGAAAGTTGAAAGGTTGAAAGAATTGAAAGAGAAGAAGGGGAAAAAGACTGCTGAAAGAGTAAAAGCGATGGAACTAAAAATCAAACTTATGAAAAAAACTAAAGATTACAATCTGAACACTTCTCTGAAAAGTTACATTGATCCCAGATTTTATTACAAGTGGAGCAAAGGGGTTGAATTTGACTGGAAGAAATATTACCCCAAAACTCTGCAGCGCAAATTTTCTTGGATAGAAGAGAAGTAATTATAACGCCGAGACTGTATTTGATATATTGTATCAATTTTGTCGGCTCAAATTCTTGTAAACTGAAGTCCAACCCTAGTGCGGGAGGTGGAAGTTGAACCCACGAAGTATGTTAGTTATTGTTGAATCTCATTATTCAAATTCATAATTCTGTTTTGCTAATATAAATTTCCTTGAACAAGTTTTTGAAACAGACAGAATTTGTTGGTAGGATATAAATTCTAAAAGAGTTTTACAGCGTCTTTTATCATTTCTTTTGGTATATAATCATACTTCTTTCCTTTGTAAGTAAATGTTCTACAATTAACAGAGTGTCCAATTAATTGACAACAGTCTGAACATAAATTTGATTTTAATCCAGAATTTTTATTCAATACTTTTTCTATGTCTTTACCATTAATCAAAATAGTTGGTGAAAGGTGGATTTTTGATTTTGGAAGTCTTTTTTCTTTAAAGTCTATTTTTACTTTAGTGTCCTTCATTGCTTTTTTCAATTCTTTCAGAGTTAATCTTACTGATTTGGCTGTAGAGAAACATCTTTTACAACTATTTTTATCATAATACAGAAATTCTATTTTTAGCATATTTCCAACTTCTATATTTTATTTTGTTTGCTAATGTATATTTCCTTGAAAAATGTACTTTAGATATCTTAGGATACCTTCAGATACCTACAAGCAGACTGTTATACCTTACATACTTACGATTTAATTATTTTTTCAATCTCACCTTATAATTAATGGCATGCACAACTCGGTCCGCAAGACCTCATTTTATTGACCCATGACATAAAACTCTCTTTACATTTTTCAGAGCAGAAACCATATTTTGTATCGCTAAAAACTTCTATATGAGAAGGTTCATCAATAACCTTTCTACACCAGTCGCATTGTAACACCTCCACCTCAAGTGCTTTGCCTTCTAAAAAGGATGATAGCACTTTCTTTAAATCGTCTGTCCTTTCTTTTATAGAAACGTCTAGCTTTTCAATCAATTTCTTTGTCCTTTCTATTTCTTTAGACCTCATTTCAATCTCCCTATTTATTTGTTCTAACTCACCTTGGACTTCATTCTTAGACTTCAAAATATTTTCCACCTCTTTATCTTTTTTTAATTTATTCAATTCGTCTTCTAGAGAATTATATCTAAGGACCAATTCATTAAAAACATTCTTATCTATCGCTGTTTTTATTTCTTGCAATATTTTTTCTTTATTTTTTATTTCCAATTTACCATTTAGAATATTGGTTCGAAGTTTGTTTAGAACAGAATTTACAAGCATGAAATTATCAGTTTTAATTAACATATCGACTGGCGAATCTAAAAATCTGTCTAAAAAATTCCCATCGTCTATTCCTATTTTCTCAACATTTTTTTGTAGATGTCTGAACTTTCTTAATGGTTTGTCGATTAGATAAAAATTTCGATGAATTTCTGATTTGACTTCAGAAATTTCTGACTCTAAAAGATTTTTCCTTCCAATAAAAGAAAGATATTTTTCATTATTTTCGAGTTTTCTTAAATCTTCTTCTAAAGATTTACGTTTAATGTGCAACTCTACCAATCCCATAGCAATCGTTTCAAGAGTGTTTTTATTTCTCTCAACAATTTCCATATCTTCTTTTATGTCAGAGGCTTCGTCTTGGGCTTTTTTTACCGAAATAACATTACCTATCTTTCCATGAACTATGTAATCAAAATTTTTCACAGCATCGTATAACAGTTGAAATTTTTTACCGATTTCTTCGCTTTCCTTTTTTAACATATCTTTGAAAAACACATATTCTTTGAGCGTTTTTCCATCAGCTACGATAACAGAATTCAAAGCCAATTGCTGATACTTTAGAATTGAATCAACATCAGAACCAAGGGGACTGTTCAATTGATTTATCATGATATTCATCTTTTCTATGAAACTTTTTCTATGAGCATTTGATAGATTTATTAGAGCACTGTTTAGACGCAATGTCTCAGCGTCAAGATTTTCGCCAAACTTTGATTTTTCCAGATTCATCAAACTATCTTTAAAATCGTTGAGTCTTGCTTGAATCTCATCATAAGATTTTCTAACATCTTCCTTGAATGATTGAAAATTTTCATCAAACTTTTTTTCGAGAGAGCCAATGACAGACTCTATATCGAACACTCTTTGTTTAGACTCACTCCCATTATTAGAAACAATGTTAGACACTTCTTGTTTTGATTCAGTGCTCTCTTCTACCATACCAAAGGTCTTTTTAAAAAATGAAAACAAACTCATTTGCTTAACTCCTTTTCAATTTCATTCTTCAAAGTTTCAAAATCTGGGTAATTCTTCTCAGCTACAATACTACCGTTGACCTTCGTTATCGGCAATGCATTGATACCTTGCTTATTTATTTTTTCGAATACGTCCCAGTTATCTAAGAACACATTAAAATTCATGGCCATATCAATTCTAGCAACATCAACAAACCCCTTGAATTCATTTTTTATTTTATTTATAGTATTTTGAATTTCTATAAGACTCGGGTCTATATTTGGACCGCACAATCCACTTGCACAGCACATCGGTGGCTCAAATATCATTACTTTAATTTTATCCATTTACATCATCACTTCAATCTCTTTTTCAAATTCTTCGAAACTTGGAACTTTACCAATAAATTTAATATTACCGTTGATTGAAATTAGTGGTATTCCATCACCCTTCCTTTCTTTGAGAATATTGTAAACATCGGGGAATTTTTTAATAGAGGAGTCAAGAATGTTAAACAATTCGAATTTAAACTTATCTCTACCATATTTCTGAATTAACATAAATGCGAGCTCTTGTAATTCCGTCATGTTTGGGCTTGTAAAACTTGGTCCGCATCCTCCAGGTCCACAGCCAGATGGGCCACAACCTGAAGCTGGAAGCAGTATATCAAAAATTCTCACCAGTACAGGTTTATCATTATTCTTGCTTAGCATTTCTATCATTTTTCTCATTTTCTTCCTTTTTATTCCTTCCAATTCTTTATCCCGTTCAGACTCCATACAACATTTCACCTGCTTTTACTAACATCTCAGTTCCTACTATTTCAGAACTCAATAAAGGCATTTCTATTATTTGGGCATTGAATCTTTTTTCTATTTCTCTAAGGTACTGCTCTTGCATCTGTTTTCTCTTTTTGAAAAATCCATTTCTACAATGTTCTTCTGACAATATCATATTTGCAATCACCAAGTTAGTTTTTATTCCAATTGTCTTTAGTTCTTCAGATGCCTTCCAAGCTTCTAACATCGGTATTTCTTCTGGGTATAACACAAAAGCGAAAGTTGTTCTATTTTGATTTGACATAATTTCTATGACTTTCTTAAACTTCTCTTTTACGTTTTCGACTGAACCGGTCCTTCCAGAAACCAAACCAGAAAGTTCTATTTGTCTACTCCAATCCGTCGGTAATTGTAAAAATCTTATGGTGTGTCCTGTTGGGGCTGTATCAAAAATGATTACGTCATAATCAGGTTCAAGTATGAAATCGACGAACTTTTCGAATGCTGCCATTTCTTCAGCACAGGGCGAGTTCAATTCTTCTTCTATCGTTTTGATTACATCTTCACTGTATTTTTTCCTTGCGATATCCAAGATTCTCTTCTTATACTCTTCATGTGCCTTCTTCTGTTCGATATTGGCTGTCCACAAATTCGGTATTCCGTTAACCTCTGTTGGTTCGTAGTTAACTTCTTGTTCAAGAACATTTGCCAGATGAGTAGCTGGATCAGTTGTTACTAATAGTGTCTTGTACCCTTTCTTTGCCAACCATACAGCGGTCATACATGCTATCGAAGTCTTGCCAACACCACCCTTCCCAGCGATAAACAAGTATTTAGTTCCATTATTTGGGATTATCAATTTTTTTATTATGTCGTTCATTGAGCACCACCAAGCAACATCTCTCCGACTTTTAATAAAGTATCAATTCCTTTAATATCTGTCTCTAGCAAATTCATTCTTAAGCTTGGTAATTTGAATTTATCATCGATCTCTTTGAGATATTTTTCCTGCATCTCCCTCCTCTTTCTGAAGAATTCGTCTGTGCATTGTTCCTTTGGCAAAATTACATTGACTATCAACATACTCGTATTTATTCCAATTGTTCTTAATTCTTCTATTGACCTGTTTGTCTCGTAGATAGGAGTTGCTTCTGGTTGAACTACAAAAACAAAAGTTGTTTTGTCTTTATCTTTCATCGTTTTTACAGCTCTATCATATTTTTCTTTTGCTGCTTGTAGGGATTGAACAGGACCTATACAAGTCTGGCCAGCACCCTGGGAACTCGTTTCGATGAATTTACTCCAATCAGAAGGTAATTCTAATAACCTCAATGTATGCCCAGTGGGTGCTGTATCGAATATTATCACATCAAATTGGGAATTTTCAGTTAATTCTACGAATTTATCAAATGTAGCCATTTCTGTTGAGCAAGGTGATCTCAGTTGTTCTTCCATTACTTTTAGTGTGTCTTCGGGCAAAAATTTTCTCATGGGGTCTAATATTCTATTCCTGTATTCTTCTGTCGCCTTTTCAGGGTCTATTTCCATTGCATAAAGGTTTTCAGTTCCGTTGACTTTTGTGATTTCATGCCCAATTTTTTGTTTAAAGACGTATGTAAGTTTATCTGGGGCTAGGTCGGTCGATACTACTAAAGTCTTGTAACCATTCTTAGCTAACCATACGGCTGTTGCACAGGATAACGATGTCTTACCTACTCCTCCCTTACCAGAGAAAAAAAGGTATCTTGTCTGACCATCGGGCAATATTAATTTTTTAATCATTTTCCTCACTATTAGCAATATGTATGTTAACTTACATATAAGTATGTCAACTATTTAAAGGTTACCAAACAAGTTCAACCTCAGCCTTGTTTACTCCTTTAATCTCTTCAACTTTTTCTTTGACTTCATTAACAAGATAATTGCTCATAGGACAAAATGGTGTTGTTAAAGTCATCTTTATCTTTACAGTAGTCCCTCTTATATCAATATTTTTGATCAGTCCCATGTCTAACATGCTTACTCCAGTCTCAGGGTCTATTGCATTCTTTAAGGCTTTTTCCACTTCTCTTTTTGTTACCAGTATATCACCAAACATTCTCTATAGCTTGCTGACATTCAACCCCTAGATATTAATTAAGCTTTGGGACAACCCACACAAACAAAATCTTTGAAAATACCTTGAAAAGTTTTGCAGAATTCTTGACATGTTTTAATCATCACTTTCCTCCCTTTCTTTGTGAGTTTGTATATTTTCTTGCCACGAGTGCCTTCCTTCTTGACTTCTATTAACTTTAAGTTCTGTAATTTTGCGAGTGTTGGATACAATGCTCCCTGAGTTATTTTCTTTTTTTTAATTTCTGTCAATTTTTTCATTAAGTAATAACCATGTGTCGGTTTACTACCGAGTACCCAAAGAATCTGCATCTGCAACATTCCTAGTTCTATGTCTTCAATACCTTTGTTATTGGACATGTTAATTAACTTACATATTAAAATATAAAAAGATTACAGTTACTGCCACTAATAATTATAATCTTGTGGTACTCTTTATCCCAACACTCTCCACAAAGCCAAATATAACCAAATATAATCTAATTCTCGATGGAGAACGAAGAGCAAACTTACTCCTTCACTTCCCTTTCCACAGATAGCACACTTATCCATCAAAATCTTCCTCAAATCCTTTTTGCATCAAATCCTATTTTTCATACTTTAATTCTTCTTTTATCATCTTTTCAGCTTCTTCCATTGTTGGGATTTTTCCCTCGATTTTTATTTCGCCATCTATTGCAACAGCAGGAGTCATCATCACACCGTATTCTATTATCTTGTTTATATCATACACGTGTCCAACTTCTGCTTTAATTCCAAGTCTTTTCACAACTTTCTTTACTATTTCTTCAGTAATCTTGCATTTTGGACAACCTGAACCCAATATCTCTATTTTCATTTAATCACCTCACAAATGTTCCATAAATCAAACCAGATAGAGTGCAGAATATTGTTATCAGCAAGACATACATCAAAGTCCTCTTAGTTCCCATTATCTTTCTCACAACAAGTATACTCGGTAAAGAAATGACAGGATCAGCCAAAAGATAAGCAAGCAAAGGACCTTTTGCCATGCCCAATCCCAAGAACATCTTGGCCATTGGCACTTCGACCAAAGTTGGGAAATACATGAAAACTCCGAATAGAACACTAGCGAGATTAGCAAGAACTGTGTTGCTACCCACATAATTGGCCAGAGAATTTTCTGGTATCAATGAGGTCAGGACACCTGCCAGAAAAATACCCACCAGAAGCAATGGGAATATGGTCTTGAAAAATGTCCAAGTATCTTTCAGCCAGCTTTTTATTTCTTCTTTTCTAAAACTGAGTTTAAGTTCAATCAACAGCAAAGAAATTAATCCTATCGATCCGACTGTTTTTATTTCTGTTCCTATTTTTGAAGCTCCGATAATTAGTATCGCAAAGAGTGTTGCAAAAAATATAAGCAAATGGTTGTGCTTTAAACCATCGATGATTTTTCTTGGAAGCGACTTTCTTATACCGCTCAACCTCTTTTCTTCTTCCTTTACCAACGAAGAAACCAATCTTTTATCTTCAACCTCTTCTTCCTTGAAAAAAGCACTAATTATTATACCAATTACTATTGCGAATGTAACAGACAGAATTATTCGTGAAATAGCGAAGTCCCATCCTAAGACACTTCCTGTGAAAATTATTGCAAGAATATTTGTGGCAGGAGCTGTATAAAGAAAAGCTATTGCAGGTCCTATGCCAGCGCCTTTCTTTTTTATTCCTGCGAACAACGGCAGTATGGTGCATGAACATACAGCGAGTAATAATCCAGCAACTACAGACAAAGGATAAGCTTTGTATTTCGGCACATTCTTTCCAAGGTATTTTATTATTTTATCTTTTGGTAGAAGTGCCGACATCGCACCTGCTATGAAGAATGCTGGAATCAAGCATGTCAACACATGCGCTGCCAAATAATCTATCAAGGCAAATATTCCTGAGCTAAAGGCTTTCAAAGCAACATCATAAATCATTTTTCAATCTCCTTTGAAAGTTTAATTAAATCAAAGATTTTTTTGTTAACTACACTGTATATGACCATTTTGCCTTCTCTCCTTGATTTTATTATGTTAGCGTTCTCTAGGACTCTCAAGTGCTGTGAAACAGTTGGTTGTGCTTTCTTAGTGAGAGGAACGAATTCACAAGCGCAAATTTCTCTTTTTTCTAGAAGCTCTACTATTTTTAATCTCGTTGAGTCCGAAAGTGCCTTTAAAGTTTTTGATGGCATTTATGATATATTGATATATTCGAATATATAAATATGACATAAATTCAGAATCTTTTAGAACATGATGCGAGAGGTGGGATTTGAATTTGCACCCTGCTTGGATATTAAAAAATATTTTGACTTTTCCCTGAACGTCTCTATGTTATATAACTTGGAAAAGAAAAGTGAAATCATCGAGCACATCCCTATCCTCTCAGTGTTTTCCTTCATCTTCTTCGCATCCAAACCAAGAGAAGAAATGCTGCAAGAAATGAGAGTATTGCGCCATAGAGAAATGCGACAGAGGAAGATATGGCAACCCATAAAGTCCCGACTATAAAACTGGAGATGAAATCACCTATTCCATCAACAGTTTGGAGAGCCCCATATCCAGTTCCCCTCATGTTCGATGGAAGGAGGTCAGCGGCGTATGCCTTCTCCAAAGCAGTATATGCCGCAGCGCTTATTCCCGACAAGACGAATAGAAAAACGAAATAAAAAATATTTGTTGAAGTTATCACGAATCCAAGCGACATAATTCCGAAAAGGAAAAATCCGAATATTGCAAGAAGAGTTCTCTTCCCAAACTTATCGCTTAGACTTCCTACCCCATAATCGGCTAAAGCCTGTGCGATGTTCCTTATAGCATAAAGGAGCACTGACAAAGTCCCTGCAAAAATTATTCCTGTAGTTGGCGATAAGACTTCCTGTGCTCTCAGAAGTAGCAAAGTTCTGTTAAAGTTCCCTATTCCGAAGATAAACATTATCAAAATGAAAATCTGGAATTCTTTCGGCAAAGACTTTATATGGGCAAAAAAACTTCTTACCTTGCCTTTTATGATTCTAGGTTTTTCCTTGATGAAAATAGCCACAGTCAAAACAGCCAATGCGCCTGGGATGAACGACATGAAAAAGATGTTTCTAAAACCCAATAAGGGAATGAAAAAGAATGCTAGCAGGGGTCCTATTATCGCGCCCAAAGTATCCATTGCTCGATGAAAGCCGAACGCATGACCATAGAATTTCCTATCTACAGATTCTGCCAATAAAGCATCTCTCGGCGGCTCTCTTGTCCCCCTTCCTATCCAGCCAAGAACTCTGTAAAACAGAATCTCAAGCCAGCTCTTCGCGAAACCTATCATCCCGACAAACAATCCAGTGAGCAAATAACCCAATACCATCAGCGGCTTTCTTTTCTTCAATCTGTCGCTCAACCATCCAGAAAACATTTTTACGAAACTACTTGACGCGTCCGATAATCCTGTAATAAGACCTAACAGTTGAGGTGCCGAAGCTCCCACTAATTCTGTCAAAAACGCAGGCAGAGTAGCTGTAGCCATTTCATGGCTGGTATCACTTAACAGACTTGTAAATCCCATCGCTGCTACGTTTTTGTTCAACCATTTTTTGTTTGACATATTTCGTCATCATCTAAGAGAAGCTATCGTCCATAAATGGCGATTAAGGCTAGCTTCACAGCCTTATTTATCTTTTTATCAATTCCATTATTTAACTTTTCAACTTTTCATCTCTTTTGCTAATAAATATTTCCTTGAACGACATACTAAAACAGGAAGAATTTCTAAGAGAAATCTATATCCGAAAAGCTTATATAGTATTATGAATATATATTCAATATCAATAATGAATACTAATTCATAATGGAGGTAGAAATATGCCATGTCCAGGAAGTAAAATAAGAAGTAAAGGAAAAGGTCGCGGCCTCGGTAGAGGCAATGGAAAAGGACCTATTGGGATTCCATATAAACAAAAAGGGAGGTGAAATAAAATGCCAGGAAGAGACGGAACAGGACCTTCAGGACAAGGACCTCTTACAGGTAGAGGTTTAGGACCTTGCGGTAGAGGTCTGGGTTTCAGAAGAGGATTTGGTAGAGGTTTTGGCTGGAGAAGACAATATTTTGATGAACCAGCATTTGAGCCAGTAACATTAACAAAACAAGAACAGAAGAAGATTCTGGAAGAAGAACTGAAAGAAATTGAAGCAGAAAAAGAAGCAATCGAAAAAAGACTAAAAGAAATGAAGTAAATTTTGATTTTTCTTTTTTATTTTCAAAAGCTTTAAATAAATACGAATATGTATTCATATTGAAAGATGTTATAGAATATGAATAAATTAAAAAGAGGAAGAAGAAATAAATTCTTTTTTATTATAGGAATAGTCATAATGGTTTCTATTTTAGCTGTATCACTATATTTCTACAATATCCACAAAATTGAA
>Ga0315282_10017772_pt1 | contig 10239 bp, 4 predicted proteins | sample YL17G07_20_MG_FD_203693 | JGI IMG/M metagenome (GOLD analysis project Ga0315282, IMG submission 203693) | Sediment microbial communities from Yellowstone Lake, YNP, Wyoming, USA - YL17G07_20 | ecosystem: Environmental > Aquatic > Freshwater > Lake > Sediment | place: USA: Wyoming | collected... | reverse complement strand
AGGTCGGCGAGATGATCAAGAACCCGCCGCCCGCGCCGCCGCCGTCGCTTTCGGCCGGCAAGCCGGCGAAGGCGTCCAGCATCTGGGATGCGCCGGGGTACGAGGCCGACAAGGCGTTCGATGACGATGACACGACGCGCTGGGGGGCCGATCCCAAGGCACGCAGCGGGTGGCTTGAGGTTGACCTGCAGAAGGAGACCCAGATCGGCCGCGCCGTGATCAAGGAACTGGGATTCCATCGCACGCAGGAGTTCGCCATCGAGTACAAGGACGGCGAAGCGTGGAAGGAACTCGCGAAGGGCACCACAATCGCCGGCGAGAAGACGCTGGACTTCACGCCCGTCAGCGCGCGTTACGTGAGGCTGAACATTCTCAAGGCCAATGAAGTGCCGACGATTGAGGAGTTCCAGCTCTTCGCGCCCGCTGCGAAATAGGCGGGACGCGGGACCTGTTCAGCGCTGCTGCCGCGGCTGCGACAGCCGGTTGACCAGTACCACCACGCTGCCCGGCAGCGGCTGCCTGCCGAGGATGTGCCGGGCTTCGTCGCGGAATGCGTTCCAGGTATCCTGACCGCTGCTGCGGCAGGCGAGGGCGAACAGGAAGACCTGGTCAGGGCCGGTGAGCTGCGCAGTGGATTCCCGGACGAGCGCAGCGGTCAGCTTGTTCGCGCCGGGTATCAGCAGGACCGCGGCGGCCTTGGCGAAGGCGCTGCCGTCGGCGCTCAACAATGCTTGCGCCCTCTCCCGAATCTCTTTGTCGTCCGGCAGCAGCAGCGCGGCGTAGAGCAGCGCGGGCGAGCAGTCGTTCGCGGTGGCGAACGATTCCCGCGGAACAGCGGCGGCGAGCGGGCGGACCGCGGCGGCCAGGGCGGAAAGTTCCAGGTTCTTCGGCAGCGCTCTGGCGCTCTCGGCAATCAGCCACGCCGAGCGCAGGCCGGGCAGAGGGTTCGCCTTCAGCGCATCCGGCAGAGCGGGGCTTCTCCACGCGACCTGCAGTTCGGTGAGCGCCTCCTGGTTCAGTTCGCCGCCGAGGGCGGCGGAGAGGAGGCTCCAGGTCTGCGCTTCAAGCGCCTGCGAAACGCGGGCACGAGCCTGCGCGTCTATCGAGCGCGCAAGGAGCGCCTGGTTCTTTTCCGCACGCTTGGCAGTTACCTCATGCAGCGGCTTCAGGGCCAGCGCGACGGTGCCTTGCGGATTAGCCAGCGCAGCTACGACGCCCGCCACGGCGCTGTGCACGCGGCCGTCGCCCCAGACGAGCAGTTGGCCCGGCGCTTTCCAGAGCATGTCCTCAGTCGCGAGGCCGAGTTCCTTCCGCACAGCGCGGATGAATGCCGGCGGGTCCCACGCGCCGTCTTCACCGACGACGGGACTCACTAGCGGCGACACGTCGTAGACCCAGGCGCATGCGGTAGCGCCACGCCGCTCAGACAGAACAACGAGCCGGTCCTTCTCCAGGCGCCAGTCGAGCTTGGCGGGGCGCACGAGCCATTCGAGCGCTTCGCTCAGCTTCGCGTTGCGCAGGTCCAGCCACGTCACGCGGAGTTCCGGGACGTTCGCCAGATCGGCGGCGTCTTCCACACTGCCCGGGGTCAGCTCAATCGTCACGCCCGCGGCCTGTGCAACTGCTTTCAATGCGCCGGGCAGCGGCTGATCGCGGATGACGAGGTCGAGGCGCGTATCGAGCGCCGGGAACTCCTTCGTCCACGCGGCGGCGAGCGCCTGGTTGGTGTCGGCGATCATCTGCAGGACCTTCGCGGGCGGAACGCCAATGCGGAGGTCTTTGCCCGCCGCGGATGTCTGGAGCAGGAACAGCGCCGCCAGCCGCGCGCGGGCGTCGAGCAATCTGCCGGCCTTCCGATGCTCGCCGGCTTCCTTCGCGAGTGTGACGGCGCGCTGCTGGAGTATTTCGGCCAGCGTCGGCGCAGGCTCCGCGGCAGCGGCCAGCGCACTCGCCATGGCCAGAACAAGCGTCGTCTGCGCGCGTCGTATCGGTGACATGCGTTCCCCCCTTACGGCTGGAGCTGCAGGTAACGGTAGTAGACTTCGAGGCACAGGCTGAAAAGCGCCGTCTGCCCCGCGCGGCCCAGTTCGCCGCCAAGCGGACCGACCGGGTTCCAGCTTCCGGCGTCGTCGCCGGTCTTGGACTGGTTGGCCGTCAGCGCCTGCTTCAGCGGCTCGTTCCATTTCTTCCACGTGTCGCCGCCCTGCTGGAACGCAGTGAGCGAGCCGAAGTACCAGTAGAGCGTGTCAACCTTCTCTCCCTTGCCGTCCCAGGCAGGCAGGCCGGCTTTGGCGATGAACCAGTCGGCACTTGGCTGCAGCTCCTCCTTCTTCGACCCCAGGAGGTGACGCGCGGCCAACGCCATGGCAGTCAGCGTCGGCGCCTGTTCCGGCTGCTCGGTCTGAGTCGAAAGCCAATAAACCGACGCAGGTTTGTCGCCGGTCTGCTTGTGTTCCACGCTGTCGAGGAACTTGGTGGCGCGGTCGAGCGCGTCGGGCGGCACCGTCAGAGCAGCCGACTTGGCGGATTTCAGCGCCAGCACGGCCCACGCTGTTGCGCGCAGGTCGGCGGGATCGCCGGCCTTCCAGCCCCAGCCGCCCGTGGGCTGCTGGATGCTGACGAGGCGGTCCACAGCCTTCTGTGCGGCGGCCTTCGTGTCCGGGACGTTGGCCATGCCGGCGGCTTCGGCGAGGGCGAGCGCGGAGAGCGCGTGCGGCGGGCCGACGCGTTGCGGCTTCTGCGAATCGCTCGGGTCAATAACCGCGCCGTCGGCAGCCTGCAGCTTCTTCAGCCACGCCACGGCCCGCTGCACGTTGCCCTTGTACTGGCCGACCTTCTCTGTGTGGCCCGCGCCGAGGAAGCTCAGCAGCGCGAGGCTCGTGACAACCGTGTCGTTCTTCTCGGTGGCGCCAAGTTTCTTCGAGTCACAGTGGCCATCCGCTTCCTGGTGGTACGCCAGCCAGCGCAGGCCTGTATCCACGCCGCTTTCCGTGGCGCGCGAGCCGCCGTGCCGTTTGACCATCAACCTACGCCCGCCGCCGTTGCGCACTCCGAAGCTGCCTTGGCCGCTGCCGCTGTCAACGCCCATGCCGTTCCCGCCGCCCCAGCCTCCGCCTGTGCCGGGCGAGGCTGCGCCGCCGACGCCGATGAGGTCCTCGAGGCTGTTGCCGCCCATGCCCCAGCCGCCGACGTCACCGCCCGTGGCACTGAAGAATATGGGCGCTTCTGCGTTGCCGAATGCGCTCTGCGTGTCCGGGCGGTCGGGGTTGACTGTCTCGAAGTGATCGCCAAGCTCTTCTTTCGCAAGCAGCTCAGGCGGCACAACGACTGTTCTGGCTGTTCCGCCGCCCCAGCCGCCGCCGCCGTCGAGCTGCAGGTAGCGGTAGTAAACCTCAAGACACAGACAGCTCAGCGCCGTCTGGCCGACGCGGCCCCAGTCTTCCGAGCCGATGCCCGTGGCCGCCCAACTGCCGGCCGTAGCTCCGTCGTGACTCTGGCCGGCGAGCAGCGCGTTCTTGGTGGCAGTGTTCCACTGGCGCCACAGGTCGCCGCCTTGCTGGAAGACGGCAAGCGTGCCGAAGTACCAGTGCTGGAGATCGGCCGTGCCGCCATCCGGGCCCCATGGTGAGCGCGGCAAGCCGCCCTTCCAGACGAACCACTGCGTGGTCGGCAGGAGTTCCTCCTTCTTGTAGCCGAGGAACTGCCGCGCGAGCGCGCCGGCGGCGGTGAGGCGGTGCGCCTGCGCCTGGTCCTCATTCTGTGGCGAACGCCAGAACCGCGAGGCAACGCTGCCGTCATCAGCCGGGGCGTTCTTGTGCTCGACGCGTTCGAGGAACTTAATGGCGCCATCGAAAGCCGCAGGTTCAACCGTCAGGCCGGCGACCTTGGCCGACTTGAGCGCCATGACGAACCAAGCTGTCGCGAGGAGGTCTTCGTCTTCGCCGGCCTTGTATGCCCAGCCGCCGCGCGAGTTGTCTTTGAGCACGGTCTGCGCCCCGACGCACCAGCCGATGGCCTTCTGCGCAGCGGCTCGCGTGTCGGGCATGTTGGCCATGCCGGCGGATTCGGCCATGGCCAGCGCCGCGGTGGCCTGCGGATGCAAGACCGCGAGACGGCGCGCCGTATCGGAGGGGTCAGCGATACAGCCGTCAGCGCCCTGCTTGCTTCTGAGCCACGCGACGGCCGCGCTGACGTTGCTCTTGAACTGCCCGACCTTTTCCGTGTGGCCCGCGCCGAGGAAGGCGAGGAGGGCGAGGCCGGTCACGGTGGTGTCGGTCTTCACTGCCGCGCCGTATTTGACGGCGTCGAAGTGGCCGTCGGCCTCCTGGTGTGTGGCAAGCCACAGCAGTGCGGGATCGCCGCCGCGAGCCGGGTCTGCGGCAGCGGCCTGGCTTTCCTCCCAGTTGCTGAAGAAACCTTCGTAGCGCGTGCCGTCAGGGAGCGGCACGGGCACGACCATGCGGCGCGGCGGACGCGCGGGCGGCTTGAGGTTCTTGGCGTCGGCCTCATCCACGGCGACAAAGCTCGTGTATTGGCTCATCAGCGAGTATTCCAGCGCGATGCGCGTCACTTCCTCGGCGACTTCGGGCGAGCCCTTGTAGTACGTCTGCTGCATCAGGTCCTCGATCTTCTGGCGCGCCCAGACCTTCGCGAGCACGGCATTCTCGCCGCTGCTGGCGGGGAAGACGGCTTCGAGCGGCCAGTTGACAGGCCGGCCTTCGACGTCGCCGCTGACGATGATGGTGCTGCGCAGGTCTCTGTCGCCGGCGAGGTAGAGGCCGTGGAGGATGATCGGGCGGCCGGCCCAGAGTTCCGGGATGCGCGCGGGGTAGATGTCGCTGACGTTGAGGTTGCCCCAGTTGATCTTCGCGTTGGAGAGCTGCGCGCGGTGAATGCGCGACATGACTTCCTGCGCGAGCTCGGCGGAGTTGTCGTTCAGTCCGAGCACCTTGCCCAGGCCGCCGCCCTGGCGGGCCACGCCGTCCACAAGGAACTGGTTGGGCGAACTGCCGATGCCGATGCACCAGAAGCGGATCTGATCGCCGCAGCGCTTGCCGACCTCGGCGATGATCTCGGCTTCGTTGCCGATGAAGCCGTCGGTCAGCATGATGACGATGCGCATGCGCTTGCCGTCGAGCGGGTCGCCGATGGCGGCCTGGATGCCTTTGAGCATTTCGGTGCCGCCGCCGCCGTTGATGGCGTCGGTGAAACTCAAGGCCTTCGCCGTGTTTTCCGTGGTGACGGGAACGGCGCTCGGGAACAGCTTCTGGGTGTTGTTGGCGAAGGTGATGACCTGCACGGTGTCGTCGGTCCGGCACAGGTTCAGCAGGCAACGCATCTCCTCCTTGACCTTCGCCGTAGGCTGGCCGCTCATGGAACCGGAGACGTCCACGAGGAAGCAGATTTCGCGCGGCGGGGCCTTCCGCAGTTCCTCGTCCTCCTGCGGCTGGATCATCAGCATGAAGTAGCCGAGGCTGTCGTCACCGTGACAGAGCACGGCCATTTCGGGCTTCTTGCCCATGACGCCATAGCGCAACACGAAGTCCTTATTGGGGACGCTGTCGGCCGGCGAGAGCACGACGCGGGCTTTGGCGTCACCCGTGCGGGTGGTGGCGACCTCATGGTTGGGGGACTTCAGGTTCTGGATCGGCACGCCGGCGTCGAGCGTCACCGCCAGCGAGATGTCGTGGCCGTTGCGCATGCCGGGCTTGAGCACCGGCGGCGTGATGCGCGACGCGTCGGGCACGCGGTCGGTGTCTGGCGACCAGCCCGTGCCGGACGGGGTGGCAAGCCGTTGGCTATTGGCTATTGGCCGCTGGCTATTGGCTGTTGGCTGCTGGCTATTGGCCGCTGGCTGCGGTGCGGCAGCGTGGGTGGTTTCGTTCGCCGCGAGTCCGCCGACCTTGCCTTTCAGTTCGGGACCGACGGGGGGAACGGCGGACGTGGCGCCGCCGGGGATGTAACGCGGGCCGACGACCATCGGGAAGTGGAACTCGTAGGTGCCCATGTCGTACTTGAGGACGTCCACGTAGCCGATCTCAATGTGGACTTCCTGTTTCGGCGCGATGTTGCCGACGGACTGCGTGAAGATGTTGGGGCGTTCCTGTTCGAGCAGCGCGGCTGTCTTGCCCTGCGCGACGGCTTCCTGGTAGATGCGGCGGGCTTCCTCGCGGCGCTTGACAATGCCCACGATGCGCCGCTGGCCGATGACCATGGTCATCTCGTCCACAGCGGACTGGTGCGGCAAGGGGAAGACGTAGACGGCTTCGATGGTCTCGTCGAGCGGGTTGTGGAACGTCTGGACGACTTTGACGCGCGCGATGAAGCCGGAGATCTGCGCCGTGACGTCGGTGTGCTTGAGCGGGCATTCGACGACCTGGCCATCCTTCTGCGTAACACGCAACGAGCCCTGCGTCACATCCTTGTAGACGCCGTCGCCGGCGCCGGCGCGCGGCGCGAAGCAGAGGGCGAGGAAGAGCCCCGCGGGAAGCAGCGGCAGGGAGAGAGCGCGGGCAGAGTATCTCATGGCGGATCCCTCGAACACAACACCACCCTTGCGTGGACGCACGCAGGAAAATAGCCGTCGTTCATTGAGCTAAACGGATGTGACGGGGATTTCTTGCATTTACTCCGCAAGGTACAGCGCGAACGTTTGTACGGCCAGACATGCGCGGGCTTTCCCAATTGCCAAACGCACACGTTGCGCCGTCACCGCGTTGAAGCGATCCAGCTTCTTGTAACCAACGGTCGTGCCTTTGGCTGCCGGCTGCCAGGCGTTGCCGTCCCAATACTCGATGCCGTAGGCTTCAATCCGCTGGCCCAGCGCAATGGCTTCCTGCACGCAAGAGAGATTGAACTTCGTGGGCTGGCCAAGGTCCACCTCCAGCCAGCCGTCCCTGGCGTTGTCGTCCGTCGCCCAGTACGTGTCGGGATTGCCGTCGAGCGCCTTGCCGGGGCCGAAGGCGGCATCGTTGCCGCGCGTGTTGCTGGCGGTAGCGGAGCGGCTGGCGGCCAAGTCGGTCTTGAAGATGGCGTCGAGGCGCGCGCGGAATTCGGCGAGGCGCTGCACGTCCAGGTCGCAGAAGAGCCCCTTGTCGTTGGGCGGGACATTGAGCAGCAGCAGGCTGTTGCGCCCGACCGATCTGAAGTACAGGTCCACGAGGTTCTCGGCCGAACGGACTTTGCCGTCTTCCTTCTTGTGCCAGAACCAGCCGGGCCGGATCGAAACGTCGCATTCGCCGGGCCGCCACAGGGTGCCGTTGGCGTCGCCGTGCTGCAGCGACTGGATGACATCCTTGCCCGACTGCCCGGGAAACGTGACCTTGGCCGGGTCAACGGGCGACCGGCACGGATCGCCCGCCGTGCCCTGCTCGTTGCCAATCCAGCGGATGTCCGGGCCGGCGTCGGAGAACATGAGCGCATCGGGCTGGAGCTTGCGGACGGTGGCACGGAAGCCGTCCCAGTCGTATACCTGCCGCTTGCCGTTCGGCCCTTCGCCGCACGCGCCGTCGAACCAGACTTCGGCAATCGGCCCGTAGTTCGTGAGCAGTTCGGTGAGCTGGTTCTTGTAGTGTTCGTTATACTTCGGCGAATCGCCGTACGTCTTCTCGTGCCTGTCCCAGGGCGAGAGGTAGAGGCCGACCTTCAGGCCTTCCTTGCGCGCGGCGTCAACGAACTCGCGCACCACGTCGCCCTTGCCGTCGCGCCACGGGCTGCTCTTCACGCAGTGTTCCGTCAACGCGCTGGGCCAGAGGCAGAAGCCGTCGTGGTGCTTGGCGGTAAGAATCATCAGCTTGAAGCCGCCCGCTTTGGCGGCGCGCGCCCACTGGCCGGCGTCGAGAGCGACGGGGTTGAAGATCCTCGGGTCTTCCTTGCCTTCGCCCCATTCCCTGTCGGTGAAGGTGTTGACGGTGAAGTGGACGAACAGCGTCAGCTCGCCGCGCTGCCATTCAAGCTGTTGGCGCGTGGGCACGGGCAGGAGCGGTTCGGGAGCGGCGGCGCAGGCGAGGCCCGCGGCGAACACGGCGGCAAGCAGCAGCATGTTGAGCATGGTTGGCCTTCCTTTCCGAGCGGATAATTTCCCATCCTGATGTCGCGATGCTTTCCTACGCCTTCTTGAACAGGCCGAGCAGGCCGGTCTTGGCCTGCGGCTGCGGCGGATTGGGGCGCGTGCCTTCGGGCGGCGTGGCGGTCGGCGGAGCGGCGGGCGGGGGCGGAGCGGCGGGCAGGGGCGGAGCTGCTGCTGCTGCTTGTGGCTGTTGGCTGTTGGCCATTGGCTGCTGGGCCGGGGGGGCGGCGGCGGCGGGCGTGGATGTCTTGGGCGCAACGGCTGTCGCGCTGGGCGTGGAGGTCTTGGGGGCCAAAGCGGAGACGCCAGCCGTGGACGTCTTCGGAGCCGCAGCGGCGACGCCAGGCGTGGAGGTCTTGGGGGCCACAGCGGCGACGCCAGGCGTGGACGTCTTGCCCGGCGGACGGCCCCCGCTGAACGCGGACAGGCGTGGGAGCGCCGTGGCGGAGATGGCTTTCATCGCCTGGCTGGAGCCGCCTGCCGGCGCCGTTCTGACGCCCGGCGCAGCAGGAGCGGCCGGGGGGGGTGCGGCAACGACGGCAGCGGGCGCACGCGTGGTGCTGGCGGCCGCCGCAATGACGCCCGGCGCTGGAGCCGGCACGAACGGCGGCGCAGGCGCGGCGGGCGCCACGCCCGTGGCGGGCGTGGGCAGCTTGGGGATTGGCTGCGGCGCCGGCGTGGCGTCGAGCAACATTGTGCCGAGCGGCGAGAGCGAATACTGATCCTTGTCCCTCCTGAGGTCCTTGGCGTGGCGTTCGAGCGTGGCGCGGATGTCCTTCCAGGTGCTGACGAACTGGCAGACTTTGCAGCCGCTCAGCCGTTCCAGTTCGTCCAGGACGTCGTGGTTCATCAGGCCGGCCCCAACAATGACCAGGGTCTTGCCGATCTTGTCCACAGTGATGAACTGGTATTCGTAATACATCCGCTCCGGGAACGTGCTCAGCACCTCGGGTGTGATGGTGCAGCTCTGCGACGCCACGAACGGAAGACTGAACTGCTGGACAATGGTCTGGGCGATGGCTTCTTCGGAGACAAAGCCGAGCTTGACCAGGGCTTCGCCGAGGAACAGGTTACTCTTGCGCTGTTCGTCCAGCGCGGCACGGAGCTGCTCTTCGCTGAGCAGCCCTTCCGCCTGGAGCAACTCGCCCAGGCGCCGCTTGGTCATCCGCGTAATGCGCGCCACTAACCACCTGTTTCGTCTTGGCTGACGGAGAAAGTGAGGACTTTTCCCCGACGGCACCAGCCTTTGTGTTTATTTAGCCCTCGAATCTTGTAAAGTCAAGCTGCTGCGTGCTGGTAAGGCGGTCGCATTGTGGCCGGGCAGGGGAAGAAAGCCGGCGTCGTCGCTGCCGGAGGCGGCCCGCGCCAAAGGCAGGCGAACGGCACGCATCGGTCTGCGGACAGCAGCAGCGCAGCTCGCATGCCACACCCGAACAGCGCGCGGCGCGGTGTATGCGGAGACGATGAAGGCCGAGGAGCATCTGGGCAAAGCAGGGGCACTCGAGAAGGATCGGGTATGAGAGTGATCAGGTTGATCACGCTGTCACTGTGCCTGCTGGAGCCTGCGATCCTCGCGGGCGAATCCGGCCAGGGCAGCGCGGACACTGACGCCGGCGGGAAGAAGGTGCTGGACCGCGCGGAAGTGCTGCCGGCGCTGCGTCCCGCAGTAAAGGAACTGCTCGCCGACATTGAGGCCAAGGCCGGCCTGCAGGTTGTGTTCCGGGAACTGCCGCCGAGTTCCTACGTGGTCGCCGAGTACTGGTTCGACACCGCGAAGAACACGCCGAACGTGTACCTGCGCCGGGGCTGGCAGGACGTGGACGTGGCGCACGAACTGATGCACATGAAGCTGGAGCTGAGGGAAGGCTTCCGGGTGCTCGCCTGGCGCCGTGACGTCCCACATTCCAAGGAGATCGAAGCTGCATTCGGCCGCTTGCGCGGCTACGTGGACGACCAGGTCGTCCACGTGCGGCTTGTGCGTGCGGGCTACAAGGCCGACGGCGAGGTGCTCAAACCGCAGCTCTTCGATAGCATCTACACGAACGCGACCCGCTACCTGAAGGAGGGCCGCGCGCGCGCCAACGACGGCATGGCGCACTTAGACGCTCTGGGGCACGGCGACCTGTGCCGGGCCACGTTCCTGGTGCAGGCGGAACTGGTCCTGAAGTTCT
>Ga0315282_10017771_pt1 | contig 10240 bp, 4 predicted proteins | sample YL17G07_20_MG_FD_203693 | JGI IMG/M metagenome (GOLD analysis project Ga0315282, IMG submission 203693) | Sediment microbial communities from Yellowstone Lake, YNP, Wyoming, USA - YL17G07_20 | ecosystem: Environmental > Aquatic > Freshwater > Lake > Sediment | place: USA: Wyoming | collected... | reverse complement strand
ATCCGGACGTTTCATATGCGTCGGAGTGGGATGGCCCAAGCCCGATGTACGTATTATAAGCAGAACAAGGTGTTGGCTGAGGGGATCAAGACCTCGTGGTTATCGGAGTTCCAGGCTTCGTCCGAGGAGCCGCGTGTGGTGATGAACGGCGAGACATTGATTCGTTTTGATTCCGATCATTACCAGAAGACCGGCGAATGGCGCTATCATGTGACGCTGGCCGTGAAGCGGCAGAAGGTCGACCTGGTGTTCACGGGGATCACGCCGGGGTGGAAGATGGAGACGATGCGGAACTCCTGGGTGGTGCCGCTGCCCAAGGCACATGTCGAGGGGACCGTGACCGTGGATGGCACGGAGCAGCGGGTCCGGGGGATCGGGTACCATGACCATAACTGGGATTACCCGTTTTTCACCACGTGGCTGCGAAGCTCCGGGTGGTACTGGGGTCGGGTCATCGGTGAGCAGGCGACTGCGATCTGGGCGAAGACGACGGACAGCCTGCAGCGCAGCCAGCTCATCCTCGTGGTCAATCAGCTTGGTCCGGAGGGCCGATATTTCACGGTGCCGCCGGAGCATATCATGATTTCGGCCGAGCGGTTTGAGCCGCGGGGAGGCCAGCGGATCCCGACGCAGTTCGTGCTTTCTGCTTCGGATCCGGGGAACCCGGATTTCTCCATGGATATCCGGATGACGGCGGACCAGATCCAGCATAACCGGATTTTCACGGCGCATTACTGGCGGTACCATGCCAAATCAAAAGGGATGATCAGCCTGCGAGGGCGGCGGGAGTCGTTCGACGACCATACGCAGATCCTGGAGCGGCTGATGTTCCGGCGGATGCAGTGATACATATTATTTTTAGGTTGGAAAAAAGAAAAAGGGAGGGAATCAGGCGTGAAGCCTGATTAGTCTTAGGTCACGTCGAACTGATAGCTCGACATCATCGTCTTCCCATCGCTGTCAACCAGGATGCCTCCCACTGGATTGCGGAAGACCGTGTACACCCGGTAGACGCCAGGACCACGCGTCAGGTCGCACGCACGGACATGCTGATTGAAGATCTCGTCTAACGGGAGCTGCTGATTATGCTCGACCATGCGCGGACCGGTCTCATTGATCGTATCATTGTCCACGACCCAGTCCCCGGACTTCGGATCCTTGTACTGCACCTGGATCAACAGATACCCCTTGATGTCCGTGGAGCCGGTGTTCTTCAGCTTCGACTGGTTCCGATACGTGATGACCAGCTTCGGCTGATACCCGCTCCCCTGCTCGCTGCTATACACCCCGATGTATTCGCTGCCCGTGGGTGATGTGCCGCTGATATCCCGGCTGCTGCGCAGGCACAGTCGGGTCCAGCCGGATTGATTGATCCAACCCAGTCCGGTGCTGTTCAGGGTGATGGCGTTGTACCCGGTGGTGAAGCCGTTGGTGTTGAACTGGCCGCCGTCGCCTGAGTAGTGGCTCTTGTTGTAGTCCGTGGCCTTCAAGGGATCATCGGGGTAGATCGGCTGTCCGTTCTGCACTGTCACCAGGAAGTCCGTCGTTGAGTAATCGCTGTATTTGTAGAGGGAGAGGGTCACGGTGTCGATGGCCGCGCTCATCTGCAAGGGCCCCGTGTCGAAATAGAGGAATCCCCGGTAGACATAGTAGGTGCCAGGGACTCCCGAGACCTTTCTCTGACCGATGTTGAAATACGTGTTGGCATCGCTAATAGTCCCTTGGCTCGCGGTCCATGCCGTATTGTAGCTGGTACTGGAGGCGGAGATATGCCCGTCGCTGGAACTCGAATACAATGTTATCGACGGGTCGACCACGACCGGGAACGTCATATCATTCAGGGCTGACACAGGCAGTCCGGAGAGGAGATACCAACCGCCATTTTCCCTGAGGAGACGATAGGTCAAGGATCTTGCATTCTCTCTCTGGTTCTCTTCATAGGCTTCCCCGAGGGGCAACGCGCAGGCGAGGCGACCGAGGGCGTCTCTCAGATCGATACCTCCCTGAGAGATAGTGACATTGCCAGTGATCTCCATCGAACCATTGTGCAGGCTCAGGCTTTGGGCATCGAGTCTGGTGATGAATACCAGATAGGAGCCTGCACTGAGGCCATAGGCTGAGGGCGGGTGTGTCTGGAGGAAGGCCTTCGTCGTATTGCTCAGTCTGATCTCCTCCTTCAACATCGTGTTCCCATAGGAGTATGTTACGTTCGTGCCGAGGAATGCTCCGGGATACGTGATGGTGTTGCCATCGGTCTGGCCTTGGCTGCTCTGGATGTCCTGCAAGACCATATGCCGCCAGTTTTGAGAGGGATCCAGATATCCGACTGCCTGCAACTGAGTCCTGACCACAGAGACTGTTGGATCTTGGGATTTGTTGTAGGCGAAGGCCACGGGCCAGTTCGCTTGTATGTCCGGTTTGAAATAACATGTGTACAAGCCGTGGTCGTTTCCGATGCGGTACCCGTACGGGTAGGCGGGATGCTGAGCCCCCAGATATGTGAGGGTGTGGGTGATGGGTGTCCAGTCGCCGGTCTGGTTCTGGTAGTTGACTGGTCCGGCGGAGATCTCTAGGACGTTTCTCTCCTGGGCGGCGTCGTAGTATTTGTCCCAGTCGAGGCCGCGGCCGACGAGCGTGTAATTCGATGGCGGTGTGGGCGGGTCGGTGAGTTCGATGTAGTCGGTGCCGTTGTAGCTGTTTGTGAGTGTGGCGATGCTGAGTTGTGCATGTGCCTCGACATGGAAATGCTGTGGTGTGGAGCTGTTTGTGTTCGTAGCATTGTCTGTGGCCCATATGGTGTAGTTGTATTGGCCGGTCTGCCATGGGGCGGTGATGGTGTATCGGTAGTGGGTTCCGCTGATGTGGGTCATGGTGTAGTTGGAGGTGCTCCCCGGTCCTGTGGTGAGTGAGATGGTGACGGTGTTGATGCCGCTGTCCGGGTCGGTGGCGTTGGTATTGATCGTGATGTTGGTGCCGAAGCATGTGGTGTGTGGGGTTTCGCTGATGTTGATGATCTGGGGGAGTGAGTTCTCTGCGGTGTAGCTGCAGAGGAGTGAGCAGTATTGTGTGCTTGGGGTGAATGTGGCGAGGGTTGGGGGTGTCCCGTTGCCGTAACTGTAGGAGTAGTATCGTCCTCGTTGTTGGGTTGTGGTGGTGGAGTAGAGGTGTCCGCTTTGGCAGTCGGCCCAGCAGGTGAGGATGTAGGTGGTGTTTTTTGTGAGGACGGGTTTGGGGTCGGTGAAGTTGAAGATGTCGGCTTGGCCGGTGTGTTCTTCGGTGGTTCCGATGAGGTGGTTGTCGCTGGCGCGGTAGATCATGCATTTCATCCGTGGCAGTCCTGGTGGGTAGGTGACTGTTTCCGTGGTGGGGTGGAGTCGGGTGATGTTGTCTGCGTAGCCGCATTCGTGGGCGGTGAAGGTGGTGCCGGTGATGTTGTCGGTGAGGTCTTGGTCGTTGTCTCCGAGGGTGGTGGTGCCGAGTGGGTGGTAGAGGTGGTACCAGGCTGAGGAGTCGCTGGTGTCGTTGATGAAGCTGGTGTTGTAGCCATAGACGATTTCGTTGATGCGGCCTGTGGAATTGTAGAGTGTGAGGTCGATAGAGTAGTTCCCCTGGCTGTCGGGGTCAGGGATCGGGACGACGAGAGAGGCGTTCAGGATGCCTCCGTTGACGATGAAATTTTGGTGGTCAGCGCTCGGTACATATCCACCGGTTCCATTGACGTCGTATCCAAGGTCGACTTCCACACGGACTTTGTCGCTAGGGAGGATAGAATGGATGGTGAAGTTCGCCTGGATCGAGTCGTGTAAATGGTCGCCGTCGTTGGGTGAGTCGATGGCGGTGTAGGTGACGTTGGTGAACCAGCAGTTGGGGTTCATGGTGTAGTAGCGGGTCGTGTTGAGGATGAGGCTTGCGGTGGCGTTCACCTCAAGGGGATCGTAGTAGGCCATGGCGTCCCCTTGTTCATGATCCAAGCCGTCTCGATGATGCAATCTCCATGTGAGGATGGGTAGAGACGTGTTTTCTTTCAGGAAACTGATAATTTGGTGTGTCCCGTTCTTGTAGAAGGGGGTGTGGTCGCTGAAATAGAACGGCGAATTGTCGACGTTCATGGTTCGCAGATCGGTGGCTCCTTGGACACGGTTGGTGAAGTCGGTGTCGTTGGCTATGGCTTGGAGGGTCGCGTTCAGCTGTTCGTTATTCGAGGTGAGCCAGAGGGCTTGTCGTGGAGAGGGTTGGGTGTAGCCGAGTTGGTTGAGGTCGATGACGAGCGAGATGTTATCCTTGTAATGGTTGTAGACGTAGGAGAATGCGCCTCTGGCTCCTGTTTCTTCGCCGCTGAAGGCGATGAACCGGATGGTGTTTTTTGGTGTGATGTGGGATTCGTTGAAGTGCTTGGCGATAGCGAGCTCGATGCCCATACCAATGGCGGCGTCCGCGGTTGCTTGGTTGTGAAATCCATCGTAGAGGCAGCCGATGACCGTGATGTTGTTGGTGTCGGTTCCGTTGAGCTGGCCGATGACGTTGTAGCTTTCGATAGACTCGTTCCAGGTTTGGTCGAGGACGTAGTCTATGGTATAATTCTCGGTTTCATTGACTATGGAGCGCCCGAGGGTTCTGTTGATGAAGATGAGAGGGAGTGCGTAATATGGCTTGTGTGCTTCATTGTAGGTGTTGTTGTTGTGATCATAGAGGACGAGCCCTTTGAAATAGTTGCTAAAATGCCAACCCCATACCTCAAGACATTGTTTTTGATCTTTCAATTGACTAACTAGCCAATTAATAAAAGGTCTATTGGATGAGTGATTTAAAAGAAAGTTGGTGATTTCGTTCCATCCTTCCCAGTATCTTGTATCTTTATTTGGGTTGAAGGCTTGGTCTTCGCCGATGAAAACAAAGCCACCTCCTTTGCTTGTTTCTGTATCATTGGTAAAACCTGGGATTTTTGAGGCATTCTCGGGGTGCTCGTCGAGTTCTTCCAGGGTTATATTACTCTTGTTCAGAAACTGCTCGAGAAGAAAGGTTGTAAGTGCTGAGACATTCCCGGACATGATTGACTCATTGGTTATAATCTGCCAAAGAATCGTGGAAGTTAAGTTGTTCAGGAAATCGCTAAGACCATAGGGACGAGGTACTATTACGATACCTGTTTCATTATACACATGGCTCATGCTGTTCAAATTAAAATTCCATCCCGCAAACCGGCAAAGAGCCCAGTTCCATCGTGGGCATATGAAAAAATCTTTGATGTACTGTGGAGCCCCATTCTTATAGTGGATAGACAAGTTCTGAGTATTTACGACTAGGTCGGAGGTGAAATTATAATGATAGCCAGTATCCTTAAATTCTTCGGATGAATTTGATGTAATTTGTTCTTCTTTGGTCCAGAGACCAGCATCGTTCATCCATTGACTAATATTGCTAGCAGCCCTCCATTCTCCGAAGGTGCCGAATGATCTACCTTTTGGAAAAAATTTTACTATATCACTCAAATTTTCAATTATTGAGTGTAAATATGTTTCATTAATTTTATCCCCAATAAAATTTCCGCTACCTGCGTCGTCAGCTTTTACTCCTATATTTTCCGGTCTAATTATTATGATTGTCGATGCAATCATTAATATGCATGTCATTAATGTAAAAATTTTATTAGTCATTTTTATCTCCGTATCAGAAATTGGGTTATTCTTAATTAAGATATAGTTGGGATCACTGAAAGTATTCGTGGGCTTTGATGGCATGTTAAGGTCCGCCTCCGGATAACAAGATAGACCAATGGAGGTGAAACGAATCCTTTACGCAGGATTAGACATCCATAAAACAACCTGTCAGGCCAGCATATACACAACCGACGGCAAAACCATAAAAAAAGGAAAAATCACCAATAAACCAGACAAGATCCAAGACTTCTTCAAAGAATTCACCGAGCTCACCATCGCAATAGAGGCCTGCGCCAACTGGGAACCCGTGTTCGAGGCGCTCGAACACGCGGGTCACCGCGTGGTCCTCGCACACCCACTCAAAACCCGCATGATCGCGGAATCCAAAGTCAAAACCGACAAGGTCGACGCGGCGATCCTCGCCCACCTCCTCCGCACCGGATTTCTCCCCACCTCCTACATCCCCACCAAGAAGATGCGGGATCTCCGCAACCAAGTACGACAACGAATCACACTCGGCAAATACCGAGGGAAATTCAAAAACAAGATCTGCGGCGAGCTCCTCAGACGAGGCATCCCCTACGAAGCCGGCGGCGCCATCTTCACCGCCCAAGGCCGCCGCTGGCTCCGTTCACTGAACATCCCGACCATCACGACCTATCTAACCATCCTTGAAGCCACTATGAAGGAAATTGACGTTTGTGAACAAGCCCTGCGAGATCAGGGCAAAGACAACAAAAATGTGAGACTCCTGACCACTATCCCGGGCATCGGCAACTACTCCGCACTACTCATCCTCAGCGAAATCGGAGACATCCACCGCTTCCCCCGCGAAGAAAAACTCTTCGCATACGCTGGGGTCATCCCCAGCGTCCACCAATCCGGAGACCACAAGTACCACGGACGCATCACCAAACAAGGATCCAAATACCTCCGATGGATCCTCACCGAAGCCGTACGAATCCACCTCATCTGGACCAGGAAACACGAGACGGAGACGACGATTTCACAGTTCTATGACCGCGTACGAAAATCCAAACCGGAGAACGTGGCGGCAATCGCCGCCTCACGCAAACTCCTCCAGATCATCTATCACATGCTCAAATATCAGGATGAATTCAAAGGATACAGGTCGTTACCTCGGTTTTGAGACTGCAGCAAGCCCCCCTACCCGGGGGCTTGACTGCCTGGCTTTGATTGAGGATTCAGGCCTGTACCCAAGGGTGAAGTCGCCAGAGTGCAGCCTCCAAATGGACTGCGAATAGGTGCATACCATAACCCATAACTAGGATAAAACTGTTAACGAAACGGTCGGTGGACCTTAACATAGGTGTCTCAAAAGTATTCATCCCCAATCCGTTTCCGCGCAAGAACCATAAGATTATAGACAATGATTGCGATTTCGTTCGGTTAGACGCCTCGTTTGATGGAGGCCTCTGAGCGTTAAAGTCATCATTCAGGTCTTAGAGGGGCCCAGCAGCCGTGCAACCTACGTAGGTCAAAGACGCAGAACACCTCCGCTATGGATCTCGTGAATAATGACTCAATTTACAGAAATAGAAAATAATAATAATTTTCTTCTAAATATTTATATAATTGAATTGCTTCATTACTAGTCAAAGGAAAAGCAAGGGATTAATAATGATTAAAAAAAATCAATTAAGGATTCTTTCAATGCTAAGTATTATGTTCTTATTTATTTCATTAATGATACCTGTAGTAATTACATATAAAATAGAACGGATGAATCCATCTATGACGGACGAATGGCTAATCGTGAATTCTTCATGGCCGATGTTTCATCATGATCTCCAACATACAGGAAGGACCCCATTCGGAGCAAATGGAAATTGGTATAATATCACATGGGAATTTCAAATGGAAGGGATGGTCCCCTCCTCACCCGCCATCGATATTAATGGAACTCTCTATGTGGGGTCAGACGGCGAGAACTGCCTTTTTGCAATCTATCCAAATGGAACAGAGAAATGGAGGGCTCCGACTGGAAATGCTTATTCATCACCAGCAATCGCATCCGATGGAACTATCTACGTTGGTTCAGACAGCGGAAGGCTCTATGCAATCTATCCCAATGGAACCATTAAATGGAGCACCCCTCTAGGGGCGGGTTGGAGCTACTCCTCACCGGCTATCGATAATAGTGGGACAATTTACGCGGCATCGGTAGGGAGCAGCAGATTATGTGCCGTTTCTCCCAATGGAACGATTAAATGGAGTTTCTATGCAACTGATTGGATATACTCTTCACCGGCCATTGATGAGAATGGGATCATCTACGTCGGCTCCCATGACCAATTTCTTTATGCAGTCAACCCAAACGGAACCTTGAAATGGAAATTCAAGACAAGCGGGGAAGTGAAATCATCACCTTCAATCGGGGACGATGGCACAATCTATGTTTGCTCTTGGGACAACTATCTCTATGCGATCTCACCGAACGGAACATTGAAATGGGGATTTAACACAGGAAACTACGCAGAGACATCTCCAGCAATCGCCAGCGACGGCACAATCTATATCGGCTCTTACAATGGAAAGATATTTGGCCTCTCTCCAAACGGATCGGAAAAATGGTATTTCCAGACCGGAGACTCAGTTCTCTCGTCTCCAGCCATCGATAAAAACGGAATCATCTATTGTGGCTCGATGGATGGTTACCTGTATTCTCTCAATCCAAATGGGACCCTCAGATGGAAGTTCAGTGCCGGCAGGGGATTTGAATCTTCACCAGTCATCGATAAGGATGGAAGAGTATACATAATCTCGGAACTTCATCCACCACCCAACTTCCATTCCATTTTCTACTGTCTTGAAATAATCACTGATATTCCACCAGTTGCACCAACAATTACCGGCCCAGCAAAAGGAAACACCAATCAAATGTACAATTATACGATATCCTCATCAGACTCGGACAACGACAACATCTCCTACTACATCGACTGGGGCGACGGCACCACCACCGACTGGACCACCCCAACCCCCTCAGGCCAACCAATCGTCCAGTCGCACGCCTGGGAGAAACGCGGACGCTACGACATCAAAGTCAAAGCCCGCGATGAACACCTGATGGAAAGCGACTGGGGCACCCTCCACGTCAGAATGCCCTACATCCCCCAGCATCCCTTCCTCCTCTTCCTCCACTGGCTCTGCGACCATTTCCCCAACGCCTTCCCCTTGATTCACGATTTATTCGGTTCATAATCCGACAATCGAACCAGCGTTCGCATTCTAATCTAAAGAAACTTCCTAGATCAAGAACCATTTCGAATAAGTTAATAGTTAACTCGGATACCCTCCGTATTTTAGTCATTGGAAAAGCACGTCACGCCCAAGGAAAAGGATGCCAAATCTTTAATTACCGCTTACCACATGGTTTCCTATCATGATTATCACCAGGCAGAAACGCCTTGAGGAGATCTTAAAAAGGATCGGGGACGGCCCGGTCTTCCTCGTAGGATGCAGCGAGTGCGCGACCCTCTGCGGAACCGGAGGCAAAGACGAACTCGCCGCACTCTCCCAAGCCCTTTCCGCCAGGAAGATTCCTGTTTCAGGTTCACTCGTCCTGGAGCCCGCGTGCCATCTCCTGCAGTCGAAGCGGCTCCTCGCCACCGTAAGCCAGCAGCTGAACCAAGCCCAAGCGATCCTCGTCATGGCCTGCGGCAACGGCGTCCAGACCGTCCAGGAACTCTACCCGGACAAACACGTCGTCGGGGGCACCGACGCCCTCTTCGTCGGCGAAGTCGTCCGCGCCGGGGTCTTCGAGAAACGCTGCACGCTCTGTGGCGACTGCCTCCTTGAGGAGTTCGGCGGCCTCTGCCCGGTCGCCCGCTGCCCCAAGTCGATGCTCAACGGCCCCTGCGGCGGCATCACCGACGGCAAATGTGAGGTTGATCCGGAGACCCCCTGCGTCTGGGACCTGATCTACCGACAGCTCAAAGAACAACACAAACTCGATTGTCTACGAAAGCTGCAGTCACCGAAAAACTGGTCGAACGCCTCTGAGAGGATGGTACGCCGTGACCGTCAGTAACCTCGCGGACGCCCTCGCCAAGGGTACGTTCGTGGTGACCGCGGAGATCGGCCCGCCCAAGGACTGCAACCCCGACAAGATCCGGGAGAAGGCCCAGCTCCTCCGCGGCTCCGGCATCGCCTTCAACGTCACCGACAACCAGACCGCGGTGACCCGGATGTCCAGCCTCGCCGGCAGCGTCCTCCTCCTCCAAATGGGGATGGAGCCGATCATGCAGATGACCTGCCGGGACCGCAACCGCATCGGCCTGCAAAGCGACGTCCTCGGGGCGGCCGCACTCGGCGTCCGCAACATCCTCTGCCTCACCGGCGACTCCCCCAGCTTCGGCAACCACCCCGAGGCCAAAGGCGTCTTCGACATCGACTCCATCCAGCTCCTCCAGATCATCACCCGGATGACCACCGACGGCATTTTCGAGAGCGGGGATCGACTCAGCCAACCCTGCCCACCCCTCTGTCTTGGAGCGGCCGCCAACCCCTTCATCGACCCCCTGGAGCTCCAGCTGCTCAGGCTAGAGAAGAAGGTGAAC
>Ga0315282_10017770_pt1 | contig 10240 bp, 6 predicted proteins | sample YL17G07_20_MG_FD_203693 | JGI IMG/M metagenome (GOLD analysis project Ga0315282, IMG submission 203693) | Sediment microbial communities from Yellowstone Lake, YNP, Wyoming, USA - YL17G07_20 | ecosystem: Environmental > Aquatic > Freshwater > Lake > Sediment | place: USA: Wyoming | collected... | reverse complement strand
AGGGCATCCTCACCGAGCTGGCCCCCGACCTGGACCGCTACGGCGAGGAATACGGACGCCTGGCCGACGAAGTGTGGATGGAGAGCTACCCGGAGATCTCGCTGGATAGAGAACAAGGAAGCACGGCATAGAATAGAGGGCACGACGTAAAAGGGCCGCCCATCGGCGGCCCTTTCGCATGGACATTCGCCGAATGGCGTCCCTTCGAAACGGCATAGCGTTTGGCTGTTATTGAATACCCGTGGGGGTAGCAAAAACAAGACCTGACCCCAATCTTCGTTTTGTCGGTCCGGCACCTCCCTGTACCCTGGAATATAGAGAAAGGGTAGTCCCATAGGTACGGCCCCGGCTGTTATTTACGTTCTATTCTGAACGCTTCTTGTTGCGCGCCTTCTCTACGCGGGTGGCCCTCCAGGCCAGGATGGAGGGAAGCACCAGGAGGGATGAGAGCAGCGCGAAGGTAAGGGAGAGGGCAGTGATGCCCCCGAAGTGGCGCATGACGGAGAACTTGCTTGTGGCGATGATGCCGAAGGCTCCCGCGGTGGTCACCGCCGCCGCCAGCAAGGCCTTGCCAACGTTATCGATGGTCCGGCGGATGGCCTCGTCGATCTCCACTCCGCCGTGGTGCCACTCCTCCCGGAAGCGGTGGGTGACGTGGATACCGAAGTCGATGCCCACCCCGATGACCAGGGATGAAATCATCACGGTCATGAAATCCAGCGGCCAACCCAAAATCACCAGGATCCCCATCTCCAGCGCTATGCTGATGAAGACCACGCTGGTTGCCGCCAGCCCGAAGAAGACGGACTTGAACACCAGGATGACGATGAGGGCGCAGAGGATGAGGGCCAGCCCGGAGGTCTTGAGCTGGGTGGGCACGATAGAACTCATCAAGTCGATCATGAGCACGGGCATCCCGCTATAGCTCATGCTGATCTCCGGGTTCTCCCCGGTCACCTGCTTGCCGGTGTCGCGCAAGGTATCGGCGATGTGCTCCATGTCTGACTGCGTCCCCTGGGGCACCCGGATGCTGACCATGGCGACCCGCCCGTCCTGGCTGATCAAGGGCAGATTGGAACCGCCGCCGTTACCCTGTAACTTCATGAGAGAGGCAATGACCTCGCTCTTAGTGGAGGGGATGGACGCGTTATTGGTGCGAAAAACGATATCCGCGATGCTCACGACTTTCTCCCTCTGGATAAGGGGGTCGCCGTTCCCGGTGACGAAGTGGGTTGCGGAGATGGCGTCCTCGTACTCCAGCATGGAGGCGAGGTTGGAGGGCTCCAGGATGTCGCCCTTCACCAGGGCGTAGGCGATATTCTGCCCCCCGAAGTGATCGTTTATCTTGCCCAGGGCGATCATGGAGGGCGTGTCGTTCGGCATCATCTTGGTAAGGTCCGCCTCGGAGGAGATATTGACTCCGAGCGTTATGCAGCCCGCGAGTATGAGCACGGTGACGATGCCTACCACCAGGCGGTGGTGCTCGGAGAGGACGGCGATCTTGGCCAGCGACCTGTCCAGCCAGGGCTCCTTGTCCTTATCCGCGCGTTTCTGGTTCTTGCGCCCCCATCTCTCCTGGGCTCGAGCGCCGCGATCGCGCAGAACGATAGTGGCCGGCAACAGGGTCACCGCCAGGAAGAAGCTGAACATCACCCCGGCCACGCAGAGCATGCCGAACTGGATGATGGGAGGCATATTGGAGATGCCGAAAGAGGCAAAACCGAAGGCGGTGGTGGCGGCGGTGAGGAAGACCGCCACCCCCACCGTCACCACCGAGGTGGTGGCGGAGGTGTAGGGGTCGTTCCCCCTCCTGCGCTCCTCGTAGTAGCGGGACATCACGTGAATGGCATAGGCGATGTCTATTCCCAGCATAAGCGGCATGATGGACACGCTGGTATAGGTGAAGGGAAACTTGAGCCAACCCGAGAGGCCCTCCACCCAGATGATGGTCACGACGATAACCATCATGGTGAGCAGCACGTCGGATACGCGCCGGAAGGTGATGAAGAGGACTATGAGAATAAAAATCAGGGCCAGCGTAAAAAGGAGGCGAGTGTCCTTCATGGTCCGCTGGTTGGAGTCGCGGTTCTGGGAGGCCTGCCCGCTCTCGTATACCGTTATCCCCGGAAGCTCCTGAAAATAATCGCGGGTATATTGCTCGAAAGGATCCACCAGCTTGATCTGGTTCTTGGTGTCGGTATCGGGGTTGATCCTGGCGGTCAACAGCAATGCCCGGCCGTCCTTGGTGATATTCTGGGTACCTCCACCGCTTAAGCCGGCCTTGCGGGCACGCTCCTCGGCCAAATCCATGTTCTTGGAAACCTGTAGAGTAACCTCCTCGTCGCTTAGACCGCCAATCCTTCCCAGCAAGGGTTCCTGGCCCGGCATGACTTCCCCGGGGGGAAAATAGACCATCTCGTCAAGGGGGGTGCTTATCCCGGTAATGAAGACCTCCCATACGTCTGGATTGTCCTGGACGAAAGCCGGGTAGCCTGCTACTTTGCGCAATACCGCCCCGTCCAGGACGTTATCCCCTTCCAGCAGGATCTGCTCCTCGATGGTGCCCCCGAAGACGTCGTTGGCCTCGTTCATGGCCTTCACCGACTCGATATTCTTGGGGAGCATGCTCTTATAACCATACTCCTGCTTGATAAAGGACATTCCCACCACGGCTACGGCGGTGATCGTCAGGATCACCACGATGACCCACCACGGCCTCTTCTCGCTCATCGAGGCCATCCACCTGAAGACCTTTTCAACCATTGCAGCTCCCTTTCATGAACCCTTTATCGACCCCCCGTTGCAGAGCGCTCCCAGCGTGAGATAACTAATTAATCGTGTTGCTCTTGTATGCGCTTCGTCACTTTATACCATTGAATTGCGGATTCCGGAACCCGTTATCTCGTTTTGCTCCAGGACATCACCGGCCTTATCGACCATAAGTTGACAACTCATCAATTTGAGTGATCTCCGGATGAAATGGTTCCGAAGAGATCCCTGCTTGTATAGCGGCTATAATCCCTTTCGCCTTTAGGGCTATTTTACGGTGAAAACGGTGCTCCGTCAGCCGGCAGATTATCGGGGGCATTTATGACGAATCCACGCGGTGCCCCGCGATATGCGCACACGGGTTGCCTGGTGTGCCGGAAAAACGGGGCGTGGCCATGAATATGAAGCTCGAAAGCAAGGGAAGGCCAAAGAGGCGGCGGTAGAGAATGATAGAATAGGCTTGATGGTCAGAGAGGAAAGGTGGAAGGCGTCATGGATGACTTCTTCTTTGGCGGAGGCTGGCTGGACGATCTACTCGGAGAAGCCGGAGGGTCACCTGAAACCAGAAAGAAGATAAGAGAACGTATACAGACCCTGGCGCGCAAAGAGGAAAGGTTACTGGAGAGTGAATGGAAGTCCGTCGACGACCTCCTGAAACGGGGTATGGTGGGAGAGGCCCTGGAAAAGGCGATGAAATCCCTCTCCCTCATGGTGGAGGAGCTCGAGGACGGCACGGGCAAAGTTAGAGCCGTCCTGGAGAAGCCCTTCAGTCCTTTCCTCATCCGGGGACGGGAGATCAAGAAGATACTGCACCCCATGGATGACCTGGAGGAGTTGATCCTCTCCCGGGACGATCTCGACGCGGTGATCAGCCTGGAGATGATCAACGATGCCCGTCGTTTGCTGGCCAGTTGGGGGGCCGGGGTGTGGGGGGAGAAACCCCTGGAGATCATTTCCCGCCTGGAAGGGGACCTGGATGAGCTGCGGGAATGCCAGGCCTTCTTCCAGGAGGGCGAAGAGGACGATTACAATCTCGGGTTCAACGAGAAAGAGGTGGAGCTCGCCGACAGGCTGGCTACCCTGGCCACCCGTTTTGCCCTGGACCTTCTAGACCTCCATCTCTTAAACGCCAAAAACCCGGAGGTCAGGATGCGCTTCAACCTGCTCTGGGGCAACGTTCGCCAGCTCGAGGACGGGAAGAACACCCCGGCGGCGGCCTTCGAGGCCCTGCAGTTATTCGAGGAGGCGCTGGACCTGGCCGGCCTGGGGGGCAGCGAGCTGCTGGCGAGGGTGGACCTGCTCTACGAACGTTTCAGCGACGCCGAGGAGTTGAGGCAGGCCGTTGACCACCTGGTGACCGTCTCCAGGGACGGCGAGGGGAGCATCCGGGTGGAGCAGGGACGCGCCTATATCCAGGTCTTAGCCGGGGCCCTCAAGGACCTGGGCCTGGAAGTCGCTTGATTTATTAAACATTCAATACGGTTTGAAAATCATACAACCGGGCGGGAAAGCCCGGGCAGAGGAAATCAAGTCGGGACGGCTATCATGCCCAATGCAATCCACCGCGTGATCTGGATCGTCCTCAACGGAGTGGGAGCGGGAGCCCTTCCCGACGCCGCCGTTTTCGGGGACGCGGGGGCCGACACCCTTGGGCACACGGCCGAAACGGTGCCGGGGCTGTTCCTCCCCAACCTGGAAGGAAAAGGGCTGGGTAACCTGGCCGTCATGGCCGGGGTGCCCCCGCGCCCCGACGCCTGGGGGGCCTACGGGCTGATGGCCGAGGTATCCCCGGGAAAGGATTCCACCACCGGTCATTGGGAGCTGGCGGGAGTTATCCTGGACCGCCCCTTTCCCGTTTACCCCGAGGGTTTCCCGCCAGGCCTGGTGGAGAGTTTCGAGAAGCTCATCGGCCGCGAGGTGCTGGGAAACAAGCCCGCCTCGGGGACGGAGATCATCGAGGAACTGGGCGAGGAGCACATAAGGACCGGAAGCCCCATCATCTACACCTCCGCGGACAGCGTCTTTCAACTGGCGGCGCATAAGGACGTCATCCCCCTGGAGGAGCTCTACCGTATCTGCCGGGTGGCGAGGGAACTGCTGGTAGGCGAGCACGCGGTGAGCCGGGTGATAGCCCGCCCCTTCGTGGGGGAGCCGGGCTCGTTTAAGAGGGTGGGAGCCGAAAGGCTGGACCTCTCCTTGCCCCCTCCCCGACCCACCGTCCTCGATCTGTGCCGGGAGGCGGGCCTTACGGTCAGGGGGGTGGGCAAGGTGGGCGATATATACGCCGGGAGGGGATTTGAGAGCAGCCCCCACACCTCCGGGAATGCGGAGACCATGGACCGCATGCTTGAGGAGGTCGGCGCGGGTTACGAGGGAATCCTCATGGCAAACCTGGTGGACTTCGATATGGTCTGGGGTCACCGGCGGGACGTGGAGGGATTCGCGCGGGGCCTGCGGGAGTTCGACGATTTCCTGCCCCGCCTGCAGTCGGCCATGGGGAGGGGGGATCTCTGCCTGGTGGTGTCCGACCACGGCTGCGACCCCACCTACGCGGGCACCGACCATACAAGGGAATACGGTATTCTACTCCTCTTCGGGGAGAGGGTGGCGGGGAGCGTGGACCTTGGGATCAGGAGCTCCTTCGCCGATTGCGGCAAAAGCGTCGCCGATTTCCTGGGGATCGACGGGTCTGGCCTCGACGGCGCCAGCTTCGCCGCCGGGGTGCTCAACCCTTGAGGGGGCTCGGCCGTTGTTTTTGGGGGCGGAAGCTCGCGGGGGAAACCCGATTACGTAAATGGAACGGGTAGGATGAAAGGGCCGTGGCCATGCCCGCTTTTGCTAATATATTCATAATAGGCCTGTTCGGTTAAGTTGGCCTTGCCGGGAAGTACGGGGTGCGACCTTTTGATTAAGACCGGTGCGCCGGAGAGAATGGGATACGCACCCTTGATTAAGGCCGGCGCGAATGGAAATAAGAGGAGGGCGGTTAGAAGTTGGATGCAATCGTGGGGCACGCGAACGCGGATTTCGACGCCCTGGCCTCGATGGTCGCCGCAAAGAAGCTGTACCCCGAGGCGGTGATGGTCTTCGCCGGCTCCGTGAACCGCAACGTTCGCGAGTTCATAACCCTCCACGGAGACGTCCTGGATTTCATGGAACCGAAGGCCCTGGACAAGGAGGCCATAACCCGCCTCATCGTGGTGGACAACCGCATCGCCGAGAGGCTGGGCGAGTTACGGGATATTCCCTCCAATCCCGAGGTGGAGGTGTTCATATACGACCACCACCCCTCATCCCCCCATGATATGACCGGGGTCAAGGATTACAGCGAGCAGGTGGGATCGACCACCACCGTTCTCATTAAGATAATCCGGCGTAAGGGCATCCCCGTAACCCCCTTCGAGGCAACCCTCTTCGCCCTGGGAATCCACGAGGACACCGGTTCGTTGACCTACGCCGGCACCACCTTCGAGGACGCGGAGGCGCTGGCCTACCTCATGCGCGAGGGAGCCAACATGAGCGTGATCGTGCATTTTTTAGGGAAGCAGCTCTCAACGTCCCAGCACGAGCTGATGAAACGGCTCTTCTCCAGCCTCGAGCACCACCGGATCCGGGGGGCGTGGATCGCCGTGGCCAAGGCGAAGATGGAGGAGTACGTGGAGGGCGCCTCGCTCGTGGCTGGCAAGCTGGCCGAGCTGGAGAACCTGGACGTCCTCTTCGCCCTGGCCGAGATGCACGGACGGGTGGTGGTGGTGGGACTCTCCCGGCTGCGGCAGGTGGACGTGGACGAGGTCCTCTCCGGGTTAGGGGGCGGGGGACACGCCAAGGCGGGCTCGGCGGTGATGAAGGGTTTTACCTTGAAGCGGGCGGAGAAGAAACTTCTCAAGCTGCTGGAGGAAAGGGTACGCCCGCTGGTCACCGCGGGGGAGATCATGAGCGGGCCGGTGCGGACCCTGCACGAGGACACCCCTATAACCGAGGCCTCGCGGCGCATGGAGCGCACCGGACATACCGCCTTTCCAGTGGTGGACGACGCCGGCGACCTGGTGGGGATTATCTCCCGCAAGGACCTGGACAAGGCGGGCCATCACGGCCTGGGCCATGCCCCGGTCAAGGGGTTCATGTCCCGCAACCTGATATCCGTGGACGCCGGAACCTCCCTGCAGGAGATCCAGGTCCTGATGACCGGGAACGCCATCGGGCGGGTCCCGGTGGTTAAAGATAAAAGACTGGTGGGGATCGTCACCCGCAAGGACGTCATCCGTGCCCTGCACGGTACGGATTACCTCTACGGGTTCGCGCCACCGGGGAGGGTTCCCGGATACTCCCGCTCGGAGATGGTGGAGATGATCCAACGGTCCCTGCCCGGAGAGGTACAGGCGCTGCTGCGCGCCGTGTCCAGGGTTGCGGATATCGGGGGCTACAGCGTCTTCCTGGTGGGTGGGGTGGTGCGGGACCTGCTGCTGGGGGTCCCCAACCTGGACCTGGACATCGTGGTGGAAGGTGAGGGGATAGAATTCGCCCGCCTCCTGGCCAGGGAGCTGAAGGGGCGGGTGAGAAGCCACCGCAAGTTCGGCACGGCAGTGGTAATCCTTCCCACCGGGCGCAGGATAGACGTGGCCACCGCCAGGACGGAGTTCTACGAGCACCCCGCCGCCCTGCCCACGGTGGAGATGTCCTCCATTCGCCAGGACCTCTACCGCCGCGACTTCACCATCAACGCCATGGCCATAGCCCTTACCGGGGAGCGCTTCGGGGAACTGCTCGACTACTTCGGAGGGCTGCGCGACCTGGAGAGGCGCCACGTACGCATCCTGCACAACCTGAGCTTCGTGGAGGATCCGACTCGTATCTTCCGGGCGGTGCGCTTCGAGCAGCGCTACGGCTTTCAGCTCGAGCGACAGACGGAGATGCTCGCCCGCCGGGCGGTGGAGATGGAGATCGTGGGAAAGCTGACCAACGCCAGGGTCAGGGACGAGCTGGTGGACATCTTCTCCGAACCGTGCCCCCTTCCCTTCAAGGCCGTGCAAAGGCTCGAGGACCTGGGGGCGCTGCGTGTTCTCCATTCCGAGCTTGCGGTGAGCCCGGCCATGGAGGGGCGGTATCGCCTGTTGCACCGGCATGTCGACGAGGCATGGAGGCTGGTGGGGGAGAACGATAAAGCCTGGATACCCTGCATGGCGGCCATGCTGGCGGACCTCCCACTTAAGGAGGCCGAGAAATGGTACCACCAGATGCGCTTCAAGCGCGAGGACTCGGAGACCATGATGCAGTGCCTGGGCCGGGTGCCGGGGGTTATCGATGTCCTGTGCTCGGAGAAGCTGCCCCCCAGTGGTATAGTGGGGTTGCTTGACCCGCTGAACAGGGAAGCCTTAGCATATCTCTATATATTGGGAGGCCCGGAGATCAGAAAAGTGGTGATCTCCTACGTCAGAGAATGGAATATTATGGTACTCGATATAAGCGGCAGGGACCTGGGTGAACTGGGGTTGCGCCCCTCCCGAGCCTATACCGAGATCCTTACCAGGGTGCGCGCTGACCTGCTGGACGGCAAGGTCAAGGGCAGGGAGCAGGAGCTGGAGCTGGCGCGGGAGCTGGTGAACAAGGCGCAGCGGGAGTGATCGCGTTATGAGCGACCTCGAGAGAGCTGTTTACATGCTGGTGGGCCTGATCATCGGGGTCATCTTCCACGAGTACATGCACGGGTACGTGGCCTATCGCATGGGGGACACCACCGCCAAGCGGGCGGGGCGCCTGACCCTGGACCCCCTTGCTCACGTTGACCCCTTCGGCACCATCATCCTGCCGGGGATGCTCTTTCTCCTGAGCCTGATGGGTCACGGCAGTTTTATCATCGGCTACGCCAAGCCGGTGCCCATCAACCCCTTCCTCTTCCGTAAGCCTCGGGGGATAATCTGGGTGTCGCTGGCCGGACCCTTCTCCAACCTGATCATAGGCGTGATCTTCATCGGCCTGGCCGGTCTCTTGAACAACATCCAGGGCGGAAACGTCCTGGGCCGCGTGGTGGTTACCTTCATCTACATCGCCTACATCAATATCTTATTATTCGTCTTTAACCTTATTCCCATTCCTCCCCTGGACGGATCGCGGGTGGTGGGGTACTTCCTGCGCGGCGAGGCGAAGAGCCTCTACTCATCCATCGAGCCCTACGGTTTCATCATCGTTCTCGTCCTGGTGATGTTGTTCGGCTTCCTTCTATCGAACATTGTTGGAGGGCTGGCTAACGTCTTGTTCCGCATCTTCGGGTTGCCCTACAGATTTTGAGATGAACACCTGGCGCAATCTCCCTGGCAAAATATTGGTAACTGCGGCCTCCTTGAACCCTTTCCTGAGGAGGCGCTCGCGCGCCGCCGCGTCCTGCCTGGCGCCGGGCGAGAGGGAGCTCTTCCTGGGCATGGGCCGCTACGATATGGCCCATTCGCTGGCCGTGGCCGCGAGGCTTGAGGACGACCCCCTGCTTTACCGGGCGGCCCTGCTCCACGACGCCGGCAAGCTCCGCTCCGATCTCGGGATGCTCACCCGGTGGCTGTACACCTGCATGGAGCTGCTCCTGCCCTACCGGCTGAAGCAAGTGGGGGGGAGGGTGGAAGCGGAGGCGGCGGGCGAGGGTGCCTTGGAGAGGGCACGCAGCGTTCCCCGGGGATGGAGGAGGGGCCTCTACGTGCAGCTCCATCACGGCGAGATAGCCGCGGAGATCCTCGCGGGCCTGGGAAGCGATAGAGAGCTGATCGAGCTGGTCGAAGGGCACCAGGCCGAGCAGGGTGACGAGCGGGCCAGGCGGTTCGCGGAAGTTGACGATTCTCTCTAAGGAAGGTGGCAAGAGGGAAACGGTAGAAGACTAGAATGCAGTTCTTATGGGGCCGGCCCCCAAAACGAGTATTTTTGTAGGTGCTGAATTAGGTTGCAGGGGCTAAAGGAAAGTCAGCCCAAAAGAGCGAAAGAGCGGGAGATATTCCATAGATCGCTGGTCTTATAGCCATACGATAGAGAATTGGTGATAACCTAACTTAAAAAAACGATAAAAGGAGATCATCTTGGCTGAAGGAAGGACATTAAGCGGATACCGGCCCACCGGGAGGCTGCACCTGGGACACCTCCACGGAAACCTGGGTAGGATGATCGAGCTGCAGGAGGAGGCGGAGTGTTTCTTCTTCGTGGCCGACTGGCATGCCCTGACCACCGATTATCAGGACCCCTCCCTCCTGCGCACTTATACGGAGGAGATGGTGCTCGACTGGCTGGCGGCGGGCCTGGACCCCGGGAAGTCGGCCATCTACCGCCAGTCCGATCTCCCCGAGGTGGCGGAGTTCCAGCTCTACCTGTCCATGGTCACACCCCTGGGGTGGCTGGAGCGGGTGCCATCTTTCAAGGAGCAGCTGGAGCAGCTCCAGGGACGGGAGATCTCCACCCACGGCTTCCTGGGCTACCCGGTGCTGCAGGCGGCCGACAT
>Ga0315282_10017768_pt1 | contig 10241 bp, 11 predicted proteins | sample YL17G07_20_MG_FD_203693 | JGI IMG/M metagenome (GOLD analysis project Ga0315282, IMG submission 203693) | Sediment microbial communities from Yellowstone Lake, YNP, Wyoming, USA - YL17G07_20 | ecosystem: Environmental > Aquatic > Freshwater > Lake > Sediment | place: USA: Wyoming | collected... | reverse complement strand
GCCTCATCAGGCGTTCCTGGAAAAGTCGAGGGAAAGGGAGAAAAGAGTGGGGTGAGATGACCAACTTGAAAAATCAGGAGAAAGTTAATTCAGGATACTACAATAGAGATGAAATGAAAAAAGAGGAAAAAAAGGAGAGATACGAAAGAGTTACTTCATGAGTCGGAGCGGGACTTTCTAAAACCGTTTTGGCTTATGCTTCTGGAAGCATTCACGGCAGTACACGGGTCTGCTGCCATCCGGTTTAAAAGGCACTTCGGTTTCCTTTCCACACTCTGCACAGGTTGCGGGGTGCATCTCGCGAGGAGGTCGGTCGTAGCCTCCTCTTTCACGCTTCTCTCTATACATACTTATTCCTTAGGCGCCGTTTGAAATACGGATCGCTGCAAAACAATACCACACCGTATTATAAAAGTATATCCCTTCGCCTTGCACCCCCGATAGGCTAGGAAGGACTCTGATGAGACTCCTCCCTTCACCCAGCCCCCCGTATGTGGGTGTTCATGGATGGGATTCCTCTTGAAACCCCGTACGAAAAACTATATAAAGGTGGGAAAGCTACACCTTAGCCGAAGGAATAAAACAAATAGATTTCACAAACAATCAAAAACCTAGATTTTTTTGAAAGCTTTTGTTTCTATTCTTTTCACTAAAAACAATAAAATGTGATCACCATGAAAGGAAACATCAAATGGTATAACGCACGAAAAGGATATGGATTCATCCAAGGCGAAGATGGCAAAGACGTCTTTGTCCACCGGAGTGCAATCCCCGCTGACCTCACACTCAATGAGGGCGACGAAGTGAATTTTGAAGTGGAGACGTCAGACCGAGGACCACAAGCCAAGAACGTGACAAAAAAATAAGAATGCCTCGCGTTCGACTACTATTCTTTTACGATATATCAGAAACGGTCAGTAGTGATAGACAATGAAATGTAACGAGCTAACCATCAACAGCAGTCTTCTCCAGCGACTCAGAGAACAGGGATTCACTGATCTCATGTGCATTCAGGAAAAATGCATCCCCCATATTCTTCAGGGAAACGATGTCGTCGGCCAAGCGGAAACGGGCTCGGGCAAGACCCTTGCCTTCTGCCTCCCCATCCTCGACAAGATTAGGTTCCGCGCAGGACTGCAAGCACTCATCCTCACCCCAACCAGAGAACTCTGCGTCCAAATCTCCGAGGTCTTCAAAGACTACGGCAAGAGCCTCAGACTCAGCGTCGCCTGCATCCACGGTGGCGTCAACATCGGCCCTCAGATCCGCCGCCTCGAAAACGCGGAGATCGCCGTCGCGACTCCGGGACGGATGCTCGACCACATCCGACGCAATACCATCGACCTTCGCAAAATCCAGGTCCTCGTCATCGACGAGACAGACAAGATGTTCGAGATGGGGTTCATCGAGGATGTCGAGGCCATCATCCGCGAGGTCCCCAGCAACCGCCAGCTTCTCATGTTCAGCGCCACGATCTCAGACGATGTCCTCGCCCTTGTGAAAAACTATTCGGAAAACCCTGTCGTCATCAGGACCCAGTCCTACGTCGACCACACCAAACTCCATCAGGTGTACTACGATATTTACGAGCAGAACCAGAAGTTCTCCCTCCTCGTGCATCTCTTGAAAACAAGGACGGAGGGGCTCTCCATCGTGTTCTGCGGGACCCGCAGGGAATCAGACGTGGTCGCTCGCAATCTCAAACGCCAGGGGATTTACGCGTCCGCGATTCATGGAGGGATGAACCAGAATAAACGCACGACATCGCTTGACGACCTGAAGAACGAGCGGACGAAGGTCCTGGTCGCGACCGATGTCGCCGCCCGAGGTCTTGACATCAAGAACATCACCCACATCTACAACTACGATGTCCCCAAGACTCCGACGGACTATGTGCACCGGATCGGCCGGACGGCACGGGCCGGGGCTGAAGGCGCGGCAATCACCTTGCTAACGGAGCGGGATCACGACAACTTCCGCCGCGTTCAAAGCAACGAAGACCTCCGGATCGAGCGTGCGGACATGCCTCAGTTCCAGCGCGTCCCGTTCTCACGAAATGCTCCTCAGCAGTTCTCGCAGCAACGGGACAACCAGCACGATCATCACCGGCACAACCACCGGAACATGTCGTTTCATTCGCCGTCGTTTGGACGGGGAAGACGCTAACCAGATACGAATATCGGCTCAGAAGAATACGAAATACCCGCCACGAGTCGATAGTCTTTCTTTTTTTCATGCTTAAGCTGTTTTGCATTTTTCCTAGGCCTCTTTTTTCCCTCTCCAATCCTATAACGAGAGGGACTTGACTTTGCACTCCCCCCAAATTTACAATGAGTAACAATAAAACAAAAATAGGCATGAAGAGTTGGCACCATCGTATGGTGAAACGACTCAAGGTCCTGGGAATCGCTGGGAGCCTACGGCATGCATCCTATAACAAGGCGCTTCTCAGGGCAGCAATCAAGCTGGCGCCAGACTCCGTCGAGATCACGACCTTTGACCTCGCCGACATCCCGCTCTACAACCAAGACATCGAAGATCAGGGTGACCCGGAGCCGGTCAAATCCTTTAAACAGGCGATCGCCAAAGCCGATGCACTCCTCATCTGTACACCGGAATATAACTACTCCATCCCAGGAGTCATGAAAAACGCGCTGGACTGGGCATCGCGGCCTGCAGCGTCATCCGTCCTGGATGAGAAACCCGTGGCTGTCATGGGAGCGTCAACCGGTCCCTTTGGGACCGCCCGCTGCCAAATGGCCCTATATAATATCTTTTCCTCCAGCAACATGCATCCCCTGAATTTCCCACAAATCCTTATCGCTGAGGCAGACAAGAAGTTCGATGATTCGGGTCAGCTTACCGACGAGAGAACACGAAAACTTATCAGGGACACCCTGGAGGCATTGGCGGAATGGACACATATGCTACACCGAGGGAAAAATGCTAGAGACGACACGTGAAAAAAAACGAAGAGGAGACCGCCTCGTAGAAGGTGAAACATCTGCGTAGCAGTGGCATCCTGCTTCACATTTCTTCCCTTCCATCGCCCTACGGCATCGGAGACTTCGGTCCTGGCGCGTACCGCTTCGCCGACTTCCTGCAATCCGCCGGGCAGCACCTCTGGCAGATCCTCCCCCTCACCCCGATCAACACTGGGAACACGTCCCCTTACACCAGCGCCTCCGCCTTCGCCACGAACACCTTCTTCCTCAGCCCCGACCTGCTCAAGGACCACGGCCTTCTCACCCCCTCAGATCTTGCCTCCTTGCCCGCATTCTCAGACGCCACGGTCTCCTACACCCAGGCCATCGCCTTCAAAGAAGCCCTGTTCCGTAAAATCCCCGCGCGGTTGCAGTCCCACCCGGACACTGGCCTCCACTGCGCCTATGACGCCTTCTGCCAGAAGAACGACCACTGGCTCGACGACTACGCCACCTACCGGGCCTGCGAACGATACTTCAAGGCACTATGGAACCAATGGCCGGAGGAGATCCGCGACCGAACCAGCAGCGCCCTCAAGAAAATCAAGGAGCATCTCACCGACCAGATCACGGTAGAAAAGACCCTGCAGTTCCTCACCTCCCTCCAATGGCAGGCCCTGAAACAGTACTGCAACGACCGCGCCATCCAGATCATCGGCGACCTCCCCTACTGCGTGGACTACTACAGCGCCGACGTCTGGGCGAACCCCGATATCTTCAAACTCAACCCGGACAAGACTCCCCAGGTCGTCTCCGGCGTCCCCCCTGACTACTTCAGCAAGACCGGGCAGCTATGGAAAAACCCGGTCTACCACTGGAAAAAACCCGCGACCTACATGTGGTGGATCGCCAGACTCGCCCAGGCCATGACGCTCTACGACCTCATCCGCATCGACCACTTCCGCGGCTTCGCCCAATTCTGGGAGGTCCCCGCCAAAGAGGAGACCGCCAAGAACGGCGCCTGGGAACCCGGCCCGGGAGCCCTGTTCTTCGACCGGCTCTTCCGCCGACTACCCGGCATCCAACTCGTCGCCGAAGACCTCGGCTACATCACCGCAGACGTCCGGGAACTCCGCGCGCAGTTCCACCTCCCCGGCATGAAAGTACTGCAGTTCGCCTTCTTCGACGACCCCACCAAGAACCCCTACCTCCCGTACAACGTCGAAAAAAACGCGATCATCTACACCGGGACCCACGACAACAACACCATCCGCGGCTGGTACGAAAAAGAGACAGACCCCACCATCCGACAGCGCATCAACGACTACACCGCGGAAAACGTCACCGCCGACACCGTCCACTGGGTGTTCATCAGACTCGCCCACAGCTCGGTCGCGGACAAGGCGGTCATCCCTATGCAGGACCTCCTCGGCCTCGGCGAAGACGCCCGCATGAACACCCCCAGCAGAAGCCAAGGGAACTGGACCTGGCGCGTCTCCGAACCACAGCTCTCCAAAGAACTCGCTGACATCCTTAACCTCATCACCAAGACATACGGGAGAACCGAGCCTCCCATCCCCCAAGAATAGAGGCATCTCGAGGGAAAACGACAACCGACTCTAAATCGACTTTTTAAGGATACCAATTAGTCTTCTCCGAAGCCAAATGAACCGCGCCAGCGGCATTCCTCCTCCATCGGACCTCCTTCCCTGGCGAATACGGCATCGGCGACCTCCAAGCGACACCCCCTGCCAAGCGCCGACCGGTCGGACAGCCTTCGGGTTACGTTGCCACAATTGGGGATGTTTATCCTGAAGAAGGACGCAATAGCTAAATAAACAGGCAGCACGATGTCCACCCACCATACTGATTTCGAGAGGTGGAATAGAAAGCATGGTGAAACCAAAATCCCTCCTACAGGCAGGCAATCTCCTCGCGGGGACCGCGACCATCATCGTCAACATCCTCGCCGGACTCACCCTCATCAACAACACCAGCACGGCCGCGGTTTCTGACCAATATCCCAACCTGTTCACCCCCACGGGGCTCACCTTCGCCATCTGGGGCGTCATCTACGTCCTCATCCTCGTCTTCCTCTGGTACCAGCTCAAGGGCATCCGCAAGGGTGAAGCACCAGAAGTCGTGGAGAAAATCGGCGGCTACTTCATCCTCAGCTGCGCCGCGAACATCGCCTGGATCTTCATCTGGCAGTACAAATACGTCAACTGGTCCCTCCTGCCCATGGTCCTGCTCCTCATCTCCCTCATCGAGATCTACACCCGCCTGGGCATCGGCAAGGCCACCGTACCCCGTAGAGAACGCTATAGCGTCCACCTGCTCTTCAGCGTCTACCTCGGATGGATCACGGTCGCCACCATCGCCAACGTGGCCGCCTACCTCGTCGCCATCGGCTGGGACCGCTTCGGGCTTACAGAGGCCACCTGGTTTGGTCTCGTGTTGGCCGTCGCCACGGTCATCGCCCTCCTCGTCTTGTGGACCCGCCGCGACCTCGCCTACATCCTCGTCGTCGTCTGGGCCTACATCGGCATCATCATCAAACATATGCAGCCCGACCCCCACTACGGCGTCCAGCCGGTCCTCGCCGCCTACACCGCCGTCATGCTCGTCATCCTCGTCTTCGCCTATTTAATCCGCCTCATCGCCGACCGCACCCCGCCGAAAAAGAAGGGAGAACCCGCGCCTGCACCGCCTGCTGAAGAGACCCCACCGACCCAGACCCCTTAGGAGTCGACCCGCCGGAATCGCCGCCACACCCATCGTCCTGATCATCTCATCCCTAGGACTGGTACCATTTCTCAGAACGTTTAAATCACGGTAGGCCATACCCCTTTTCCTTCGGTGGAGGACTGAGCTGATGGAAAACTTCATCTATTCAATCTCGACCCGCGTGTACTTCGGCCGCGACACCCTGCATCACCTCGAGCATGAGATCCCCCGGTACGCCTCACGCATCCTTTTCGTCTACGGCGGCGGTAGCATCAAACGACTCGGCATGTACGAAGAGATCACCGCCATCCTCAAGACCCACCACATCGCCTACGAGGAGCTCCCGGGCGTCCAGCCCAACCCCCGCCTCGCTAGCGTCAAGGAAGGCATCCGCCTCTGCCGGGACCATGACCTCCGCTTCCTGCTCGCGGTCGGCGGCGGCAGCGTCATCGACTGCGCCAAGGCCATCGCCGCCGGCGTCCCCTACAAAGACGACCCCTGGGACTTCTTCACCGGAAAAACCCAGGTGCAGCACCCGCTGCCCGTCGGCACGGTCCTGACCGTCGCCGGCACCGGCTCCGAGATGAACGGCAACGCGGTCATCACGAACACCGACACCGCGCAGAAGCTCGCGGTCCGCTCCGATTTACTGCGCCCCCAGTTCTCGATCCTCGACCCCAGTCTGACCTTCACCGTGCCCCGCGAACAGACCGCGGCCGGCATCGTGGACATCTACAGCCACATCCTCGAGCAATACTTCAGCCCCACCCCTAATACTTATGTCCAGGACCGCATCTCCGAAGCCCTTCTGCGTACCTGCCTGAAGTACGGACCGATTGCCCTACGAGAGCCGACGAACTACAACGCCCGCGCCCAGCTCATGTGGACCAGCAGCTTGGCGCTCAACAGTCTGCTGACCTATGGGAAGATCACGGACTGGGCGACCCATGCCATCGAGCATAAGGTCAGCGCGGTCACCGACGTCACCCACGGGGTCGGCCTCGCGATCCTCACCCCCGCTTGGATGGAGTACGTCAGTGCCGAGGATCCCGCTGGTCGGTTCGTCGATTACGCTCAGCGCGTCTGGGGAATCGAAGGAAGGAAGCGAGTGGCCATCGTGAAAAAAGGCATCGAGAAGACCAAGGCGTTCTTCGCAAGCCTAGGGATGCCCACGCGGCTCAAAGACGTCGGCGTCCAAGAAAACCAACTCCAGGACATGGCTCATAGCATCGTCGGCACTGGCGAAATCGGCAAGTTCAGACGGCTCAACGAGACCGACGTGTACTCGATCCTGAAAAATGCGTACTAACGGTTCTTGCCTAGGGCGTTGAGGAACTCCCGGGCGGTCATTCCTTCGTGCAACCCCTGGGTTTTCGCGGCATCGGAGACCGCGGTGATCTGGGCTGCGAGAAGGCCGTCAAAGGATGAGACGCCCGTGACGCGCGCTGCGCAGTCGCCTAGCCTGTTCGCCGTCTCCATGTTCAGATACCCGCACATCACATAGCCCTGTGGAACCGCGACGACAAGAAGAGGGGCTTTGCCCAGGGAGATAGAAAGCCCGAGTGCAGGGCCGCTCTCAAGAGAAAATAGGTGAACATCCACGTGTATCCCTTGAAGAGCCGGCCCGCTTGCACCCATGGTCTCTCCTCACCACCTCATGGTTCGGTGTTTTTTTAGTAAGAGTGCATTGGAGTGCCCTGTCTCCTCATCCAGGGCACCCCTATTTCTTGACTTTCCGTATTTTGAATTCTCCCATCCCTAATGGTATGATTTCTAGTGCATCCCCATCGTTGATGTTATGGGCTGTGGCTAGTTGGCTCGGAATGGTGATTACGAGGCTACTGCCCACCATGCGCGCCTTCCGAGTTAGAGGCATTATCCCCTCCTGGCAAGGACTGGTAATGTATATGTGAATATATATATGTTTTGGTTTTTTCAAATATATATCAAAACATATCTAGAAAACAGCATGTCCAAACGCTTATGAACACCAAGGAAATACCAAAGCCGGGGAAGTGAAAAAGACCATGAAACTCTTTGTCGACACTGCAGACCTCAATGAAATCCGGGAGCTCGCCTCATGGGGCGTCATCGATGGGGTCACCACGAATCCGACGCTTCTGGCGAAATGCGGATTTACCTTCCGGGAGGTCCTCACCCAGATTTTCACGATCGTCGACGGGCCCATCAGCCTTGAGGTCATCAGCGAGAAGGCCGACGGCATGGTCAAAGAGGCCCAGGACCTCGTCAAGAAAACGCCGGAGAAGTACCGCAAGAACATTGCGATCAAGATCCCGATGACCCCCGAGGGCCTCAAGGCAGTCAAGGTCCTGTCCCGCCAGGGGATCATGACTAACGTGACCTTAATCTTCTCCGCGAACCAGGCGCTGCTCGCAGCCAAGGCCGGCGCCACCTTCGTCAGCCCATTCATCGGCCGGCTTGATGACAACGGTCAGGAAGGCATGCTGCTCGTCGAAGAGATCATGGAGATCTTCAACAACTATGAGATTGAGACCGAGGTCATCGTCGCCAGCATTCGCCACCCCATCCATGTCATCAACGCGGCGCGCATTGGCGCGGACATCGCCACGGTCCCCCCCGAAGTCATCCGCAAAATGGTCAAACACCCGCTCACGGACAACGGCATCAAGAGCTTCTTAAAGGACTGGGAAAAGGTAAAGAAATAAAAAATTAGATTTTCCCGAATTCCTTCTTTCTCTCCTTTGCATCCTTCCCTGTCGCCTCGAAGAGGAACTCGTTCCACTTCTGGATGATCGTCCCGTCCCCGGTTATCTTCTTTGGAGGCACGATGTCGATGAGAAGCCTGTTCTTCTCCCGCTTCAAACTGACTTGCCCGATTCCTTCGGCCGTGAACTGAATCCCGTCAGCCACATCGCCGTCTGCCCCGAAATACTTGGCGATCAGCGAATTGATGTCAACATCATGACCGCGTTTTATCGAGTATTCCCTCATGGAAATACGGTAAGCCGAGCCAGAATTTTAATTTTTTGATTTCCGCCGAATAGAGGCAGACGTCCCCTTAAAAGATTCAAGATGCATCACCGACGATAGCGGCCGCTTCGGTACATGCAGCAGTCCATCAGCGTCTCGCCAATATTTCACGGTATCCTCACGTTCTTCAACGACCGGTGCCTCCGCTTTATAGCCCAGGGCGATCACCGCATCAGCGCTAAACGGCTCAGGAATCCCAAGCACCGCTCTGATCTTCTCCTTATCAATGTCACAGAGGATACAGCTGCCGACGCCCTCAGACTCCGCAAGCAACACCACATGAGCGGCGGCAAGCCCCATATCTCGCAGCGTGAACGACGTCGCCGACTTCGCGACCATGACGATATATGCCACCGGCCGCTCGCACTCCGCTGGCACCCATGCAGGTTCCAGGTACGCAGCCCACCGCAATGCAGGGAAGAGCGCTGAACACCCCTCCGGCTCTGCCACGAGGACATAGTCAAACGGCTGCAGGTTCGCCGCGGACGGCGCCAACCGAGCCACATCCACGCATTGACGCAATAGTCCAAGATCAACGGGCCGCTGATCGAACCGCCGAATCGTCCGCCGGCCCACCATCACTGAAAACAGATTCATATCCACATCACCGACACTCAGACGAACATCTCCCCTAGTATAAAAGATATCGATAACGAATTAATAGATGGTTATCCACGATTCTGGAAACATGGTTGAGATTAAGGTGCCGCCCAGAAGAGAAATCATGGTATTTGGTTTTTAAAGCGGAAGAGAAATACCCTTGATAATCTTCTTTTTCGACCTTTTTTTCCATTTTAATCCTTTTTATTATTGACGTATAAACAGAGTTCTACGGATATTATTTTTAAGAAATCGAATTTGAAACAGCTTGTTACAGGGGAAATATGATGGAAATATTGTAATATCTGGTGCGAAAAATATTCATGGAAAATATTAATATGAATCGACAGGATAGCGGATGCAAAGGGGGAATCGGTCTTCATGCAGACGAGTCGGATCAAGAAGGGCCTTGCTTGTGGAATAATGCTCCTGTTTGTAGGTACAAATTTTCTCGTAGGCGTCAGTAATATCGGTTCTGCAGACACTCCCATCATATCCAATGAGAACCCTGCGAATGCATCGCCTCATGTTTCCGTGTATCTTTCTGAAATCAATTTTACTGTACATGATTCTGAAAATGACGCTGTTACATATACTGTCACGGCGAGCCCTGATTTCATCGGTGGCCCCCGCAGCGGGACGGCTGCTGCCGGCACGACGGTTCATATCCTACGAAGAAACGGGATGTTGACCAACGATACCACGTATGTGTGGCGGGTCAATGCAACCAATGGGATGGTCTGGACAAACAACACCTACTCATTTACTACTGTGAGTGAGATATTTGAGGGGTACACCTTGTTTACTCCTTTGACCCCACACGACGATGCAACCTATGTAATCAATCAGAATGGAGAAATAGTTCATACTTGGCCTACAGAGTATCCATCGAATTTTGGTGTATATATGATGGAGAATGGGAGCATCATCCGCCCATATATAAATTATGAAGTAGCACCTCCTGGAAATACGAGAGGG
>Ga0315282_10017767_pt1 | contig 10241 bp, 9 predicted proteins | sample YL17G07_20_MG_FD_203693 | JGI IMG/M metagenome (GOLD analysis project Ga0315282, IMG submission 203693) | Sediment microbial communities from Yellowstone Lake, YNP, Wyoming, USA - YL17G07_20 | ecosystem: Environmental > Aquatic > Freshwater > Lake > Sediment | place: USA: Wyoming | collected... | reverse complement strand
GTCGGGTTTAATAGAAAAGGTCAGGAGCGGGGATGGCTCTTGCGGTAGGTCTCCAGGAGCTGGCCCAGGTTGAGGTGGGTGTATTTTTGGGTGGTGGCCAGGCTCTCATGGCCTAATAATTCCTGAATGGCCCTCAAGTCCGCGCCCCGGCTGAGGAGATGGGAGGCAAAAGAGTGCCGGAGAGAATGCGGGCTGATCTTACGGCGGACGGCCGTCCCGCGGATGTACTTATCCACCGCTCTCTCCACCGAACGCGGGGTCAGGCGCGTTCCCAGCCGGCTCACAAAAACCGCTTTCTCGGCGGCCGGCCCGGGCCCCAGCTCAGACCGCCTCTTCAAATAAGCACGCAGGCTTTCCTCGGCCATCCGGCCGAAGGGAACCAGCCTTTCCTTCTTGCCCTTTCCCCGGACCCGGACCAGCCTCTCGGACAGGCTGAGATCCTCGAGGTTCAACCCGGTCAGCTCGCTCACCCGGATGCCCGAGGCGTAAAGAAGCTCAAGGAAGGCCCTGTCGCGGAGGCCCGAAACGCTGTCCGTCCGGGGCACGTCGAGCAGGGCGGCCGCTTCCCTTTCGGACAGAAAAGACGGCACGGGCCGGTCCTGTTTCGGGCTGGACAAGAGGCGAGCGGGATTGTCCTCCAGCCAGTTCCTCTTCAAGCCATACTGGAAAAAAGAACGGACGGCGGCCAGCTTACGGGCGATGGTGGATTTTTTCTGCCTCCGCTCATGAAGCCGGACCAGAAAGCTCCGCAGAACGACGTTATCCACGCCGCGCAGCCGGCATCCTTTCTCCTGAAGATAATCGGCCAGCTGGAGGAGGTCCCGGCGGTAAGCGGCGATGGTATGGGCCGAGGCGTTCTTTTCGTAGCGCAGAAAATTCAGGAACTCATCAAGTTCTTTCTTCATTCCGGCCGCGGATCAGAGGAAGGAGAGCCGGTCTCGTCCGGGTTCGAAGAAGGGGCGGGGCTGCTCTCCGGCGCCTTCTCCTCGGCCGTGTAGTCACAGGCCTCATCCCAGCACCGCACCACGGGCGGTTTGTCTTTCCGCCGCTTGCGAAGAAGGAGCGGCTTTCCGCATTTGGGGCAGGCCTGGGCCACCGGCTCATCCCAGGTGGCGAACCGGCATTTAGGATAAAGGCTGCAGCCGAAGAAGAACCGGCCCCGCCGCGTCTTGCGCTGCAAAATGGTCCCGCCGCAGCCGGAGGGACAGGGAATCCCGGTGTCCATCCTTTCTTTCTTCACGTAGTTGCAGCGCGGGTAATCCGAGCAGGCGACGAAGACCCCGTAGCGCCCCCGACGCTGGACCAGCTGAGAGCCGCACTGGGGGCATTTTTCTTCCAGGAGAATAGCTTCCTTCTTGACCATGCTCTGCTTAAACCGGCAGTCGGGGTAGCCGGAGCAGGCCTTGAACCTTCCGAAACGGCCGCTCTTGATGACCATCGGCTTACCGCACTGCGGGCAGACCTCATCAACGGGGATGCCGGTCTTCTTGACTCCTTCCGTTTCCATGCCCTTCTGGAGGTCCTCCTCCAGGCGCTGGTAGTATCCGCGCAGCGAAGCCAGCCAGTCGTATTCCCCCTCGCTGATGCGGTCCAGCTCTTCCTCCATAAGGGCGGTGAACTTGAACTCCATCAGGTCCGGGAAGTGCTGGACCAGGAAGTCCGTCACAAACAGGCCCAGTTCGGTGGGGATGAATTTCCCCCCCTCCTTGATGACATAGACGCGGTTCTGGAGAGTGGCGATGATGGGCGCGTAAGTGCTGGGCCGGCCGATGCCTTTGGCCTCCAGCTCCTTGACCAGCGATCCTTCAGTGTAGCGGGAAGGGGGCTGGGTGAAATTCTGCTTGGGCTCCAGGCCGAGCAGGGTCAGGTTCTCGCCCGGCGAAGCCTTGGGCAGAGTCTTGGCCTCTTCATCTTCCGGCTCTTCCCCTTCTTCGCCGGCCATTCGCTCTTTTTTCCGCTCCAGGGCCAAGGCCAAGAAACCGGGATGGAGAATGACTTCGCCCTTGGCCGAGAACTGGCAGTTTGCGGCCCGGATATCGAACTCGGTTTCCTCCAACTGGGCCGAGCTCATTTGGCTGGCGATGAACCGGTTCCAGATGAGCCGGTAGAGGTTCCACTCTTCTTTCTTCAGGTAGGGCGTGACCGCTTCGGGGGGAAGGTCGGGCGAGGTGGGACGAATGGCCTCATGGGCGTCCTGGGCCTGTTTTTTGCTCTTGAACAGGTGGGGTGTCGCGGGAAGGTAGGCCTCCGACCAGCGCGAGGAAATGTACTGGCGGGCCCAGGCCACCGCTTCGTTGGAGAGGCGCACGGAATCCGTGCGCATGTAAGTGATCAGCCCCACCTGCCCCCGCTCGCCGATCTCCAGCCCTTCATACAGGCGCTGGGCCAGGGACATGGTTTTTTTGACGGGGAACCTCAACATCCGGAAGCCGTCCTGCTGGAGCGTGCTGGTGATGTAGGGAGGGGGCGGGTCTTTCTTCTTCTTCCGGACCTCGACGCCGGACAGGACAAAGGGCGTCTGCTTGAGCCGGTCCACAAGCTGGAGGGCCGCTGGCCCATCCCCCGGGCGGGCCTTCTTGCCGTCGATCTTGACCAGGGCGGCCTTGAAATCCGGCGGGCTGGAGGCACGCAGGCTGGCGCTGATGGTCCAGTATTCCTCGGTGACAAAGGCTTTGATTTCCTTTTCGCGCTCGCAGATGAGCCGAAGGGCGACGGACTGGACCCGGCCGGCGCTCAGCCCCCGGCCGATTTTCTTCCACAGCAATGGGCTGATGAGATAGCCCACCAGCCGGTCCAGGATGCGCCGCGTCTGCTGGGCTTTGAACTTATTGGCATCCAGCTCCAGCCAGTTTTGAAAGGCCTCCTGGACCGCCTTCTTGGTGATCTCGTGGAGAAGGACGCGGTGGACGTTGCGGTTTGAGTCCTCCAGCAGCTCCTTGAGATGCCAACAGATGGCCTCGCCCTCCCGGTCGGGGTCGGCGGCCAGGAAAACTGTCTCGCATTCCTGAGCGGCTTTTTTGAGCGTGGCGACGATCTTGCGCCTTTCGGGGATGATGACGTACTTGGGGGCGAAATCATGCTCCAGGTCCACGCCCAAGGTGCTCTTGGGCAGGTCGCGGACATGGCCCATGGAGGGTTCCACCACAAAGTCAGGGCCGAGATAGCGATTGATGGTCTTGGCCTTGGCCGGGGATTCTACAATGACCAGGGAACGGGGCATCATAAGCTCCTTTGATAGAACTTTCCGGGCGATTGACGAACCAGGCCGCGGAGCTCCATGTCCAGAAGCACGGCCAGCAGGCTGGGCAGCGGAACGTCGGTGCGGACGGCAATCTCGTCGATATGGACAAGGCCGTCGGGGCGCAGACAGCCCAAGACCCGGCTCTCCTCCCCTCCCCGGGCGGCCGGCCGGTCCGGCTCGGGCCGGCCGATCTCAAGGGCCCTGGCCCGCACCGCTTCCGGCAGCTCCTCGACCACATCCTGCCAGCAGGTGACGGCTTTGGCTCCGGCCTGAATCAGCCCGTTCGTCCCCCGGCTCAACTCCGAGGTGATATTGCCCGGCACGGCCAAGACCTCCCGGTTCTGCTCCAGGGCCAGGCGGGCGGTAATCAACGAGCCGCTATTCTGGGCCGCTTCTACAACAACCAGGGCCAGGCACAGCCCGCTGATCAGCCTGTTCCGTTGAGGGAAATGATGAGCCAACGGCCGGGCGCCCAGCGGAAATTCCGTGACCAGACAGCCTGAGCCGGCAATTTTTTTCGCCAGGCCGCGGTTAAGTCCGGGATAAACAATATCCAGGCCCGTGCCCAAAACTGCGATCGTCCTGCCCGACTCAAGGGCGCCCATATGGGCGCGGCTGTCGATGCCCTCGGCCAAGCCGCTGGCTACGGCCAGCCCCCGCCCGGCCAGCTCCCGGGCCAGGCTCTGGGCTGCCGCGCGGCCGTAAGGGGTCGGCCGCCGGGCTCCCACGATTCCCACCGCCGGCCCGCACAGGACATCCGTTCGGCCGAAGCTGAAGAGAACGAAGGGCGGGTCGGGGATTTGTTTCAGCAGCCCGGGATAGGACTCATCATCATAGACAATGACCCGGCCGCCCAGGCGGTCGAGCCCGACCCCCTCCTCTTCGGCCCTTTCCTGAAAGCATCCGGAGGAAAGACAGCCGATGATCTCATCATTAAGGCCCAACCCCCGGAGATCTTCCTGGGGAGCGTGAAAAACCTCAAGCGGGCTGGCAAAGCGAGCCAGAATTTTAGGAATGGACCTCGGGCATTCGGCCGTGGCCAAGCCCAAGGCGATCCAGTCGAGGCGTTTCTCGCTCATGATAATCCATCATATCCCGAAAAGAGAATGACGTCCAAAAGGGCACCTATTGTATCAGGAAAAATAAAAAACAACTCATTTCCCCAAAAGAATAGACCCCTGGGTAACGAAAGCCCCGGCCACGGCCGCGGTCTGGAGACAGGCCAGGGTGGCGGCCCACAAGGCCCGCAAGCCCAGCCGTGAGAGGTCCTTGATCCGCTCGGGGGCCAGGGCGCCCGTACCGCCCACAAATATGGCCAGAGAGGCGAAATGGGCGAACCCGCATAGGGCATAGGAAGCGATGATGGCCGAACGGGGATGGACCAGGGCCTTGGCCTTCATCAACTCGGCCAAATGCTGATAGGAGACAACCTCGGTGGCCACCGTCCGTTCGCCCAGGAGCCGGGCCACGGCCGGGACGTCGGCCGGCGGCACGCCCAGCAATAAGGTGAAAGGATAGAAGAAATAGCCCAGGAATGATTTGATCGACCATTCGAAATGCCAGCCGAACCAGTGGTTGAGGTTGCCGCCCAGCCAGCCCAAGATCAGGTCGGCCAGGGCCAGCAGCCCCAGGAAGGCCAGCAGCAGGGCCACAATGCCGGCCAGCAGCTTCAGGCCGTCGTTGGCGCCGTTGATGATGGCCATGACTAAGTTATCCGAGCGTTCGTAGGCGGGCTTGATATGCAGGCCCAGGGTCTTGGGCCGGCCGATCTCGGGCATGACCAGCTTGGACATCAGGATCGAAGCCGGAGCGCACATGAACGAAGCGGAGAGCAGATGGCCGGCGATGGTGGGCAGGATGGCCCTGAGGAAAAAAACGTAGAGGGCCAGAACCGTGGAGGCAATGGTGGCCATTCCCGCGGTCAGGATGAGGCCGAGCTCCGAGGCGGTCATCTCCCGCAGGTGAGGCTGGACGACCAAGGCCGATTCCACGCCGACAAAAATATTGGCGGAGGTGCTGAGCGATTCGGCGCCGCTGATGCGCATAGTTTTGGTGAAAACCCAGGCAAAGAGACGGATGAAAAAGGGCATGACCCGCGCATAATAGAGGACGCTGATCAGCGCCGCAAAAAAGATGATGGTGGGCAGCGCCTGGGTGATGAGGATATTGCCCAGCGATGTCTCGCCCGCCTCGTTGACGGTGCCGGGAGGCAGAGCCAGACGGCCGAAGACGAACTTCGTGCCGGCCGTGGCGCTGTCCAGGAGGCGGACCACCACCCGGTTGAGGAAAAGAAAGACCTGGCTGCCCCAGGGGACAACAAAGATGAAAAAAGCAAACAGGAGCTGGAGGCCGATACCCCACCACACGACCCGCCAGTTGACCACCCGCCGGCGGCTGGAGGTCAGCCAGGCGAACACGGGCAGGATGAAAACGCCGAGGGCGCTGATCAGGTTATAGATGCTCATGGGCCGGTGAGCTCGACCAGCTTGAGGCGCGACTGACCGCCCCGCACAATCCGGATTCCGGAGGCCGGCAGGCCGAAATGCTCGGCCAGGAGTTCGATGACCTCCCGGTTGGCCTTCCCCTTTTCCGGAGGGGAGAGCACGGAAACGGTAAGGTCGCCGGACTCGGCGACCGAGACCTCGCGCTTCCCCGACCGGGGCCGGACCCGAACCTCGATGATCCGCCGGGACGAACCACTCATGGCCGTCACCGGCGCACCGTCTTATGAGTCTTGACTCTGAACGGCCAGGAACTTGTCAGACGCACAACTAGAACTTGTTCTTATGCCGCGCCAGAAACTCCTTGACCTGTTCGGCAGTGACGATGTAGCCGCCGAGGAGGAAGGATACGGACGGGTTGGCCGGGTCGTTGGACTTGAAGAGAAAATATTCATGCAGCACGCCGACGCGGTCGGGGAGAGTCAGCTTGACTTTAACCGCCTTCTCCTTCCCCCCGGCGAGCTTTAAGGGGAAATAAAGGCGTTTCCCTCCGCTGGAAAAGGAGGCTGTTTTGGAATCGCATCCCACCGTCAGCTCCAGCTCGCCTTTGTTTCGGATGATGACCTCGGCTTCAAACGGCTCGTTCTGCAGGATGAGCCCCAAGTCGGCCGTCCAGGGCTGGAGTTCCAGTCTTGGCTGGGGAGGCGTTTCGACGTCGGCCGTGATCTTGAGCTGGACCCGCGGCTGGTCGGGGTCGTCCGAATCCAGGTAAACATATTTGGTCACCTGGCCGCCGTAGCCGGCCGAGGAGAAAGAGACTTTGACCCGGCCTTCCTTGCCCGGCTCCAGCTTCTTCTCGGAGACCAGGGCGGCCGTGCAGCCGCAAGAGGTCTCCACGTTCCCAATATTCAACACCGCCTCGCCGGCGTTCCTGAAGACAAACTCGTGATTCAGCGTCTCTCCCTGTTTGACCCGCCCAAATTCCCAGGTGTCGCGGTCAACGACGATCTTCGGCTTCTTGGCCGCGGGCAGGGCCGAGGCCAGGACCACAAGGCTGATAAGGCCGAATCCGAGAAGGAGAGGCTTGTTCCCTTTCCATCCGTTCATGAGTTCCTCCATTCTTTGTTTCATAACATATAACCGGAAGGCTCAAGAATTGCAAGCCAAGAGGAGCGGATGGCCAGATGGAAGGGCTCGGCGCCTGGCCGCGGTTTTTAACGCCGCTTATGGCGCCTCGCTCCTCCCCCCAGGCCATCCGCAATAATAGGCAACCAACCATACAATTTGTTAGAGAGCCACTCAATGAAGATACCGCCGATTTTAATTTAATTGAAGAATTGGGAGATGATAATGTATAATTTTTTTTGTCATTCCAAAAAAAGGAGTTGTTTTGCTAAGGAGGAATGCATGAAAAAAGCGCTGTGGGGTGCAATCCTGTGCGTCCTGGTGTCCGCGGCCCTCCTGGCCCAGCCTCACGGCTACGGAACCGGCCAAAAGTTCAGCATCAGCCTGTTCGGCGGCTTCAGCCTGGCCTCGACCAAGGGCACCAGCCAGTACGGCGATATGTGGAACGGCCAAGTTGCCAAAAATATAGAAGAATCAGCCGATATCGGCTACCAGGCCAATAACGGCGTTTTCTTCGGCGCCGCCCTTACCTTCATGTTCAACGACAACCTTGGGCTCCAGTTCGGCGGCGGCATTTTCAGCACCGGGGTTCCCAACGAGACAGCCGCTTCCTGGAGCTACCATGTCGGCACGACCATCACCGACAACAGCTACGCCTTCAGCGGCCGCGGCCAGCTGAGCACGGTCCCGATTTTCATGGACTTTACCGGCAAGTTCTCCAGCGGCCTGGTGGACTTCAACCTCTTTGCCGGCCCGACGTTGTACTTAAATAGAACTCAGGCCGACGCCACCGGCCTGTTTGGGGACAACTTATTGATTATCGTCTGGGGAATCCCTTTTGAATGGGTCGATTTCTTCCCGCTGGACATGGAGATTCCCTCGACCTCCTGGACCGGCTTCGGGTTCAACGCCGGGGGCAGTGTGGATATCAGCCTATCGCCCATGGTGGCCCTGAGCCTGGAGGCTCGCTATTTCTTCTGTCCTGAGAAGAAATTCAATTGGGGATACCTCTCCGGACTTTATGGCGGCCTGGAGGGAAATTTGCTTTCATGGGAGATCTTCCCGGATCAGGCGGATTGGGCGGCCGAAAACACCACACCCTATACGGTCAACCCCTCTTTCTTCTATATCGGCGGCGGTTTCAAGATCCGCATCTGACAGCCCCCCGGCCTATTCCCCTTTTTTTATTTTGCCATTCAGGATAAGCTAAAATATAAGATGGCTTTCAAGTTCTGGCGCCGCACGGAACGCTCCAAGCTGGAAAATAGGACTGAGGTCGAAAGATGAGACACGGAACCCTGTTTAGGCTTATGTGGATCTGTCTCCTGCTTGGAACTGCCGCGCTGGGCGCTACGGTCCGGCTGCGGGTCACGGCCGAGATCGCCAATTTGAGGGAGAAACCGGACATCGGCAGCAACGTCGTCCGTCAGGTTCCCCGGGGAACCCTTCTTGAATCTTCGGCCAAAGAGGGCGACTGGTATTTAGTCACCTTGCGGGACGAGTCGGCCCGGGCCGAATCGGGATACGTCCATGAAAGCCTGGTGGCTTTGACCACCCCGGAGGAAGAGCCGCAAACGCCGGCCGGAAATCCGGAGCCGGCCCGGACCGAACCCGTCACCCGGCCGCCGGAAAAAGTCCCGGCCAAAAGACAAGAGTCGGCCCAGGCCTATGCTCAAGAAAGCCTGTTCTCCTTGGCCCTGTCCGGCGGAGGGAACCTTGTCCTGGGCGGCGATTTGAACAAGGGAGCCCGGGGCCTGGCCGATTTCTATCTCGACAGCCTGAACGCCCAGACCCTGGACGAGGTCAATCCCGTCCGCCTGGGGTTTGTCGGCGGCGGCGAGCTTTCCTTCCCCCTGGCCGAAAAAATCTCCTTGGGAGTAGGGGTCGAATATCTAACAGGTTCGCGGCAGAGTTTGGTCCACCTGACCAAAGGCTCTGACTCCTACTCTTTTACCGCCAGGCCGGCTCTGTGGGCCATCCCGGTCCGGGCCTTTCTGGCCTACGCGCCGGTCCCCTTCATCAGCCTGAAGATCGGCCTCGAATACATCTTCGCCCACGCCGGCTATGACTATCGCTGGGAAGCGGCGAGCAACGACTGGCAAGAATGGACGGCCGAAGCCGATGCGCGGGGCCTGGGCGTATTCGGCGGGCTGGGGCTGGAATGGAGCCTGTCCCCGAACTTCGGCCTGGTCCTGGAGCTCAGCGGCCGCTATGCCCCCCTCACCGGGTTCAGCGGGACCGGCTCCTACCTTGATTCCGAAGCCGTCACCTCCCAGGAAGAAGGCAAGCTCTATTATTACGAGACCCGCGTCGCGGACGCCGTCTACAGCCTGCTGTTCATTCGCAGCCGAGTTCCTTCGGAAGCAGGGGTTTATAATCCGCGGCCGGCCGAAGTGGATTTTACAGGTGCGGCCCTGCGAGCCGGCTTCAAGTTGAAGTTCTAGTCAGGATGATCTATTTCTGAGCGGCCCTCTTCTCCAGCAAGACAAACTGCTGGGCGTGAATCCCCCGCCAGAGGGGCGCACTCCGGACCACCCGGAAGCCCGCCTTTTTGGCCTCGTCGTTGAACTCCTGGGCGGTCACCATCTTGATTCGAGTCCGGCTGGGCTTCACCGCCCGCCTGAGCTTCCGCTGCAGCCGGTGAAGCGGGTTAAGCCGGTAGTAGGAAACGAGCGCCCAGCGGGAGGTGACCCGGGCCAGTTCGCTCAGCACCGCCAGTCTCTCTTGGGGCTGGTGGAGGTGATGGAAGAAGCGGACGGAAAAGGCCAGGCCGAACATTCCGGTCTGGAAAGGAAGCCCTCGTTTGATGTCCGCCACGGCGCCCAGAGGAGGGCCGGCGGAAAGGGGCCGGGCCCGGGTCCGTTTGACCATGGCCGGAGAGAGGTCGCTGCTGACCAGGCCCGCTCCGGTTTGTCGCAGAAGGCCCGTGAAACGCCCGTAACCGCAAGGAGCATCCAGCAGCCGGCCGGGCCGGAGCGGCTCTGCCGCCGCCAAGCGCAACAGCTTTTTCAGGATGTGGGTTTCTCGGAAATGAACCAGGCGTTGGTCAAGCCCCCGGTAGCGCCGGCGCTCATAATCGGCCACCTCGGGTTCGGTGAAAGGCCGGTTAGCTGAAGAAGACATAACGGGGACTCCTGTCCATGATGATGTCCGAACCGGAAGCTCTGAGCTCCCGGCCGTCGCGGTCCTCGACCCGCCGGATAGGCTCATTGAAGCGGTGGCCGACCGGCCGTCCATACGACCAGCATACGGCGAACTCATGACCCTCTTTAAGGAAGCGGAAAATATGCGCTTCCCGCTCCCGGGCTGCCTCCCGGCCCAGGAAGCGGCTGTTGTCCACATAGCGGACCAGAGTTTTAAAAGCCGTGCAGGAAGGGCGCCGGCGCCAGGGGCTGGTCCGGCTGTCCACCAGGCCGTATCCCGGCGCCAGGAGC
>Ga0315282_10017766_pt1 | contig 10241 bp, 11 predicted proteins | sample YL17G07_20_MG_FD_203693 | JGI IMG/M metagenome (GOLD analysis project Ga0315282, IMG submission 203693) | Sediment microbial communities from Yellowstone Lake, YNP, Wyoming, USA - YL17G07_20 | ecosystem: Environmental > Aquatic > Freshwater > Lake > Sediment | place: USA: Wyoming | collected... | reverse complement strand
GACATCCCCTCGTTCGCTGTCAGATAGAGGTCATTGGTCTGGTCTTCCAAAAACATTAGGGGAATCCCACCCTTCGCGCATGACTCAGCACACTGGTGGTGGTCATCGCTGAAGCCCTTGTCTCCCATCTTCATATAGCATTCAGAATCCACGATGCGTCCTGTCACCGTCACTTCTTTCGGCTTGGATTTCTTCCCGGGCTGTTCTGGTTTCGTTTCCTTTTCCTGAGCCATCGCGGCAATTGCCGTGATCACTGAAAGAGAGAGGACGAAGAGAAGTCGGATTGCTATTCGCATGCGGTTATTACCTCCTTTTGCCTTATGGCACGAAAATGAAAAACTCAAAATGATAAACAAAATAACTCCGGCAGAGTTCCTGAGTTTGCGGTGCGCCAGAATCTAGCGGCAATGCGAGGAAACTGGACCGCCGTTGTTACCTTGACATTCATTCCTGAAAATGGTAAATTATTTCAAGCTTTTTGTTCCATACCCGCAATCACACCACAACTATTCTACGGAGCAGATTTCTGATGCCAGTAAAAGTTGGAGACAAAGCACCTGATTTCAGCCTCTTCGATACTTATAAGAAGACACGCACGTTGAAAGAATTTTTGGGAAAGAAGACCGTTCTCGCATTCTACCCGGGAGCATTCACAAGCGTTTGCCAGAAAGAGCTGTGTACATTTCGAGATTCCCTCGCCTCCTTCAACAACATGAACGCTCAGGTTGTTGGGATCAGCGTCAACGATCCATTTGCGAACAAAGCATTTGCGACACAGAACAGCCTGACTTTTCCGCTCCTTTCGGACTACACGCGACAAGTCACAAAAGCCTATGGCGGGATCCACGAGAATTTCGCAGGGCTCAACGGGTACACAGCTGCGAAGCGGGCTATATTTGTGCTTGACCGAACCGGCGTTGTAAGATACAGTTGGATTTCTGAAGAACCCGGGAAGGAGCCTATCTACGAGGAGATCACGAAGGCATTGCAGTCAATCTCCTAAGACACCAGTCACGTTCAAAGGCAGATACCATGTTGAAAGCAGGGGACAAGGCCCCGGATTTTAGTCTCCCTTCTGGAGAGGGGAAGGAAATTTCTCTTTCGGACTTCAAAGGAAAGAAGGTTGTTCTGTACTTCTATCCGAAGGACGACACGCCAGGTTGTACAAAGGAAGCGTGTTCATTCCGTGACGACCTCAGTGCATTCAAGCGCAAAGGAGCTGTAGTCGTCGGGGTGAGTGTAGACGACATCAAGTCGCATGAGAAGTTCGCAGAGAAGTATTCGCTTCGCTTCCCACTGCTCAGCGATCTGGAGAAGAAAATTGTAAAGGCGTACGACGTTTGGAAAGAGAAGAGCCTTTATGGTAGGGAGTTTATGGGGACAGTGCGTACAACGTTTATTATCGATGAACGAGGAAAGATCGCCCATATCTTTCCAAAAGTAAAGGTGAATGGGCATACAAAGGACGCCCTTGAAAAACTATAGAAGAACGTTCTCCCAAGGCGGTACCAACCAGTCATATCGAAAGGAGAAACACAATGGCTAGAGTAGCTCGAGAAATGGTTCAGAAGGCAGGAGTCGACGTTGACAAGCTTCTTGACCTTCTGGTACGTAATGCATCAGCAGAGCTGACGACGTTTTACTACTACACAATTCTCCGAGTCAACTTGATCGGATTGGATGGGGAGGGATTGAAGGAGATTACCGAAGATGCCCGTATCGAAGACCGCAACCACTTCGAGGCGCTGGTCCCTCGCATCTATGAACTCGGCGGCAAACTGCCGGACGATATGAAGGTGTTTCATGACATGTCTGCATGCCCCCCAGCGAAACTTCCCAGTGACCCTAAGGATATTAATGCGATGCTCAAAGTCCTTGTGAACGCCGAGCGGTGCGCAGTTGCAGGTTACTCAAACGTCTGCAACCTGACTGCTGGGAAGGACCACAGGACGTATGACCTTTCTCTTGCGATTCTACATGAGGAGGTCGAGCACGAAGCATGGTTTGCAGAGTTCCTGGGTGAGGGACCATCTGGACACTTCCATCGGGTGGGCTTAGGATCGTCACGAAACTCACCATACGTCTCGAAGTTCCTCCACCTGTAAGAGAAGCATGCGAGGCTATCTCATCTTAGCCTGTACGACCCGCTGTTGGGAAAGGATGGCGAAGTAGAGCGAGGTCTTGAAACGTGTGTGCAAAGAGCCAAGTTGATTGGAGACCACCCGGACAAGGCAGTCACTACCCCGAAAGTGCACTTGGAGAAGAAGAGGGATGAGAGAGTGGGTGATGCGGCTTCAAAGTTTGCTCTAACTCGTGCTGACGGGAGAGAACTTCCCAGCCAGATTAGGGGCCGACGAAGGTTGCCGTTTATTCCTGCTCGGAGGAGAACACATCAACCTGCGCGTACGAAAGGTTTGTGAAGGAGAAATACTTTTGTGGCAGGCAAGTGATAAGGACAAAGAGGAGAATATCTCTCAGCGCTGAACCAGGAAGCATCTACCGCATCTCTCCGAAAGCTCGCGTGGAGCGGCATGCCGGAGAAATCCTGGAGAAACTCTGATCCTCAGATAGAACTCTTACCAAAGTTATCCCATCTACTCAGGAGGTCCTATGGACAATCTCAAAGCGCCTCTTGCCGAACTAGTGGGCACCTATGCATTTATCTTTGTTGGAGTGGGGGCCGTCTGTGTTGACTCGTTGACGCACGGAGGGATTGGTCTGCTGGGAATTGCACTCGCACAGGGCATGGCCTTTGCTGCGATGGTCTCGGTCACAGGCCATATTTCGGGTGGCCATCTGAATCCTGCGGTGACGATTGGTGCACTTGCAGGCGGCAAGATTACATTTAAGAATTCCATCTATTACATCATCGCTCAGCTGATTGGGGCAACACTCGCAGCTCTCACCTTCAAAGCCTTCTTCAGCAGCCAATTGCTGGATGCCGTGCACTATGGAACTCCAGCACTTGCCGCAAATGTCAGCGTCGCAGAAGGAATCTTCCTCGAGGCGATTCTCACATTCTTCCTTGTCCTTGCCGTGTATGGAACCGCAATTGACGAACGGGGGCCACGCATCGGAGGATTGTACATCGGCCTTGTCATTACGATGGACATCCTTGCGGGTGGTCCACTGACTGGTGCATCGATGAACACTGCACGGACTTTCGGCCCGGCGCTTGTCTCGGGATTCTGGGAGAATCATCTTGTATACTGGGTTGGTCCGCCGCTGGGAGGGCTTCTCGCGGGTGTGGTCTACCAATATGTGCTCGGAGGTTTTTGGAGCAGGAAGTAGAGCAACAGCCTCACTCCCCTTTGAAACCTTTGGGCTCGGAGCGTTGTTAGATTCACAAGCTAAAGACTTGTAGAACGATCCTGGCGAAGCATCGTGTATGTAACGCGAAAAGCAGAGTTCAGTGCGGCGCATCGCTTGTTCAACCCAAAGTTTTCGGACGAGCAAAACCAGGCCATCTTTGATAAGTGCAACAACCCCAGCGGTCACGGTCACAATTACACTGTAGAGGTTACCGTTGCTGGGGAGCCGAATCACGGTACAGGTTATGTGATGGACCTGAAGAAACTCAGCCGCTTACTCAATGAGGAGGTTATCGAGAAGGTTGACCACAAGCATCTGAACTATGATGTCGACTTCTTGAAGGGAATCATCCCGACGGCAGAAAATCTCGCGATCTCATTCTGGAAGATTTTGTGTCCGAAGATCACCGAGGGGAGACTGTACTCCATCCGGGTCTACGAGTCGGAAAAGAACTACGTTGAATATCGAGGAGAGTAAGAGTGCGTATTGAAGATATTATCAAAGAAGATATAGCACTAGAAGATCTCGTCAGAGACATTCTGAAAGCGATCGGGGAAAATCCAGACCGCGAAGGGTTACTGAAGACACCAGCCCGCGTTGCAAAGGCGTACGAGTACCTCACGAGTGGCTACAAACAAGACATCAAGAGGGTACTCAACGGCGCCGTTTACGAAGAGAAGTACAACGAGATGGTCATCGTCAAGGATATCGACTTCTTCAGCCTTTGTGAGCACCACTTGCTGCCGTTCTATGGGAAATGTCACGTTGCCTACATTCCGAACGGAAGAATTCTTGGGCTGAGTAAAGTCCCTCGAATCGTCGAGGTCTTCAGTCGCAGACTGCAGGTTCAAGAGCGGCTGACCCAGCAGATTGCAGACACCCTGTACGATTGTCTAAAGCCGAACGGCGTCGCTGTTGTGACTGAGGCGAAACATCTTTGCATGATGATGCGTGGTGTTGAGAAACAGAATTCAGTCGCTACGACAAGTGCAATGCTGGGGGTGTTCCGTGACGATGAGAAGACGCGGGGTGAATTCCTGAGGCTTATCTCGAGCAAACTATCATAAGATTGACCAAGAAGAGTTCCAACGGCCTTCGGAAGCAGCCGGTTGTGTGGGTAACCGGTGCGAGCCGCGGCATCGGGTACGAGGTCGCGAAGGCATTTGCGGAGATCGGAACGCAGGTCGTTGTTACGTCACGGAACAGACGGAAGCTTGCTTCTTTGGTCCGGCAGATCGAGAGGAAGGGTGGATACGCGAAAGCGTACGTCTGTGATGTCTCCTCGGAACGGAGCGTTGCGGCAACCGCGAAGCAGATCCTCGAACGTCTGGGTCGTGTCGACGTCCTTGTAAACAATGCCGGCGTCACCTATTTCAAGTCACTGCGGGAGACAAGCCGATCAGAGTTTGACGAAGTAATCGCTGCAAATCTTCGGGGGACTTTTCTCTGCATCAAAGCGGTGATCGAATCGATGGTTCGACGCCGATCCGGCCATATCATCAACGTCATCTCAGTCGCCGCCCAAAACACTTATACGAAGTCCTCTGCATACAGCGCCTCGAAAGCTGGTGTGCTGGCGTTGACCAACGTCTTGCGAGAGGAAGTTCGACCATTCAACATCAAAGTTGCCGCCGTTATCCCTGGAGCTACGGAGACTCAGATGTGGCGTGAGTCCACACGTGACAAGTATGGCCATCGAATGATGTCGGCTGAGGATGTCGCAAAAGTCGTGGTTTCCATCTTCCAAGCGCCCAAGAGGGCACATATTGAGGAGATCATCTTCCGACCTCAGCTTGGAGATTTGCCGTGAAAGAAATCAAGAAAGGGAGGGAGTCTTGAATTGAAAGACAAAGTTGTGATTATCACCGGTGCTGGAAGAGGAATCGGAAAAGCGATTGCCCTGAGCTTCGCAAGAGAGCAATCTCGACTCGTCCTGGCTGCCAGGACAAAAACTGAGATCGAGAAAGTGGCTGATGAGGTAAAGCGTGAAGGAGCGGACGTCCTTGTCGTGCCCACGGATGTCACCAAGGAGGACCAGGTCGATAGATTAGTGAAGAGTGCACACAGCGCGTTTGGACGAATCGATGTCCTCGTGAACAATGCGGGATTTGGGATATTCTCCAAAGTGGCAGAAATGAAGACCGACGATTTCCAGTCGATGTTTGATGTGAACATCCGAGGGGTGTTTTTCTGTACCAGAGCCGTCCTTCCATGCATGACGAGACAGAAGGACGGTGTGATTGTCAATATCGCTTCGCTGGCCGGACGAAATGCACTCGTCGGCGGTGCTGGGTATTGCGCTACGAAGTGGGCTCTCATCGGATTCGCGCGATCTCTCATGTTGGAGGTCCGTGAACACAACATCCGAGTGATCACGATTTGTCCTGGATCAGTTGATACTTCATTCGGACGTGACGAGGGAAGAAAGAAAACGATCCTGCAAGCACAAGATGTGGCAGAGACCGTTCTAGCAGCCGTGCGAATGCCAGCCCGTGCTATGGTAAGTGAAATCGACATTCGCCCGACAAATCCACGGTAAAGAGCCTCGCTATGGATGTCTTTGATCTGACTGTGATTGGCGGCGGACCTACGGGACTCTTTGCGGCATACTATTCGGGTCTCCGACAGATGCGGACGAAGATCATCGACGCGCTTCCTGAACTCGGAGGTCAACTCACAGCACTCTATCCGGAGAAGTACATTTATGATGTTGCCGGCTTTTCAAAGGTGCTCGCAAAGGAACTCGCGAAGGAGCTTATCAGGCAGACGAAGCAGTACAATCCAGCAATCCACTTAGGTGAGCGCGTCACCGGGATGAAGTTCCTACAAAGTGATGGAGGGCGCATCATTCGCCTCACGACACAAGAGGGTAGAGAGCATTTCACAAAAACACTCCTCCTTACCGTCGGCATCGGCGCCTTTGCACCGAGAAAACTGAATCTCCCGGATGCAGAAAGGTTTGAAGGGAGGGGAATAGAGTACTTCGTCACAGAAAAATCGAAATATAAGGATCGGGACCTTCTTATCGTAGGCGGCGGAGACAGCGCTGTGGACTGGGCCCTAAACCTCGATGGCTATGCGCGCAGGATCACGCTGATCCATCGTCGAGATCAATTCAGAGCCCACGAGGATAGTGTGAAGAAGTTGTTTGCATCCTCGACACAGGTGAAAGTCTTCTTCGAATTGAGATCAATCCACGGGAATGATCATGTCGAAGAAGCAGTTATCTTCCAGAATCGTACAAAGGAAGAGGAGAGGATGAAGGTGGATTACATCCTTCTCAACCTCGGGTTCGTTGCGAGGCTCGGTCCGATCTCCGAGTGGGGTTTGGAGATCGTGAAGAATGATGTCAAAGTCAACAGCAAGATGGAAACAAACGTCCCGGGCATTTACGCTGCAGGCGACATCGTAACGTACCCAGGAAAACTCAAGCTTATTGTCACTGGATTCGGCGAAGCTGCGGTCGCCGTGAACGCTGCGAAGGCATATATTGATCCGAAAGCCAAATTCTTCCCGGGTCACAGCAGTGATATGGTACCGCCTCCAAGTGCAAATTCCTGACTCCGCACATTTGTTCCTTCCTTGCCTCAATGCCGTCTGAGCTCGTAGTCCTCGTGACTTACAACCTCTCACCTCCGAATATCCAGCGGATCAAAGATGTCTCTCCGTCCATTGAGGTGGTTGCGACCAACGACCCAAAGAAGATCGAGTTGAGTTTGCCCGAAGCCACAGTCATCTTTGGAGAAGTCGAGCCCGAGTTCTTGGCTTTGGCAAAGAAGCTCAAGTGGGTTCATTACCCTTACGCGGGTGTCGACAAAGCTCTTTTTCCTGAATTCGTGACGAGCGACATCACGCTGACATGTAGCAGAGGACTTCACAAGCACCAGATGGCCGAGCACCTGTTTGGCTTGATGCTCACGTTTACTCGGAGATTGCTCACTTACAGAAGCTATCAGATGGAAAAAAAGTGGGACACCTCGCCGTTCAGAGAGACCCAGCTTCTCACCAACAGCACGCTTGGCATTCTTGGGGTTGGTGCAATTGGAACGGAAATGGCGAAAGCGGCCAAGGGGTTTGGGATGCGCGTGATGGGTCTGAAAATGAATCCTTCAGTACACGTAGAAAATGTCGATGTTCTCTTAGGGACGAAAGGCCTGCCCCAACTGCTCCGCGGTTCCGATCACGTTGTCGTTGTTCTTCCTCTGACGCTCGAGACCGAAAACCTCATCACGGAAAAAGAATTCGGTCTCATGGAGCGGAAGCCGTTTTTCTACAACCTGGCCCGTGGCCCCATCGTTAACACTGGAGACCTCATCGAAGCGTTGAAGCGGGGAAAGATAAAGGGGGCAGGGTTAGACGTCTTTGAGGAAGAACCCCTTGACAAAGCGAGCCCACTCTGGGCGATGGAAAACGTCATCATCACCCCGCATGTCGGTGGACTGATTCCTCATTACATCACAGAGGCGATTAGTCCATTCTTGGAGAACCTGCGGCGCTTTTTGACGGGTGAGGACCTCTTGAACGTAGTGAATAAACGGAAAGGATACTGAGAAGCCTCCGGTCCCCTCAACATCAAACACCGGAGGCTTCAGCAGTTAAGGATCTCACCACCTCTACTTCTTCTCAGGCCCCTCGTGTTCCATCTCCTTTTCGGGCATCTGATGTTCCATCATCATCCCGCGTTGGCCTCGCTCGCGGTCACCTCTTCCCCCCATCATGGGTCCGTGCATACACGGGCAGCCTCCATCCTTGGACCTTCTATTCGCCCAGCCTCGGACTCGATCACGCAACGGATGCTTGAGCATCTCTTTCCAGACTTTTTGTTGATCGGGATTAAGGATCTTATTGACCTCAAACCACTCATTCAGTCGAATGGAGTGGACTTGAAGCGCGACCTGGGAAATCTCGCCCATCTTCGTTTCGATTGCTGCCTTATCGGGGTTGTCTGCAGCTAGGAGTTGACGGAGATCCAGCCTGGCAGTCTGCATTTTCGCTCGCACACCGACAAGCTGTTTCTCCATGTCGAACCGCATCTGCTCGACCTGTTTCTTTTGCTGATCGGTTAGTTTCATGCGGCCAATCAACGGTTTTGGGTCAGGGGCTTGTGGGAGGTCCTCATCCTCTGGCGTTTGAGCAAAGACTGGACCGGTCCCTAGGAACAACGCACTAGCAAACAAGAAGGCAAAAAGTTGTTTCATTGACGCCTCCGTAAAGTATTGTGAGTGTATTCGTTCTCGTCGCGTTCAATCCATTTGACGGCTCTGGTGGAGAAAGGTTTAATGGAGGCTCAGTCCTTGATATATTTTGATCATTTGGGTATATTGTCTCGTGTAGATGCCGTGAGGAAGAATCGATCATGCTCGAACTAGAGGATCTGAAAACGTTCCTGAGGAACAACTGGTTTCTCACTGTGCTTCTTGCGATGAGTTCTCTGAGCGGGTGCTTTGTGTCTGACTTTTTTTCTCAGCGCTATGAAAACTCCGTCGCATATTTCAACACCTACTACAACGCAACACGGTTGTTCGACGATGCTCTCCTCGAAATTCAAACAACTGAACAAAGTCAAAGAAGCAAGGGCCTTCCCCCTCAGAAAGAGATTTCCCCAACTGCGAAGCAGAAGCTCACTTCAGTGATCGAGAAGTGTTCTAAGCTTCTCCAATACCACCCGACCAGTAAGTGGGTCGACGGCGCCCTCATGCTCATTGGGGAATCATACTACTACATGGGTGAGTACCTGAAGGCAGAGCGGAAATTCGCAGAACTCATAGCACAGTTTCCCGGGAGCAAACGATTTCTGGAAGCAAGGCTGTGGCTCGGAAAGAGCTTCAGGCGCGGGAATGAATTGGAACCAGCCACGCGTGAGCTAAGCACCCTTGCCCACGCCGCTACCGCAGCCTCAGAGAAAGCGATTGCTGCGCAGGCCTACCTTGAGCTTGGCGAAATCTACACAGAGCAGAAATCGTTTGACAACGCTATCAAAGCTTATCAGGACTTGATCGACAAGTCCAATTACGACGAATTGAAGGCTGAGGCCCAGTTCCGTCTGGCCCAGTTGAACGAGAACGCAGGTGATTATCAGAAAGCTGCCGATGGTTTCCGCAAGGTGGCCGATTTCAATCCCGACTCCTACCTGCGATACCAGTCGAGGTTTCGATATGCGATCAATAGAGAGAGACTAAAAGGTTACGATGAAGCTCTACAGGTCCTCAACACCCTTCTCAACGACCGCTCGAACGTGGATTTTTTTCCGCAGATTAAGCTCGAGATCGCGAATGTCTTGAACGAGACAGGAGAGACACAAAATGCAATCGAAGCGTACGGCATCATCGATACCACGTATCGAAGGACAGATGTAGCAGCGAAGGCTTTTTACCAAGTCGGCCTCCTCTTTGAGAAGGAATTACACAACTATGCAGCGGCAGAGACAAATTACGTGAGAGCAAGAACGGAATTTGTGTCGTCGGATATCACGCCCCGGGCGGCAGTGCATGCAGAGAATCTGAGGAACTACCTCGTGTCACGATCCATGATCACGGCATTTGATAGCTCGATCGTTAGTGAAAGGCAGAGACTCGAAAAAGGGAAGGATACTGTGAGGACGCAACACCCGGATTCCCTCCTCGATTCCCTCGCAAGGAAAACCCGTCCTGTCTGGCAGCTCCACACAGAGCTCTGGGACAGTACAGCGAGTTCCGCGACGATTCGTGCTTTGAAACTACAGCTTGCCAGACAAATCTATGAGCTGGCCGTGCTCTTCTTCCTCGGTCTTGATGAGCCCGACTCCGCTCTCTATTGGTGTGAGAAAACAGTAAGCTTGTCAGCCGATTCGGAACTCTCCGCCCGCGCGCTCTATACTCTAGCCGAAATTCATCGAACGGTTGACCCCCAGAACCGAACCGATGTAGATTCCCTCTACAAGAAAATCAACT
>Ga0315282_10017765_pt1 | contig 10241 bp, 7 predicted proteins | sample YL17G07_20_MG_FD_203693 | JGI IMG/M metagenome (GOLD analysis project Ga0315282, IMG submission 203693) | Sediment microbial communities from Yellowstone Lake, YNP, Wyoming, USA - YL17G07_20 | ecosystem: Environmental > Aquatic > Freshwater > Lake > Sediment | place: USA: Wyoming | collected... | reverse complement strand
AGGCTATCGCATCCTTGAATGGATCGAAACTATGTATGGTTGAAACTGGAAACTCGACCTTTAAAAAGCCAGTTTTGCCATGTAAGGTATCAGCCAGCCTGATTAAACGGTGAATGTCTGTAGTTACAACAGTGTCTATTTTTGCCGATTGCAACTTAATTACATGTTCAGTTATTTTCCGCCAAGAATCTGGACCTACTCCTTTAACAAGTTGAGTCTGTTTGCCAGTGTTCTGCACGCTCTTTAAAGCTGAATCCCTATTATGTAACAAAGCAGCAATAACATTCTTTTTAAGTCCGATATTTCTAAAATCCTCATCTTTTGCATTAATAATAAAATTTTGTATTCCTTGATTTAGGCGTTTAAACCAGCCAAAATCGCCTTCGAGTACATTTTGAGAAGAAAGTGCTTCTTTCCTATTTCTCCTCTTTAAGTCGTGGAAAGAAACGTCTAAACCTAAGCTAGAAATATAATCTACAATCTCTTTGCGCGCAATAGAGTCAAGCGTTATAACAGATTCACATTCAACAGAGACATGATAACCACGGTGCCCAGAGAAGAAAACGTGTATTTCATTTTCAGAAAAGCCAAAATCTTGTGTTAACATATCTAAAAGTTTAATTGTTTCGGCTTTTGCAGAAGCTAAACAAATCTCGCAAGGCCATGTGTTCGCATTAAACTTTTCACTGCCACAAACAGGACAGTTAATAGGTGTAACTCCCTTGCCAGAAAAACCGCAACTGCCGCAAACCCATTCATCATGAATCTTATCACACGGAGTAGGAATATGGTCGGCATCAATGTCGAAGATAAGATCGGCGCCAATCCATCCCTTCCTATCCATCTCAGCTTCAGGAGATTCATAATAAGCACAGGAATAATAGGCGTCTGAAGGGACAGAATTTAGTAAAAACTCTTTTAGCTCATCAATTTGTTTAAAACTCTTATGCCGATGCATCCAACCTTCAAACATTATGAAGCCGAACTCACGCTGCTCTATCTTGGAAATAGAACTTTTTGGAGTATAATTTCTCATGTAGTAATCGCGAAACATTTTTTGTATAAAATTAACTGATTCCAAGTTCACCTAGTCTTAAGAAAGCACCGTTTAGCTTTAAACTTTCTTTTTAATTGTTGTAAGTAAGGAGCGAAGTTTACTAGGAGCGTATCGTATCTTTTCTACAAGCATAAACCTCTGAATGCAAACAATCAATAAAATATACAAGAAAATCCAAGTGAAGAAGTACAGTTCGCCATAGTTGTTATGAAAAACCGTTGCTGCATCTTGTCCATAATTCATCTGTATGACGAGAATAGAGTATATTCTTAAAATGTTCACAAAATATGTTCCGAAAAGCCCAAATATGAAGTATACAGCCTTTCGGAAACTTAAAATTTCAGATCTTTTGAAGAACAGGAGTATAATTAGGATGTAGAGTAATAGGCTGTGAACGCCAGCACATGGCCAACCAATAAGTGCCCCTGCACTTTTGCTACCAGAAGTAATAATGAGTTCCGGAAGGCGAGAATACTGAGAGCCTACTTGAATAGTCTTTGGAAATGTCAAGTTCGCCTGATAACCTAAGAGTTCAAAAAAGGCTGCTGTCGATGCTGCTGTTGGAAGAGCAAACAATTGAAGAGGGTTAAAGAGTCCAAACGGATAAATTGTATCAATCATGTACGCCGAAGCTATTACCCCGAGAAGGGACAATGAGATAGAGAAAGTTAGAGCGCGCTTGCCATACGCCAGAAGTGTAGCAGATGCGAAAAATATTATAAAAATAAGGTATTCAAGGGACAGAGGCCAGTCTTTGGTCAAAAAGTCGCCACCAATGATTCCCACATTTTGGCCTATATTAAGAATTGTTTGGCTTGCGTTAGGTACGAAATTAACCACTAAAACATAGATTGTCGGAATTAACGCACAAGCAAAGCATGCTAAGATTCTGGCGCGATTTTGAGGCTTCCTCTCAACAATTTTATTCCAGTCAATTATTGATTCAATGAAGAAAAGCCATATAAAAAATAAGTAAAACATCCTTCCTTTCCATGTCTCTTCAAAAAGGAAACTACTATTAAACGCAGAGAAGCTTTCAATATTGAGGTAATCTAAAACTATCAGCAAAAATATGGGTAGACTGAAACAAACCAGCAGACCAATATGGAAAATGCCTTTTTTCAGTGATTTTCGAAAGCCCACATCAGCAGAGATCTTCTCCGAACCCATAATGGAACACCATTCAAAATTCAATAGAGCTTCAAGATATAAAGGCAGCTACAAGGGACACTGCGTTCAAACATGTGAATTATTAAGCAATGTCACTTTGGTTTTCTCTCAGTCTGAAAACAAGTATCACGGTCTTTATCAAAGAAAAATTCCAAGAGATTATTGAGAGAATTTTGAAAAGGAACACTATTATTGGTCGATAAAAGGCGTCATAACGTAGTCTTAGTTTATCAAAGACGCTTGGAGGAAATGCGAAAGTTTTCTTCTCCACTTTTACGAGTTCAAATTTGTCCTTTTGTGCTAGATGTTTAAATTCTGAAGGATTTGGTTCAGAAATGTGTTCTAGATATCTAAATCCCAATGCATTCTTTAGTCTCTCTTGAGGGATGCTCACAAAAAGCCATTTTTTTGAGACTTCCAACAGTTCGCTAAAACCTAAATTAGGATTAGGTATATGTTCAAGCACCTCGCTACAGACAATGACATCTGCAATGTTTTGTTTGAAGGGCATATGCTGAATGTCACATAATACTCGTTCATTGTTAGAAACTTCCCGTAGAGTTTCCTTGTCAACATCGCATCCAACATATGCATTCACGTCGATGCTATTCTCTTTGAGATAATCACGAAGAACCCCTTTACCGCAACCCACATCAATTATAATGTTAACCTTTTTTCCAGCAAGTCTCAATAACAAGGCTACTAATTGGTCGTAGCGTGGTTTGTGAAATAACTTTGCTAAATATGTATTCGGCCTAGGGTCTGATACTGCTTCAGAGGTTATCAGCGGATCGAAAAGCTTTCGCACTTGAAATTTGAAACCGCTCAATCGTGCAAGCATCAGAGCGCTTGCAAGAACTAGAAAAACAAGCATTAAAATGGAAATTGTGTAAATTGTGGTTGGATGAAACTTGCTGAAAACATAAAGATTGCAGTTCACTGGATATTCTTCGAGAACCTTCGGTTCTATAATGGTTGACTCATTTCCATTGGTAATCTTAATTTCCCCAACGCCAACATCGGCATAGGCTACCTCGTTGTGCTGCCACTGCAAAGAATCTAAAATGATACTTACTGCGACATACTGTATTTGTTTACCAAAATCCTCAGAAAAAGTTCGCCCAAATATCGTTTGGTTATCGAGATTTACACTAAAATCAATGGTTTTGCTTACGTTCATTTGTTTGCTTGATACTGCGGTGTACAGAAGCCAATCTCTATCTCTTGTAATAATGATAAAATTGACATTAGAAAGGTTCCCGTTTATAAGTTTCAGAGAACCGTGGACTTGAAAGTTTTGTTCAGCAACTTTATTATATGGATATATTAACATGACTTGTTGAAATCGAGAGCTTTGATTTGTTAGGGCTTGAACGTGAATCCCGATGTAGTTTGCGCTTGCATCGTCGGTAGGGTTGAGCAACGTGTAGTTTGCTTCTCCCTCGAAAACTTTTACAGAGTAGGGAATTTGTGGGTCTAGAAAATTCAGGCGAAGGATCGAACTAGATGAAGATTCATTTGCAGTGAGGCAAAACCTCTGTTCAAACAGTATCCAGTCTTCAAACGCATAAGGCGCTCCTTCAATGTCGTAGGGAAGCTGCTTCAACGTTGGGCTAGGTTCTACGTTCATGCGCGAAGAAGTGTTAAAGACTAAATAGATTCTGTCGGATAAGTTAACTTGAGGGGCCTCGATATTTACGCTGGAGCCTGTATTAACTGTAAAAGAATAATTCTTTGCGATAGTGTCTGATTTTACAAAATCTAACAAGGCATAAGCAATAAAGCCGCTGAGCATAACTATCAAGAGAAGAATGAAAGAAAAAACTACGGCAATTTTCTTCTCCATTAAATTGTTCTCCTCCTAGCGAAATTCAAGAAAACGGCAATATACAATATTGTCCGAAGGATTACAGCCACAGAAAGCGGAAGCATCACTCCAGTGGACATAAGAGCTGGCGTAAACCACACAAGTGAATGAAGTATGTTAACAGCCTCGAAGGAGGCAATGGTAGATATTTGGGCATATTTATTCCAATTCAGTGTAGCAAGCATCAACCAACAGATTTGAGCGAGATGGATTATTGGATTGTAAAATGTAGAAAATGCGAAATATGAGAACATAGCTAACGAAATTAGCATAATTGCCTCCTTCCGATCTTTTCTTCTTCTAGCTATCAAGCTAATGAGGATAATTGAAAATATCTGTAATCCTGTAGATAAATATGGAAGAACAGGAATGTTCCACTGATACCTAAAATGATCATAAGATGATGGTTCATATAATCTAGCAAACTGCCATGAATAAATAGTTGCATCGAAAGTAGGGTGTGCAAAACCAGTGTGACCATAGTACCCATCAATTATTGAAAAAATCGATTCAGAAGGCCCCCTTAAGTTATTACTTAATACGACTGAAACATACATTAATGGGTCTGACAGTAAAAAGGGCAATGAAATCAACAGAACGATCAGAATAAAAGAAAATAACAGAATTACCCTCTTTTTAATACCCTTGTAAAATATCAATAAAGGAAGCAAAAGGACGGCTGGGTAGAATTTTACAAGTGCGCCAACAGCACACAACGCTCCGCATAATGAAGGATTTTCAATGAAATATAAAGCGCCTAGTGCAAATATCATGGCAAGAGCATCAGCATGAGAGTAATAAAGAGTAAAGTAAAGTACAGATGGCATTATAAGAACAAGCAATGGGAGACTTAAAGCTCTTTTCTGATTCAATTTTGATACACAGAAATAAAGAGTTATACCTAAAAGAAACAAAGTAAGTGCATTAAAAAGAAACACGGAAATGCTATATGCGCTGGTTTCAGAAAAAAGAATGAACAAAGAGAAATAAGGTAACTTTCCGATGGGGGGATACCCGGGTCGAAGATCAATGAAGGGTAAAAGACCAGTTTTCTTCAGGAATGCATCGTCAAAGTTTAGAGGAGGATAGAAGCCTAAAAAAGCTAGGCTTACTGAAACTATGAAAAAATATAAAAGCTCAGCCTTAAGGAAACGATGCAATGAAGACATGAAGCATTACCTTGTCTTAGATTTAATGAATATCAGTTTAAAAGGGATGATTTTTAAACTTATCTTCTTTAGAGAGAAGCTTGTTAATCTGCTTAACAAGAATCGTTTATTGATGGTTCAAGCATCATATTTGTTTTGCGATTTGAATGTAAGTTTTTGTCTTGTTGTAAAGAAAGAAGGGGTCCTTATTAAGTGCAGTATAATCGTAATGTGGTTCGATATTTGTTCTTTCAGCGTATTCATTCCACCATGAAATTGTTATAACATCAACTTCATTGTTTTTAACAGCATCTAAAGCTTTTTTCCATTCAGCATCAAAAAGCCAGGTTAATTGAGGATCACAACAATATTGAGAAGGCCTCGGAGGGTTAGTTATGTGAGTGTCGTCATAGCGTGGGATTACAGGTATATGCCCGCAACGAGGACTCTCTCCTCCATAGTTAGGAGGAAAGCCTTTTTCTGGATAGTTTATGTTCTGGTATAGCCAATCATCTTGTTCGGATATCCCCATTGTCACGGTTGTAAACCGTGAGTCTTTCTTAAGCGGGTCTGAGGCGTTGAAAATAGTGCTATCAACACTGAAAAATATTATGAGTGGTTTTCCTTTGTGGTAATAATAATTGTTAGGGTATTGCGCTACAAACTCATCAGAAATATAGTTGTAAAGTTCTGTTTCATTAGTTTCTGCTCCAGTTTTTTCAATACAAATGCACGCTCGCACATGTTTAGAGCAACTTTTCAAAACTTCGAAAAATAAGTGTGTGTTTTGATTAACATATGGATTATTGTTTACGCCCTGCCATGGAATCATAACGAAGTCTATCCCTAAATCATCAAACCAGTAAATATGAGAACGTAGAACACCAAGATTATCAGAATTGTAATAACCTAAAACAGGTTTATCCACGCAGTTAGGATCGTTAGACCAACTATAGAACCATACATTGTATCCTAAGCCAATTTGTATGTCTCTAGTTGTTTCTATATGTGGAAATAAGATTTGAGAACAGAGTAGCATGAAAACCCAATATAAGAAAAAAAGTAGATTTATTGGGAATTTTTGCATTTTATTACCCCAAACTCCTTTGTCATGTCTAAGGAGATATCAAAAATGGCAATGCCGGGAAATGTAGTTAAAAGTAAAAGTTCCTCTTCAGGTCTAATTTTTTCCACTGAAAGTCGCCTTCAGGACCGTTTCGGAGAAGAATTAATTAGTTTCTTTTTCTTTAATAAATTTTATCTTTTCATTGTTCATTGACAAAAAATGAGTTAATTTCTGACCGCATTCTAAATAATTCACATAACTAATCGAAACAACTCCATGTGCCTTTGTACGTAGTTATCAGCGTCATACTTCGCAATGTATTTAACGGCCCGCTCATAGGTTTGCATAGAGAGACTGAGCCACATTTTCGGTTTGCTTTTTAGTTTTTGTATTATGTTAACCAACTCTTCACTTGAGCCTTTGTTAAAAGAAAAGCCGCCAAGTAGTCTAAGGTTCTCTCTTACGCCCATAAGGTTTGAGGCCACAGCTACGCAACCGTGCAACGCGCCTTCGATTAAAACTAATCCATAAGCCTCTGTGGTGTTTAGCGATGGAAGACATACAACATTGGAGTTTTCATATAGTTTTTGAAGCTTATTGTCGTCTACCTTGTCTTCAAATACTACATTTCCTAAGCCCAAGCAACTAACTAAACGCTTGAAATTATGCTTAAGCGGACCCTCTCCAACCAAAATGAAATTAACATCCTTAAGAAAAGAAGCAGCTTCTATAAGTACATCTATGCCTTTAAATGCACGAAATTGCCCAACATAAATGACGGTGAATGGGTGTCTAAGTCGCTCTTCTGGACGAAAATTCTTCGGCAATCGCATCGTAACTGGTGGACGAACAACTTCAACGTTTACTGCTTTAAACAAGCGAGCGTATTCTTGAGAATGAACGATAATTATTCGAGCTTTCCTGCAAGCCAAAAGCCTATGAAAGCGAGTGTACAATTGTGACATATTCTCTGATAACCATCTGATCTCAGCATGATGTGTATACACTATGGAACAACCATTTGTAAGGAGGGATATGTCTGATAGGAACGGTGTTGGTCCGTGTATGTGGACAACATCATAATCGTCATGCTTCTTTAACGGGATAAAACTAAGTTTAAACTCCCTGAATCTATACCTTGGAGCTTCGACATCCACATGAACTCCGCGCTTGCGTAGTCCTTCTATAAGCACCCCTACCAAGCGAGCGATACCGCCCTTATAGGGAGGAGCATCAGTTGCTATTTCCAAAACCTTCATCTATCATTCACATGCCTTAATCAGACTGGACAGATGGGTCAGAATGGACGGATAAGCTTCACAAGGACTCCAACATTTATTGCAATTTTGAATATCATACTTTACCTTCAGAGCATTCTCAGATTTCAAGAGTTCATATACATTATAATTATAGTTGCGAAGATTACCAATCTTATGCCCAAGAATTATACAAGGATATACATCTCCATACGGATTCAAAAATAATGAATTCCGTTGTGCTGTACATTGTAAGGGTATATTTTCATCAAGTATGTATCTTCGTGCACATTTGAGATATGTTCTTTTAATCAGTGCCAAAGGTGATTTAACATGTGCAAGATTGAGCCCATCATTTATGTCCTTTAAAGCCTTAAACTTGAATATCTCGTCAGTAACTTGCTGCTTCGAATTTGGGCCTAAATTATTATACAGATATCCCTCATGGTACAAAGTTATTGTTACGTTTTCCAGCACCCAACTTAGTTTCGCTTTTGTTAATTCATCGATTAATAACTTTAAGTAACCAGCATTAAATGATGTTATGGTGTATTCAAAACCGATCAATAGGTTGCTGTATTCGTCACGAAGCAAATTAAGTATCTCGAGGGTCTTAACAGCACTATCGTAGGCACCTTTAATTCCTCGCATATAATCATGAATTTGTGCAGGTCCATCTATACTAACATTTATGGATGTTAGGGGTACTTTGACTTCAGCTATATTGCGTACTCTATCTTCTATGAGTTTAGAGCTAAGACCGTTGGTTGTTATATTTAGCATCTTGATTTGGCAATTATCTCTAACTGAATTAACAATATCCGCTATATCATCTCTTAGAAATGGTTCTCCTCCTGTCAGACTAACCCAGACGAGTTTACCAAATCCTTTAAAAATTTGATGTATCTCTTCTATTTCAAGCTCCTTTTTCAACATCCAAGGTTTTTCAATGTACTGTTTCCAAGTATTACACATCTTGCAGCGAGAATTGCATTTGTATGTTATAGCGAAATTTAGTTTGAACAGTTTGCCTTTCAAACGAGTAGTAATAATCTTTGTAAACGCCCTAATTGATTCAGTTAACTCATTCATTTAATCCTACATCCTTGCTAATATTCTCCTTATTAAAAGATTTAATACATTTTTGGGGACTTAAACTTGCTCTACAATTGCCTTAATCCTCATGCGGTTAATGCATGCATATGCGCCATCAAAAACTTAATGGAAAAATTTTTAGGGATAAAATCATTGAATACAAGCTAACAACTTTTAAGCTTCCATTGCCTAGCAAAAATCACTTTCGTGATTATGTAAGAGATGAACTGCTTGATTTCATTAAAGGCTAGTTTTGATTTTCCCTTTTTCCTGTTTCTAAAAGTTATCGGTATCTCCTTTATTCTGAATTTTTGAACATGCGCTTGTCTTATGGTGTCTATCTGTATCTCATACGTTTGACTATGCAGATCTTTTATGATATTTCTAATAAGGTTGATTGAATAACAACGGAATCCACTTGTGTAATCGCTGATTCTTGCTTTTACTACTATGGATGCTATGAAATTGGCTACTTTGCTCACTGAAAGGCGTATTACGCTCCAATCTATGGTGTCGCCTCCTTTGCAATATCTGCTTCCGATGACCAAATCGTAACCTTCTTGTTGAGTCATTGTTAGGTGTAGGATGTCCTTCGGATTATGGGAGTAATCTGCGTCCATTGTGACTATGCATCTTGGAGGACTTTTTAGTGATAAAAATATTTTGAACCCATCTGTTATTGCTGTTCCGAGTCCCAATTTTTTAGGTCTAACGAAGAGTAAAATATTGTCATACTTTCCTTGAAGGCCTCTAACGATGTTTGCCATTCCGTCAGGGCTTGAGTCGTCTATGACTAATATGGAAATGTTCATGTTTAAATTTTCGATTTCATCTATTAGTTTTTCGATGTTTGCCGCTTCGCAATATGTGGGGAGAATTATACCGATTTCAGAGTTTATTTCCAAATTTCCCTCAATGTCTTTACACAAATTTTCCTTCAAACTCAAGCTCCCTAGTTGTTCCTCGTTTGAATCTATTGTACGGGAGACTTGAGCGTTCATTTTTATGTTTCACCCATCATAAGTATTGTTCACTAATCTTACACTTACTATATAAATCCTACCGCTAGAAAAGTCAATTCAACCAATTTTTGTTTACAGCGTTTTAAGTTTTCTTTGATAGTAACTTAGTGGATGGCGTATTTTTTGGCATATTTCGTCCGGGTTTGTGCAGACTCCGTGAGTTTGTAGCGTATCGCATCTTGGTGGAGTGTAGCGTGTTCTTGAACCTCTTTCGCCTGCGATGTGCTCGACTTGGTAGTGGGTCATTCTCTCACTGTAATCTGAAAAGTTTTTGAAGAGTTCAATCACGTTTTCCGGTGGCAATCCGATGTTTATGAGGAATGATGTTAGCGTGAAACGACCTACATGAGAGAGGTGGCGTCCAGCTGAGATTGTCTCGTAAAGGGCTTTTATGCATGGTGGGAAGGCTGTTTGCACAATGGTTTGTGGGAAACCTTCCATTTCAGTCTTACCTATCTTTTCCATTGATAATTTCTTTATTTTCTCTGCTATTTCCAAGATTTTGGGTGGAAATTTGGGTAGCTCTTTTGTTTCTAGTCGTTTTTCAATGTGTTTGCGGA
>Ga0315282_10017764_pt1 | contig 10242 bp, 11 predicted proteins | sample YL17G07_20_MG_FD_203693 | JGI IMG/M metagenome (GOLD analysis project Ga0315282, IMG submission 203693) | Sediment microbial communities from Yellowstone Lake, YNP, Wyoming, USA - YL17G07_20 | ecosystem: Environmental > Aquatic > Freshwater > Lake > Sediment | place: USA: Wyoming | collected... | reverse complement strand
CCCCACGTACTCAGCCCGGGCATCGGAGGAGGCGACTTTGCCACGGGAGCCGGTGAATTTTTCCAGACAGACGCCGTAGCCCATTTTGCCGGCATTTTGCTTTTCGTGGACCTCCTGGTAGTTGGGGTCCATACCTGCCTGGACGTCGGCGGAAAGAGCCTTGGAATTGGCGAGAACCTGTTTCAGCAATGCTTCCGATACGGGAAGGCCCGACTGCTCCATCAGGGTGCGGACGACGCCCTCCAGGAAAAGGGATTTGGCGCCGGTGTTGCCTTCGCTGCCGATCTCTTCTTTATCCACAAAGAGGGCGACAGCGGTTCGCAGCGGGTCTTCCAGGGAGAGGATCGCCCGGAGGGAGGTATAGGCGCTGGCCCGGTCGTCCTGGCCGTAGGAGCCGACGAAGCTGCGGTCGAACCCGATGTCCCGCGCCTTCACTGCCGGGACCAGCTCCAGGTCTGCGCTGACGAAGTCTTCCTCCACCAGCCCGTACTTTTGGTTGAGGAGCTCCATCATACGGAGCTTGGCCCGTTCCTTTGCCTCCGGATCTGAGAAAGGCAGACTTCCCGCGAGGACGGTGAGTTTTTCCCCCTCGATGGCCTCGGCGATTTTTTTTTGATCCTGGGCTTTTCCGGAAAGGTGGGGGAGAAGGTCGTTGATGACGAAGACAGGATCCTCGGGGTCTTCCCCGACCCGGATCTCCATTGTCGTGCCGTCGGATTTTACAACCAGTCCATGGAGGGCAAGGGGCAGGGTTACCCACTGGTATTTTTTGATCCCGCCGTAGTAGTGGGTCCGGAGAAAAACCATGTCCGCCTCTTCGTAAAGGGGGTTCTGCTTTAGGTCGATGCGCGGGGAATCAATGTGGGAGACGATCAGGTGCAGGCCTTCGGCCAGGGGTGCCCGACCCGGCATAGCCAGAGCAATGCTCTTTTCTTTATTCACAGAAAAAAAATTTTTCGGGCGATTGCCTGGAGAAACCTCCTCGAATCCGGCTTCCCTGGCGGCCTGGAGGATCACCCGGACAGCTTCCCGTTCGGTCTTGGCGCGGTCGAGGAACGTCTTATACCCCTCGGCAAAACGGAAGGCTTCCTCTCGCTGGGATTCATCGAGACGGTCCCAGGCCAGTTTCCCCCGGGTCTTGAGCTTTTGCTCCAATTCCTTTGTCTCTTTTCTCATTTTTTCGTTTTCTTCTTTCCCCTGGATCATCGGTCGGCCTCCTCAGATCATTTGGCATGACGGAACCCCCGGCTGGATTAACGTTTAATCCGGGCGAAGCATTGTTCTAAGTCAACGGTGGCCTCAAAAAGGGGGATCTTCTCGAGGCAGCGCGGGCAGAGGGGGAGATCGACGACCTTGCGGTTACCCTCCAGTCGAAGGCTCAGCCCGTTTTTGTTGAAAACGTTCCCACAGTAGGTGCAGTTCGGGTTCTTCAGCAGGGGTTCCTTGCTCACCTTCAACTCCATCATTTTTGTGGCCTCCTTTGTCCATGAATGGGTTCCTGAAGTTTGGATACGATCGACTGTTCTCACATATTTTATAATTCCGGGTCTCCCTTCCCTGCTTTTCCCTATGGCCGAACTGAGTCGGCTTTCATCCCAGAAGGGCCGCCGAGAGTCTTCAAGGCACGCTCAAACAACCAGTTGCCTGGGTAGATTGGGGAGAATCTGGCTTTGTTCTTTCCACAGCGCATCGGCCATCTTCCCGTAGGCTTCGGCATACTGGTCCAGGTCCCCGGCGTAATCGGTAAGAATCATCTCCGCCTCCGGGGGGGGGGGGTGGGCCGCCGCATTCCCTGACAATCTCCCGCAGAATACGGGGATGGTCGATGATCATGCAGGGGCGGTAGTGGTTTGCAGAGTAGGGCCGGCGACGACGGATGGCCTGGAAAAAACTAGAGTTGAGGATTTCGGCCAGGGCCTTTTCTTTGACATTGTCCACGGAGAAATGAACAAATACGCAGGGCTCAACTTCGCCGCGGGAGTTGATGTGCAGGTAGCGATCCCCGGCGATACACCCTCCCACCAACGGACCGTCGTTCCAGAAATCGCATAGAATGATCGGGGCGGTCTGGCGCAGCTCAACCAGGCGTCTCCGGCGGAAGATGCGCTGCTCGGGCGTGGGCATTAGGTCCATGGCAGGCCCTTTGCCGATGGGAATGTAATTGAAGTACCAGCCGATGAAACATCCCTGAGCGGCCCAGAATTGGACGAAATCTTCCCCCAGGATCAATTCATTGTTCTGGCGGGTGGCCGTCGCCGAAAATCCGAAGAGGACGCCTTCTTCTTTCAAGTTGGACATAGCCGAGAGAATTGCTTTGAAAGTCCCCCGGCCGCGGCGGCGGTCCGTTTCCTTCTCCCATCCCTCGACGCTGATCGCCGGCAGTACATTTCCCAGGCGGGAGAGAGTTCTGGCCAAAGGACGGTCGATGAGGGTCCCGTTGGTGTAGACCTGGAAGTAGAGGTCGTCATGATCGGCAAAAATATCCAGAAGATCTTTACGGAGGAAAGGTTCTCCTCCCGAAATCGTCAGGAAATAAATACCCATTTCTCTGGCTTCATTAAGGAGGCGATGGATCAGCTGGCTGTTAAGCTCTTCGATCTTGTCATACTGGCCGGCGTAACAACCAAAGCAGTTCAGGTTGCAGCGCATGGTCGGGCTGAGGACCAGGAAGAATGGCGGGTGGAACCCGGCGCGGGAGTGGAACTCCTCCCGCCTGGGACCGGCGGCAATGAGCTCATTGACGATGAGGTTTTCTGCGAACTTGGACAAGCGTCGGCTGGAGCACTGGCCGGTGGCCCTCCTCCCGTGGATAAGAAGGCTTTGTAGAAAGTCCCTCCCCTCAGGGTAATAGGCAACGGAATCCAGACCTTTGCGCACCAGGGGGAACTCAAGAAGCTTCTGGTCGCTGATCCGCGGTAGCATCTTGAGGATCGCTTTGGCCTTCTGAACGGCGGCGAACTGCTTGACCTTCTGAGTATTCATTCAGCAAAACACCTCACCGACTCTCCCTTCTCAAAAAAAGCAGCATGACGATTGAAAGGGCGATTAAAGCGATGGAGACGGCCTGAGATTGGGATAGGGTGACATAGAGATGGACCGTCTCTCCGGGGCCATGATAGCGGAAGAATTCGATCGCCCCGCGGAAGATAGAGTAAACAAGCAAGAAGAACCAGAAAATGAAACCGGCGAAACGGGGTTTCTGTTCCAGATAAAGGAGAATGAAAAGAATGCCGGCATCTGCGGCCGCGGAGAAGAGTTGGGTGGGAAGAACCGGAAGAGTGCGCAGACTATCCATTTTGATCAGGCCGTCCCGAAGCTGTTGCGTGAAAACGGGCGGTTGATGGACGGAGGAGAAGGAGATCCCCCAGAGGTCGGAACGAAGGCCGTAGCAGCCAGGAGCCTGGCCCCGATGATGCAGGCCATGCCCCCGTAGACTCCCATTTCGAAGAATGGGTAGGGGGGAAGACCGGCACTCCGGGCCCGGCGGGTAGCCCAGAAGATGCCGACCAAGAAGGCCGCTGCGGCAAAGAGGCCGTAGGAGTAGAGTCGAAAAGAACCCCATTGAACAATGACCGGGAACATGATCGCGTTTTCTTCAGCGCATAGGGATAAAGGCCCATCCTTTTCCCAATATAGGGCAGATCGGCCTTGGAGTCAATCAAAGGGCTGAAGATTTTTCGTCAGGCTGCTGAGGACGCGTTCGGATAGCTCCCGCTCCTTTTCGACGGGGAGGCCCGCGGTCTCGACGGGCCGGTCGATGACAATCTGCACGTCTCCCGGTTGGGTGCGCCAGTCTCCCTTCTGCATTATTTTTTCCGTACCGCGGATGGCTATGGGCAGTATGGGAGCCTGCGATTTGAGGGCGATAAGAAAAGCGCCTTTTTTAAAGGGCTGGATTTTTCCGTCGGGGCTGCGTGTCCCTTCTGGAAATACCATAACCGACATACCGTTCTTAACTTTCTCTGCCGCCTGAAGCATGCTGCGGTAGGCTTTTTTGGGGCTGCTGCGCTCGATGGGAACGTATCCGATTCGGGACATGGACCATCCCAAGATGGGGATGCGAAATAATTCTGCTTTCGCTGTCCAGCGGAACTGCATGGGGAGATAGCCCAGGAGGGCGAAGATGTCAAAAGTGCTCTGGTGGTTCGATACCAGAATATAACTCCTGCGGAAGTCCACAGACTCCAGCCCCTGAATTTTCACTCTCGTGCCGGTGGTGGCCAGCTGAATCCTTCCCCAAAGACGGGCAACGAGGTGGGAAAGGTCTCCGGAAGCATCGAAGAGGGAAAGGAATATGGCCACCATTCCCAAGATTACAGTGGAAAAAAGAAAAATCATCCAGGCGACAAAGGTGCGCAACATGAGCCCATGATCCTCAAAGGCAAGAATGGTTAATTCATACTCGACTCCGGGACGGCTGTCAATGTCGCTTTTCGATAAAGATCTTGACTTCCTTCCTTCCGATGATAGAATTCCTTTGGTTGAAGGGGAGATTCCGTGTTCATTTCAGCAAAAGGAAATATAATATTCGGAGTAAATGAGAGCGACCGCAGGACGGGGAGGGAGGGCAAGCCGTGATAAATAAAGTCATTCTCATCGGCAGATTGGGAGCGGATCCCGAAATTCGCTACACGCCCAGCGGGGTGGAAGTGGCCACCTTCCGGATCGCCACCAGTGAAGCATGGACGAACAAAGAGGGCGGAAAAGAGGAGCGGACTGAATGGCACCGCATTGTCGCCTGGAGGGGATTGGCCAAGATCTGCGGGGAATACCTGAGCAAGGGGAAGCTGGTTTATATTGAAGGGAGACTGCAGACCCGATCCTGGGAGGACAAGGAAGGAAACAAGCGGTCGAGCACGGAGATCGTGGCCACGGACATGAAAATGCTCGGCGGTCCCGGAGAGCAGAACCGGAAGACAAAAGAACCGGAAACGGAATATTCCACCCCGCAAACGAAAGATGAAGAAGACATTCCTTTCTAATGAAAAGCCCTTGTAAGGGAGAGCCCGTTTTGGATTTCGAAGACGCTATCAGCTCGATCACGGAGGAATTGAGGGAGGTGGAGGCCGAGATGGCCAAGAACCTCTTCTCCGAGATCGCCATGATCCCGACGGTGAGTCGCTACCTCATTTCCAGCGGGGGAAAAAGGTTTCGCCCGATTCTTCTCCTGCTCTGCGCCCATATGTGCGGGTATTGCGGGCCGCGGGCCGTACCCCTGGCCAGTACCGTGGAATTCATTCACACCGCCACCCTGCTCCACGATGACGTGGTCGACCGGGCCTTCATGCGGCGGGGATTGGCTTCGGCGAACTCTGTCTGGGGCGACGGCGCCAGCGTGCTGGTGGGAGACTTTTTGTTTTCCAAGTCTTTTTCCCTGATCGTCAAAGATGGCAATCTGGATATCCTGGGCGTCGTCTCCGAAGCCACAACCCGAATGGCCGAGGGGGAAGTGATGCAGCTTGTTAAGATGGGCAACCCCGAGATCACTGAAGAGGATTATTATTTTGTGGTGACCAATAAGACTGCGGTCCTTATTTCCGCGGCCTGTCGAATCGGGGGAATTCTGGGGGGTATCTCTCCCGGAGAGGGGAAAGCCCTGGCCGATTTTGGGCTGAATCTGGGGATCGCTTTTCAGCTGATGGATGATACCCTGGATTATGTGTCCGAAGAAGAGACGCTGGGAAAAGCCATCGGAAAAGACCTGGAAGAAGGAAAGATCACCCTGCCTTTGATCCATACCTTGCAAGTCTGCTCCCCGGCTGAGAAGGATCGCCTAAACCGGATCATCAAAAGCCAGGATCGTCAGGAAGATGATCTACAATTCGCCCTCAAGGTCATCCATGAGCGGGGGGGAGTCGAATACACGATGAATCGCGCAGAGGGATTCGTGGAAGAGTCTAAATCTTTCCTCGCCTCTTTTCCGCTTTCCCGGGAGAAGGAGGCTCTCGCGGCAATCGCTGACTACACAGTAAAGAGAAAGCGGTAGTCGTCCACCTCAGAGATTGGTGATTTCAGATTGGGCATTGAAGAGAGAGAATAAATCCGCAATGCGGATTCCATCATCTGCAACTCATTCAATCCTTGTGCAAATCTCGATATGCCGGAAGCAGCCCCAGGCCATCTGCGGCGCGAATGGCCCTCCTCACAGCGACGGCCACCGCTTCTTCGGCCATCAACCCGATGGCGTTTACATCGGCCTGCTGGTCCCCGGCGGAGAGGGCGAAGATCAGGTCCCCATCGACGGTTGAATGAATGGGAGAGATGGACCGGGCCAAGCCGCTATGACCCATCTGGGCGATTTTTATGGTTTGTCGTTTGGAGAGCTTGACGTTGGTGGCCACAACCCCCAGGGTGGTGTTCTGCAACCTATCCTCCTGCCTGGGAAGCGAGATTCCTCCCTTGATGGCGGCGGCAGAATCGATGAAGCGGGCGGGGTCCTTGGGGTCTCTCGCCCCCGCGAGGATTTTTCGCCCTTCTTGGCCGATGACGTCGCCAAAGGCGTTGACGGCAACAAGGGCGGCAACGATTACCCCACTGGGCGAAGCCACAGATGCGGTTCCAACCCCTCCTTTTGTGGCCCAGCAGATTCCCAATAGCTTTCCAACGCTGGCCCCGGTTCCAACCCCTACGCTTCCTTCGGCAACGCTTCCAGACCGACTATTCAAACAGGCCTGATAGCCCATCTGTTTATCCGGCCGCACCCGGCTGGTCCCCAAACCGAGATCATAAATGATCGCAGTGGGAACGATGGGAACCCTGGCCGCAGAAGTCTGATAACCCACTCCCTTTTCCTCGAGGAATCCCATTACCCCACCAGCGGCGTCCAGGCCAAAGGCGCTTCCTCCAGCAAGAAGGATGGCGTGGACTTCATCGACGAAATGAGAGGAATTCAGAGAATCAGCCTGGCGGGTTCCCGCCGCAGACCCCCGGATATCCACCCCACCCACGGTTCCCGGAGGACAGAGAACTACAGTACATCCTGTGGCCCCCCCCAAGTCCTGGGCGTGCCCAACCAGCATTCCAGGGACGTCGGTAATGGCGTTATTCATGATGGCTTTCCCCCGAAATTGATAAAATTATCCCTACACTCCTTCCGGGAAGATGTCAAGGTTGGGCCCCCGATCGCCAGCCTTTCAACGGGGCCACGATAGAGGAAACTCAAAGGTGATCGGTGCTCATTGTTCCCGAATTGCTTGCACGCTTCCATCCATTTGTTTAGGGGAAAAAGCTTGACGCAATGAAGAAGGGGAACTAAAATTCAGACGTATGCGATTATTGGGCCTGGATATGGGGAGCAAAAGGATCGGCGTGGCTGTGAGCGATGAACTGGGCCTTTTCGCCCAGGCGCTGACAACCATAGAAAGGGAGTCGAGCGCCGAAGATTTAGATAAAATTAAGACGCTTGTTGAAGAGCGGGGGATTGAGAAAGTTGTCGTTGGATTGCCAAGAAGAACGGATGGCCGGGTGGGGGAAGAAGCAGAGCGCGTTCTTAAATTTGTTGAGAGGCTTCAGAAGAAGCTGAAGGTTCCGGTGACAACCTGGGATGAATGGTTTTCGACGCAGGCTGCGACCAAGACGCTCCTCGAAGCAGATCTGCCCAGAGCGAAAAGAAAAAAAATTGTAGACAAACTGGCCGCAGTCATCATTCTCCAGGGGTATTTAGAGAGCAAGGCCGGGAAATAAATCTGGATTCTCTCAAGATGGAAAAAGCAATCGGAAGAAAATTTCTTTTCAAAGCATGGAGTTTCCACTTCCATTGGCCAAAGGATAGGGCGGCTGGCTGGGCCCTCGCTTTCACCGGACTTGTAGTTATGTTCTTGATGGCCCTCTATTACCTTTTTCTGGCCCCAGCGGGCGGGGAGGAGCATTCCAAAATCGTAGCCATTCCGGCTGGGAGCGGGTTCCATGATATTTCCAGGATCCTGGAGGAAAAGGGGATTATTCGTAGCAGGAGGAGCTTTTACCTCCTGGCCCGTCTGGAGGGAGCCATTCCGAAGGTTAAGGCAGGGGAATATGAATTTTTCGCCCGGATGACTCCATTTGCCGTTCTGGGAAAGATCGTCCGGGGAGATTTTATTAAATACCCCATTACAATTCCCGAAGGGTTTAATCTCTTTCAAATTGGGGGGGTCTTGGAGGAAGCCGGGGTTTGCGACAAGAAATTTTTTCTGGAGAAAGCCAAGGAAAGCTCCTTCATCGTTCTTCTGGGGCTTGAGGGTGACAGCTTGGAAGGGTATCTGTTCCCCGATACCTATAATTTCCCCAAAGGGTTCGGGGAAGAAAATGTCATCCGCCATATGGTGGCGCGTTTCAAAACGGTGTACAGTTCTTTGGCCAAGCGGGCTAAAGAATTAGGGTTGAGCCACCAGGAGGTCGTTATTCTTGCGTCCATGATCGAGAAGGAGGCGGCGGACGATCTGGAGAGAAGGATGGTCTCAGCAGTCTTCCACAACCGCCTTCAGCGGGGAATGGCGTTGCAGAGCGATCCCACTGCGGTCTATGGCCTCAAATCGAGAGGACCTGGGGAGAGGAAAATCGCCAGGGAGGATCTTCTCAAGAGGACACCGTATAATACATACCACATTAATGGCCTGCCCAAAGGGCCGATCGCCAACCCGGGCTTAAAATCCCTGGAGGCGGTCTTGTATCCGGAAGCCGTGAATTACCTGTATTTCGTATCCAAGAACGACGGTACCCATCATTTTTCCAACACCCTCGAGGAACATAACCGGGCCGTGGCCAAATATCAGCGCCGGGCGAAAATGGAATTCTTAAGGAAAAAAGAGCTTTCTGAGCAACCCGGTGGATGATCCTTCCTCATACCGCTCGTGATGTGACCCTTTTCGTTGGTCTCCGTTCTCAGCCCCTTCAGAATGGAATGCCATTCTCCAGGAAGCTGAAGTAGTCCGTCCGGTTGAAGATCAGGTGATCCAGAACAGCAAGCCCCATGATATCACCCGCCTGCTTAAGCCTTCGGGTGGTTTCCAAATCAGCGTCTGAGGGTTTTAGCGGACCGGCGGGATGATTATGCGCAAGGATGATCGCTGAGGCTCGGTCCATCAGGGGATCGGCGAAGACTTCTCGCGGATGCACCGGACTACGGTCGATGAGCCCGATGGAAACGACACGGATATTGATCACTTCGTTTGCTCCGTTAACGGAGGCGCACAAGAAATGCTCCTGCTTCCGGTCGGCGTAATGGCGGATATGGGGCCTAAGGTCTGCGGGAGTTTCTCAGTGGCCTTCTTTTGCTAACAGGTCGGTGTGGCCATGGGACGCACCAGTTTTCCCGGACCGCTACTGTTAATTAAGCCGGGATATCCTCTCAGGTCAACGAAGACCGCCCTCCTGGGAGAACCGGAAGCTGTCAGCCGCCCCCGCGCCAGCAAGGATTGGCTGATCATTTAAAACTGGTAACTTGGGAAGATAAAAATTTATCCACAGACTTACCCACAGGTAAAATTATAAGTTATCAACATACGGGAGCCATCTTATGTAAAATTATTTATCAATACCTGATCAAAAATGCCTAAATCACCCGCCTGACTATAAAAAAGAAAAATCAAAAAAAATAAATTTTTATCTTGACAAGAGGCTTTTCATTCCGTATATTGGGCGGAAGTGGAATAAAGTGCATTAAAGTGGTATAGATAGGGATATAAGAGATGTTCCGGGGAAGGTTTGAGCACACTATTGATTCCAAGGGGAGGGTGTCCATCCCGGCAAAGTTCCGGGAAGTGCTCGGGGAGAAATATGACGATCGGTTGATCCTGACGAATTTCGACCGCTGTTTGGTGGTCTATCCATACGAAGAGTGGAGAGTGCTTGAGGAGAAGGTGGGTTCCCTTTCCATCGTTAAAAGAGAAGTAAAATCCTTTCAGAGATTCTTCATCTCCGGGGCCGCCGAATGCCAGATTGACAAGCTCGGACGAATCCTGATTCCCCCAACGCTGCGGAATTATGCCAAGCTGGAAAGGGATATTGTTTTTACTGGCATGCTTAAAAAGTTTGAGATATGGGCCAAGGAATGCTGGCGGGAGGAGATTAAAAGCGCGGAAGTGAATTTTGAGGGAATAAGCGAGGCGTTAGCCGAGCTGGGGCTTTAAAAAATGGGGGATCCCCAGCATCTTCCGGTTCTTTTGCAGGAGGTCGTCGAGTTCTTAAATTGCCAGGCGGGCAGAATCTATGTGGACGGAACGGTGGGCAGCGGCGGGCATGCGGAGGCAATCTTAGAGCGGAGTT
>Ga0315282_10017763_pt1 | contig 10242 bp, 9 predicted proteins | sample YL17G07_20_MG_FD_203693 | JGI IMG/M metagenome (GOLD analysis project Ga0315282, IMG submission 203693) | Sediment microbial communities from Yellowstone Lake, YNP, Wyoming, USA - YL17G07_20 | ecosystem: Environmental > Aquatic > Freshwater > Lake > Sediment | place: USA: Wyoming | collected... | reverse complement strand
CAAGGATAAACCGAAGCATAAAAATTTATTTAAAATAATGCTTAACATTCGCCGCCGAAACGGCATATCAGCTAAACCGCCGCGTATATAACGGGAGGCAATAACGATATGGGCGCTTTCACGGTTAGCGAATAATCTCTTTATAACATAAGGGTTGTGAGAAAAATCCGCATCCATTGTAATTATGTATTTACCATTCGCTTTTTTAATTGCCTCGTGTAAGGCGCTGCCGTAACCGGGGCGTTGCTGGATAAAAGTGACTGCCCCCCTATCCTTACTAATCTTAAGGGTATCATCCCTGGAGCCGGCATCAACCACGATTATTTCATAATCGTAACCCAAGCCGCTAAATATTTCTTTTATTTTATCAATGAGGATTGGGATATTGGAAGCCTCGTTAAAGGCAGGAATTATGATTGATAAATCCATAATTGTAATATTATACTTTAAATCGGCGATTTAACAACAAGAAAATCGCTTCGCGACGACCGAAGGAAGTCCCTTTTTAGGGATGACTTCATAAGATTTTAGAGTGGTATAGGAAAGTGCTTTATACTTTCCTACACCATAAAAAAAGCGCCTCAAAATTACGAGGCGCTTTTTTTAAAAACAGAAAAAAAATTAATCAGTATGCGTAAGCACGCCACCGGTTGTAATCACGTAATTGGTCTTAGAACAAGTAACGCCTGGAGTCATACACTTAGCAGTTGCCGTATATCCTGCAGCAGCTGAACTTACAGTATAGACGTATCCCTGAACCGTATTACCGTTATAGGGTTGATTAAGGTAAGGCGGTGTTGCTCCGGTTAACTGGCCCTCGTCTGTAGGATACAGGCCGTTATTAGCTGCGGCATATGTTTCCAATGCCGTGGAAATTGTCCTCAAGGTTGCCTGAGCTGCAGAATCATTGGCGGTAATCCTTGCACGCAGTAAGTTAGGTATAGCGATTGCGGCTAGTAAAGCGATAATTGCGACAACGATCATAATTTCTACCAGCGTAAAACCTCTTCTCATTTTAATTCAGCCTCCTTTCTGGGTTAAATTAACTTTTACGCTTATGATGCCTCTCTTTTTCTTATCCTAAAATAAGGACTAACGGTTTTCATTAAGAGGCCTTTCTAGCGTTAAAGTCACCCTATTTTTTATTTTATACCACCTCTTTTTGGTTTTGTCAAGCATAAAAACCTAATATAAGTATAGCATATCAACCGCCCCTAAACCAGGCGATTGTTTTCTTAAGCCCTTCTTTAAGTTCTATCTTCGGCTGCCAATTTAAATTTTTTTTCGCCTTGGCAATATCAGGCTTTCTTTGCTTGGGGTCATCTTCCGGCAATGGCTTAAAAACAATCTTGGTTTTTGAATTGGTTAACTCAATGATTAATTTGGCTAATTCTAAAATCGTAAATTCATCGGGATTGCCTAAATTGATCGGCTCGTTTAATCTTGAAAACATTGCCTTGCATATACCCTCTATCAAATCGCTAATATAACAGAATGAGCGCGTCTGAGTACCTCTTCCATAGACAGTCAACGGTTTATTATTTAGCGCCTGATAGATAAAATTGGGCACTACTCTACCATCATTTAAACGCATAAAAGGTCCATAGGTATTAAAAATCCTGATAATCTTTGTGTCTATCTTATGAACTCGGTGATAGGCCATGGTAATTGCTTCGGCAAACCGCTTGCTCTCATCGTAGCATCCGCGCACCCCGACAGAATTAACATTGCCCCAATAGGTTTCTGGTTGGGGATGAACCGAAGGATCGCCGTAAACTTCCGAGGTAGAAGCAAGCATAAACTTTGCCTTTTTCTCTTTAGCTAATCCTAATGCATTATGGGTACCCAAAGAACCCACCTTTAATGTCTGAATGGGGAATTTTAAATAATCTTCGGGGGAGGCGGGCGAGGCGAAATGTAAAACATAATCAACCCTTCCTTTTATATCAATATATTTCGTGACGTTATGTTTGGCAAAGCGGAAATTTTTATTCTTTAGCAGGTGTTTTATGTTTTCTAATTTTCCGGTAATAAGATTATCGAGGCAGATGACTTTAAACCCTTCTTCGATTAGCCTGTCGCAAAGATGGGAACCGATAAAACCCGCCCCGCCTGTGATAACTAAGGTTTTTTTAGTCATTTGCAAGAAAATCGCCTTTGGCGATAACTCTATGAGATTTTAGAGTGGTTAGGAAAGTGCTTTATACTTTCCTACACCATAAAATAAGATTATAGTCTTATTACTTTACTGCTCTTAATACCCCGGTATGCATTTCGGGTATCAAAAATGAACCGGCTATTTTTTAAGATAAAACCGTAATCCACCGACGAATGGTCAGTGGCGATAACCACACAGTCAAATTTGTTTAATTTATCCTTAGTTAACTCGATGGACTTTAAGTTAATATTATTTAATTTTAGGTAAGGGATTAGGGGATCAAAATAAGCAACCTTTACATTTCTTTTTTGCAAGATATTGATTATATCCAGACTGGGAGATTTACGCAGGTCCTTTATGTCCTTCTTATAGGTAACCCCCATAACCAGAATCTTTGCTTTTTTTAGCGGGATACCTTTTTCTTTGAGGGCCATCTGAAGCCGTTCTACCACATACTCGGGCATAAAGGTAATAATATCCGAGGCAAGTTTAATAAAGCGAGATTCAAAACCGAACTTCTTTGCCTTCCAATAAAGGTATAATGGATCCTTGGGGATACAGTGGCCGCCGCATCCCCCGCTGGGGTAAAACGGCATAAAGCCAAACGGCTTTGTCTTGGCGGCATCGATAACTTCCCAAATATCTATTTTCATCTTATGGGCCATCATCGCTAATTCATCTATCAAGCCGATATTGATCAGCCGGAAGGTATTTTCCAATAATTTTACCGCTTCCGCGACCCTGGCGGAAGAAACCAGAACAACTTTTTCAATTATATTTTTATACACTAACCCGGCCAAGGCCGTGGCTTCTTTGCTTACCCCCCCTATTATCTTGGGTATTTTATTGACGGGGTAATTTTTATTTCCGGGGTCTATTCTTTCCGGCGAGAAACAAAGATAAAAGTCGCGGTTATGTTTTAAGCGCTGCTCTTCGAATAAGGGCAGGATAACCTCTTGCGTTGTTCCCGGATAAGTAGTGCTTTCCAAAATAACTAGGCTTACCTTTCGGATATTTTTGGATATGGCTTTTACTGCCTGCTTAATATAGGAAATATCCGGGTTATATTTTCTTTTTAAAGGGGTGGGGACACAGATAATAATGCAATCGCTCTCTTTAATTGCCCTAAAATCATTTATTGCGCTAAACCTGCCGCAGGAGATAACTTTTCTTAATTCTCCGTCAGAAACATCACTGATATAAGACTGCTTTTTTTTAATACATTCTATCCGGTCACAATCAACATCAATACCCAAAACACTGAATCCCTTTTTGGCAAATTCCAATGCCAAGGGTAAACCCACGTAGCCCAAGCCTACAACGGCAATTTTTATTTTTTTTCGTAATATTTTTTCTTTAAGTGCGCTAAACGAATCGTTCGCCATCAGGGTCTTCCTACCGAGATATATTCAAATCCCAGTTTTTTTAATTTATTGGGGTCATAAATATTACGGCCGTCAATTATCAGCGGCCGTTTGAGCAATTTTTTTATCCTTAAAAAATCCAGCTCTTTAAACTCATCCCATTCCGTGATAACCACCAGGCAGTCACAGCCTCTTGCTAGGCTATAGGCATCGTTGGTAAACTGGACATTGGTTAGGTAGAGCGATGCTTTTTTTGTAGCGAAGGGGTCATACGCTTTTATCTTGGCTTCCTCTGCCTGTAGTTCCTTGATGATATCAAGGGAGGGAGCGCAGCGCATGTCATCCGTATTAGGTTTAAAGGAAAGCCCTAATATCCCTATAGTTTTATTTTTAAGAATCCAGAGTGCCTCCTTAATTTTTTTTACCATAAATTTCTTCTGCTGTTCATTTATCCGTTTAACGCTTTTTAATAATTCGAAGTTATACCCCAGTTTATCGCTGATGGTGATAAAAGCATCCACGTCCTTGGGAAAACAGGAGCCGCCGTAACCTACTCCGGCATTAAGAAACTGCCCACCAATCCTCTTATCTAACCCCATGCCTTCGGCAACCTTAACGACATCGGCACCCGTGCGTTCGCAGACCTGCGATACCGCATTAATAAACGAGATCTTGGTTGCCAGGAATGAATTAGAAGCGTGCTTAATCAACTCCGCCGATTTTATGCCGGTAACTACGATAGACGCATTTAGCGGCCGATATAAATCCAGCAATATGTCCCTTGCCTTGGTTGACTCCACACCAATAACAATTCTATCCGGATGCATAAAATCAGATATTGCCGAACCTTCTCTTAAAAACTCGGGATTTGAGGCGACATCGAATCTTATCTTTCTTTTTATATTTGCCTGAATCGTGCGCTGAACCCATAAACCCGTCTCTACCGGCACGGTTGATTTTTCGACAATCAATTTATATTCTTTCATATTCATAGCGATGCTGCGCGCTACGTTCTCTATTCCCCCTAAATCCGCCTCGCCGTTCTCGCGGGAAGGTGTGCCCACCGCGATAAAAATCACCACGGACTTTTCTATGCCGTTGCTTATGCTCGAGGTAAAGGAAAGCCTTCTTCTCTTGATATTTTTATCAACTAACTCCTCAAGGCCGGGTTCATAGATGGGGATTGAGCCTTTTTTTAGGGCATTAATCTTCGCTTTATCATTATCTACACAATGAACCTTATTTCCTAATTCGGCAAAGCAGGCACCTGTAACTAACCCTACATAACCGGTTCCGATAATTGATATATTCACCTAAGAAAACACCTCCTTTTAGCCGTTTACCCCCTACGCCAAAGATTTTGGTGTGGGGGTTTACTGCGCCTGAGAGCCGGGCTTGGGCTGATGATAACTCTGGTCAAGGCCAAATTCCAATTCAGGAAATGCCTTTAATCTAAATACCAACCAGAGGGTTTCACCTTTTTCTCGGTTTACATTATAAGTTAAGTCCGTCTCCCAACAATGCAGGTCACGAGAAAGAGTGTATTCCTGCTCTCTTAGTCCCTTCCCGCGGACATCGGCGAATTGATAACGCTCGTAAATCTTAAACTTCCATTTAGGGTTCAGTCGCCAATTTAATTGCGAAATCATTTCTTTTCCGCCTTTTCTCTCATATCTATGGCCGATGCCTAACGAAAAGTCGCTGTTTAAACTAACATCAAAATCTATATTGGCTTGGGAAAAACGATTGTAATTCACATCAGAGCGTCCGCCGGAGTGCTTAAACGTGCTGTCGCCATACACCCTTAGCCAAGAATAAGGAAGAAGCTCCAGTTTAAAAAGAAAATCAGAAAAACTGCTGCCCCTGTCTACTTTTGGTTTAAACAGATAATCGGTAGTTACACGGAAAGTCGCAAAATCGACGGTTTTGCTATCGCTATTTTTTGTCTGGAGTTTATTTTCTAATTCAAGGGTTACCTTGTTACTGCGGGTGATAGAATCAAGGGAGTCGAATTGTTTCAAACTTGAAGATAGTATTGTCGGTTCGTGATTATAGGCATAGGTTATAATGGGGGTAATAATATGCCGAAAGCCATTTATATCCATGCCCAGAAAATTAGAGCGCAGGTTAAACAGCCGATAAAACTTGGCACTCATCTCAACACCACTATAGAAAGTCGTTCGCGGGCTACCCCATAACGTAGCGCCGTTTATATCCTTATTGTAAAATGTCTCGCGGGCCCCTACATAGGGGTTAACCCAGATAAATAATAGCTTAGATGGTAGAGACAGTTGATTATATGTATCGAATCTAATGATGCTGGATTGCGTATCAGAAGAAGAAATGACATTTTCGTTATTGAGATTAGAAAACATCATCTGATTCTTAATATATAAAGGGCTGTCTCCTATTTTATAGCTAGGCAGATCAAAAGATACCTCAGGGAGTTTTTCATCGGGTAGCTGATTGGTATGAGTATACCAGTTATTGATGCGTTTCTGCATAATAAAACTCATGCTGGCATAGTTGAATGTACGGTGCAATAAAACATACGATAAGGGCTGGGTATCTTTTTCGTATTCGCGGGGAAAATAATCTTTCAGGACGTTATAGTCGCTGCCGTGAATCTCCCTTTTGGAATCAACGATTTTGTAGAATTCCGAGGTAAGGTTTGTCCGTGGATCGATATCCCATTGATGGCGCCAACGCAGGAAATACCTCTGAAATTCCGAAAGTTTATCCTCCTTAAATTCATCCGTCCGTTCGTGCGTATAATAATATTTGAAGTCTCCCTTGCCAAATGATTTGGATTTATAATTCGCGCCAAAACCCTCGGCTACCCCCAATTTCTGGCGATAATCAAGATAAATCCTTCCGGTTATACTATCAGTCAGGCTATATCGCCAGGCACTGAGCATATACGGCCCCCATTCTTTACTTTTTCCCGGCATCAATTGCACGTTCATCAGCGGGTCTTTAAGACTGTGGGTATACCCGGGAAGATAAAGAATGGGGATGCCCCCGATATAAACTATATCATTCTTAGCGATTACCTTATCTCCCCGATAAAACTCTATTTTCCTGGAAAGAATCCGGTAATGCGGCTTATCCAGACTACAGGTTGTAACATACCCTTTTTTAGCATCAAATCGGTTTTCGCTTAGGCGAGTCATCATATCGCTTTTGCCGTAAAAAGGAACCGAGGTAATTTCTGCTTCGATCAATTTTCCCTTTTGCGTTTCGAAGTTATATTCCATCTTCTCAGCTTTGATGATGCCCCGTTTGTCTTCCAGCCTTACATCGCCAGAAGCCACACCGTCCTTGGTCTGGGTATTGACGGTTAACTTTTTACAGGTTAATTTTGAGTCCTTATAGATTACTACCACATTACCCGTGGCGGTGACCTCCTTGCTATCGGTTGAATATTCGACCTCGTCTCCGTTGACCACGATGGGAGACTTCACTTCCTGGGCATATGTATAGTAAATAGTAAATAGTAAATAGTAAATAGTAAATAAAATTAAGAGTTTGACTATACGTGGCATGATTTGATTTATTTTTTCGGCACTTTCTCCCAGTCTTTAAGAAACCTTTCAATGCCAATGTCAGTTAAGGGATGTTTTATCAGTTGTTCAATAACCGCAAACGGTATCGTGGCGATATCTGCGCCGATTTTTGCCGCATCTACCACGTGAACAGGATTACGGACTGAGGCAACAATTATCTCTGTCTTAAATTTATAATTAGAGTAAATTTGTTTTATATCCCTGATTAAATCCATTCCTACCAGGTTGATATCGTCAAGCCTGCCGATAAACGGGCTGATATAATTAGCGCCTGCCTTTGCCGCGAGGAGCGCCTGCGAAGCAGAAAAACAAAGTGTGGTGTTTGTCTTAATATTTTCCTGAGAAAGTTCTTTTACGGCTTTTAAACCTTCTTTAATAAGAGGAATCTTTATTACTATATTAGATGCGATTTTAGATAGGTCCCTGGCTTCGTTTATCATCGCTCCTGCTTCCTGCGAGATAACCTCAGCGCTTACCGGCCCTTTTACTAAAGAGCAGATCTCGGTTAATAAATCTTTGGCGCCTCTTTTTTCTTTGGAGATAAGCGTGGGGTTAGTAGTTACCCCGTCGATTACGCCCCAGCTTAACGCTTCCTTTATTTCGTTTATATTTGCCGTATCGATAAAAATTTTCATAACCCACCTCGCTCTTTTACCAATAAGGCAGCACCAATCAAGCCTGCGCTATTGCCTAACTTTGCCTTTAAAATTTTTACGTGTCGGGCCTGGATAGCCATTGCGCGCTGCTTGATGGTATCTCTGATACTGTCAAATAATATCCTTCCGGCATTTGCCACACCCCCGCCTATAACAATACAATCGGGATTCAAAAGATTGGTTACCCCGGCCAAGGCAATACCGAGTTTTTCTCCTACCTGGCGCCATATTTTTAACGCCAGCTTGTTTCGTTTACCGGCGAGGCCGCTTAACTCTTCAAGGCTGATCTTTCTTTTAAAAATCTTGCTTGCTAGATTAATAATGTGAAGGTTACCTATATAACTCTCAATACAGGCAAATCCTCCACAATTACACGCCGGACCTTTTTCATTTATCGGGATATGCCCAATTTCCCCGGCCGCGTAACTGCCTCCTCGGTAAAGCCTGCCTTCAATAATAATCCCTCCACCGATACCGGTGCCCAAGGTTAGGCAAACCGCATTTCTGAAATTTTTCGCCGCACCCCTCCTATACTCAGCCAAGGCCATAAGATTAACATCATTATCAATAAAAATCGGCAGTCTCAATCTATTCTTTAATATTTTCTTCAGGGGAACTTCGTTCCAACCGGGGATATTAGGAAAAAAATGAACAATACCTCTTTTGGCATCAACAGGGCCGGGCAGGCCCAACCCCACACCGATAATTTCTTTGCTGCCTAATCTATTTCTTTTAATAACCGATTCTATCGAATTTATAATTATTTTAATGAGGCCAGCTTTCGTTTTAAATGACCGCGTACTTAATACTTGCATATCTTTAACTTTAAGCGCGTAGTCGAATAAAGCCAATTTTAAATTAGTTCCGCCTAAATCAATACCGATTGCATATTTCATATAGCCTCTTATTCTATATTAAAACCCCCGTAATTGCAAAATAAATTTTATGAGTACATAACCCCACACCCAGAAAACCATAAATTTCTTTTCTTGCTCGCTGGGTGTGTGGGTTATAAGTTAGCCTGTTATTATCAAAATTAGTGCTGGATAAACCTAGTAAACGCATATCATGTTTCCTCCGGCATGCTTTGCTTTATATAACGCCTCATCCGCATTATCGATAAGTTGCACAATTTGCTTTCCGTCTTCGGGATACTCGGCTAAGCCGATACTTATGGTAAGACCTAATTCTTCGTCATATGCCTTAATTTTTTTCTCTTCTACGCTTTTGAGGATACGCGAAGAAGCATTAATAGCGCCTTCCTTGGCCGTCTCCGATAATATTACAGAAAATTCTTCCCCGCCGTACCTGCCGATAATATCAATCTGCCGCGTATTATCCTTGATCGCCCCTGCTATTTCTTTTAACGCCACATCGCCGACTAAGTGGCCATAGCGGTCATTGCAATCTTTAAAGTGATCGATATCAATCATTAAAAAAGAAAAACGGAATTTAAGTTTTTCCGCACGTTTTATTTCTTCTTTGAACCTTTCTAAGAAATAACGGCGCGTAAGAAGCCCGGTTAGTGTATCGTGAATAGCTAAATCCTGAATCCTGCGGTAAAATGCAGCCCGCTTAAATCCGAGAAGAAATTGCTGAGCAAGGATATAAAACTTTTCCTCTTCTTCTTTGGCCACTCCCTCTGCTACCAAAAAATAGGTTGGTTTTATACCTATATCTAGCGGAAAAACCAGATTATCTTTATATAGCTGGTAATCTAAATCCTGTTTTATAAACCGGATTTCTTTAAATTTAATGTAATCATTTAATTTTTCATTAAAAATATCAAAAACCGCATCCTCTTCAAGAGAATTACAGACCTCCTTAGTTATTTCGTATAACTCAACTACCGATTCCGCCTTCTCCGATAAAGCCTTATTTTCTGACTTTTGGTTACTGTCTTTCCTTAATAAATTAGCGTGGTCTTCTTCCAATTGTTTAAGTTTTAATTTCGGCAAAGAAAGAAAATTCTGCAATATTCGATTAACCCAGAGATAGAGTAAAATAAGTAAAGTAAGTAAAATAAGTAAAATTAGATAGCGCATACCTTATTTCTTCCGGTGTTCTTTGCCTGATAAAGGGCAAGGTCAGCTTTACGCAAAAGCTCTTCTTCGGTTAATGCATCATCGGGATAATACGCCAACCCCATAGATACTGTTATTTTAGTTTCCTCTCTGCGCAGAATAATTTTTTTATCATGAATTGACTTACGAAACCGCTCTGCCAATAATAAAGCATCTTTTTTCTTTATATCAGGGAGGGCAACAGAAAATTCTTCGCCGCCGAAACGGCATAACAGTGCATTACCTGCTTTAAAAAAATCGATAATCGCCATGGCTATTGCCTTTAAAACTATATCTCCTGCGGTATGGCCGAATTTATCGTTGTAATCCTTAAAATGATCTATATCGATCATTAACAGAGAAATCCCTTTTTTGTCTCTTCTGCTCCGATTAAACTCCTCCTTTAACCGTTCCAAGAAATAACCTTTTCTATAA
>Ga0315282_10017762_pt1 | contig 10242 bp, 8 predicted proteins | sample YL17G07_20_MG_FD_203693 | JGI IMG/M metagenome (GOLD analysis project Ga0315282, IMG submission 203693) | Sediment microbial communities from Yellowstone Lake, YNP, Wyoming, USA - YL17G07_20 | ecosystem: Environmental > Aquatic > Freshwater > Lake > Sediment | place: USA: Wyoming | collected... | reverse complement strand
GTGCCACTGCGGGCTTGCCCCGCAGTGTCGCCCTGTGCCACTGCGGGCTTGCCCCGCAGTGCCGCCGCCAGGTGCTCCTGCCACGTGATCTGCTGCGGACACGGCAGGCCGCCTTTGCTTAGAATGATCTCAAAGCGCGCCGCCAGCGCGCGCAGCGCTTCGTCCGGCCCGGAATACGCCGCCGCCAGGGCCACGGCCTGCCGCCGCGCTACTCCGCGCAGCTTGCGCCACAGGCCCACCAGCAAGGCAATGACTGCGCCGCCCGCCAGAGGCCAGCCGATGATCTCAGCCCAGCTCAGTTCGGCCAGCCACGCCGTGAGCTCCTCCCACGTGTCCTGCAGCCAGTCCCACGCGCGACCCAGGAACGACGGCGGCGGCAGAGCGAGCGGCAGGCCGGCAGGCGGCGTGGCCTCCACCGTCACCCAGCCCACGCCGTCCACCCAGCTTTCGGCCCAGGCGTGCGCGTCCCGGCTGCGCACGAGCATCTTGCCGGGGCCCGCGAACTCGTGCGCGTAGTAGCCCGTGACGTAGCGCGTCGGCACGGCCAGGCAGCGCAGCAGCATCACCGCCGACGACGCGAAGAACTCACAGTGCCCAGCCTTCTTCTGCAGCAGAAAATCGGCCACCGGGTCGCCGCGGCCGGGATCAATGCTCAGGCTGTACTCATGGTTGGCGGCGAGATACGCGACCACCGCGCGGATACGCTCCGGCGGGCCGGCTGCATTCGCGCCAATCTGCCGCGCCAGCTCCTGCACCTTGGGGTCGTCGGGCACTGTAAGGCACCGCGCCCGTTCCTGCAGCGATGGCGCCACGCACAGCGGCCCCTGGTGCGCGGCGTCCGCGCTCAACCCCACCCCGTAATGGTACGGCGACGGCACAAGCAGCCGGGGGTAGATCATCCCGCCATGCCGCCAGTCCACGAAGAGTTCGGCGCCGTCTTCCGTGGCGGCCCCCTCGCAGTTCAAGGGCGCGAACAGGTAGCGGCACTCGTCCACCAGGCGCGTGATGCGCAGCGGGCGCTCCGCCCTGTCGGGGTCGAAACGCGGGAACGGCGCCGGCCGCGGCGGCGGCTGGTCCGGCGGATGGTTCCACCCCCCGCGCGAATAGTTCTCAAAGGACATTGCGCGCAGGTGCGTCTCGGCGCACCGCCCTTCCAGCCGCAGGACGCGCGTAACCGAACCGCTCGCGAGCATCGTCGGACCGAGCTGCGGCGTTTCCGAGAGGCCGATCACCTCGCTGGGGTGCTTGCGCCGCAGCAGATCCATGGCGAGGCCCGCCAGCTCGTTGCGGTACCCGAACATCCCCGCCCAGATCGCTCCGCCGAACAGCACGGCAGCGAACAGCGCGCTCAGACCGAGCGCGCCGCTCCTGCGGACGCGCGCAAAACTCAAGCCCAGAAATCCGAAGTACGCGGGCGCGAAACAGCGGGTGAAGCGCGCGTCGGCCGTGCTCGACGCGCAACTGAACACCAGCAACGAGAGGAATACGATGCCCATGCCGTGCGCTCCGCCGGCGGGCCGCCGCCGCCAGAACTGCACCGCGACTTCGGCCGCGCACAATTGGCCGACCGCGTGGACGTAGTAGGGATCGAAAATCCACATGCCGGGAAGGTGCTTTGAAGTCCCTTGGGCCGCTATTGCCAGCAGGACCAAGCCGTAGAGCGGCACGCGCGCGGCCCAGGACTGCCAGCCGCCGGACTTCAGCCGCGCGTCGAAGACGTAGCTGGCCAGCGCCAGCAGTCCCAAGAGCGGCGGGCAGACCAGCCCGCCGCCTGTGATGGACATGGCTGCGAACGACACCAGCACGGCCGCGCCCAGCGACCACGGCGCGCGGAACGCGCTGTCACTTCGAGCGGCGGTTGTGGCTGGCGTGGGCATGGCCGCTAGAGCTCCTCGACGCCGGCGTCGAATGCACCCTTGCCGATCACGGGAATGGCGCCCGCCAGGTCGCTGTCGCCCGCGGGGTCAAGCGTGCAAGGCGCATCCCGCACGACGATCACTTTCAGGCCCGCGCCGTGTTCGCGCAGCCTGCGGATGAATGCCCGGCGCGCGGCGTTCCAATCAAGGAAGACGCAGACGATGGAGGTGATCTGCGCCAGGTTCTCCATGAGTTCCGGCTCGATCGTCGCGAACGGCTCCTCCGTCGTGGAATTGACGCATGCCAGGATGTCGAGTATCTGGTCCAGGTATGCCAGGCTGCGGCCGGCGGTCAGGTGGTACAGGTTCGGCCCGGCCGCGAAGATGTCCACCAGGTACTCCTGCCGCGCCATGTAGTCGCTCACCGCCGCGCACACCGATACCGCGCGCTCGAAGGAATCGCGTTCGGCGTTCTTCGCGCCGCTTAAGCGCGAACGCATGTCGGGACGCGGCACGTGCGTGTCCAGGATCACGGCGGTGCGCAGGAAGTACTCCTCGCGGTACTCGCGCACGATGGGCCTGTCCAGCCGCGCCGTCGCGCGCCAGTCGAGGTCGCGGACGTTGTCGCCTTCGTGGTACTCGCGGTTCCCCACGTACTCGAACGAATCGCCCACGTTCGACGCCAGCGCCACGCCCCCCGGCTGCAAGCGCCGCCCCGTGGGGATGCGCAGCCGCGCCAGCGGGTGGAACTGCGGGTAGACGACCAGGGGCTTCTCGTGCGTGACAACCTGGTGCGCGCGCAGCAGGCCCAGCGGCAGGGACGTCTCCACCCGGAACCCGTGCAGGCAGTACACCCCGCGCCGCCGGCACGCCAGTCCCAACTCCACGCGCGCCTTCTCGTGGCCCGTCAGCCGCGGCAGTTCCACGCCGTTCTCCGGCTCGGCGTCAATCTCCGCGGGCAGGCGGTGCGGCAGGACGTTCAACCCCGCGCCGGCCAGCCCGCCCCGGTTCTCCACCTCGATCTCCACCGGCAGCACCTCGCCCGCGCACACTCGGTCCGCGTGGCGCGCGCGGAACAGCACGCGCGGCCGGCACAGCAGCAGGCCCGCCAGCGCCACGGCCCACAGCCCGGCCGCATAGGCAAACAGGACGTAGGTCTGCAGCGTCAACGACGTGCTGCCGTAACTGGTGATGATCAGCGTCGGCCATAGGAACCAGCGCCCCGCCGGCGTGAGCCGCTGGGTGTAGAAGGTCCACAGCCAGCGGAGCACCGCGCTGCGGAACATGGATTCGGCGTAGACTTCTTTCGTGCCGGAGAACGAGAGCTGGTTTGAGGGCATGGCGCTGCTATCCACCTCACGCACCTTCAGAGCGGTTGCTCGCTTCCGCAAAGTCAGGCTGGGAAGCCTGACCCACTCGTATGTACGTCCATCACTGCGGTTGCGTTCGTCCGCGCTCAGGCCTTCCGGCCAAACGCGCGTGCCAGCCGAGAAAGCTTGCCCACGAACGCCTGCTTCAGTTCCTCGTACTCGAGCGACATCATGCTGGACGACGCGTTGCTGTACACCAGCACGCCCGCCGCCACCGGGACCAGCGCGCGCTGCACCACCGGCCACAGGGTGCCCTCCGGCGGCAGACTGTCGCGCGCGGCCCAGACCAGGAAACCCATCACGGTGGCCGCCACCGCCGTGGCGTAGAAGCAGTAGACGAACTTCAGGTCGTCCGGCCAGTGCTCGTATTTGACGCCGTAGTTGGCCAGCGAGCCGTCCTCCTCGTGCGGCTTGTCCTGCAGCCGCCGGATGAAATACTGCCGCCCGATCAGGACGAACGGCCCGACGCTGCCGAAGATGGCGGCGAAGAACGCCCAGAAGCTCTCCATGTCGGGCCGGCTCAGGAAGGACCGGTACGCGACGTACCCAATCAGTGCCGACGCGGCGCCCAGTCCCGCGAACCACGACAGGCCCGAGGTGACGCGGCCCGTGGACTCGCCTTCGTCCCCCAGTCTCCGCTGCAAGGCCCGCACCAGCATCCCCGTCTGCCACGCGTTGCTGATGATGCCGGCTTCCTTCAGGCTCCCCAGCGCGATCACGAAGCTCAAGCCTCCGCGCAGGAACTCCTGGTCGGACGCGAGACCGTCGCGGTACGGGATCAGCACGCGCGCCAGGTGTGCCAGACCGACGACGAACAGCAGGTTGAGCGCCAGGTTGATCGCGACCGATTTGGCCGACGTCAAGGTCGGCGTCCGCATGTCCTTCATGGCGTACAGCGCGCGCGCCAGCATCGCGTTGACGCTGTAGAACACCAGGCCCAGACTGCTGTACATCACCACGCCCGCGGTGCGCCGCACCGGCTCGGCGTCGTGTTCCAGGAAGCGGCCGGTGCCGTACAGCAGCCTGACGATCTCCTCGGACAGCAGCATGATCCCGATGGTGCACGGCACCGCCCAGTAGACGCTCAGCCGCACCACCTGCCGCAGCGCCCGGATGAAGCCGTCCTTTTTGCCTTCCGCCCACAAGCGCGACAGTTCCGGCAGGGCCGCGGTCCCCAGCGCCAGGATGAAGACGGACCAGGCAAGCTGGTAGACGCTGGTGCCCATGTTCAGGTACGTCACCGGACCGGCTTCGGGAATGAAGACTTGGGCGATGACGTTGTCGAGCATCACGTTGATCTGGAAGATCGCGACCAGGCCCACCACCGGCGCAAAATTGCCCACCACTTCGCGGTAGCCCGGGTCCTGCGCATCCATGGTCGGCGTGAAACGGAAGCCGCGCGCCACGGCAGGCGGCACCTGGATCAGCAGTTGCAGCGCGCCGCCGGCCAGCACCGCGTACGCCACCAGCCAGATCTGTTCCTCCGGCGCGCTGCTGGCACCGGGTCCGTAGCGCACCCAGAAGCAGGCCGCAATCATCAGCACGTTCAGAAGCACGGGCGCGAACGCGGGCACGCCGAAGTGCTTCAGCGAGTTCAGGATGCCCATCAGCACGGCCGCGACATTGATGAAGATCAGGTACGGCAGCAGCCACTGGAAGAGCTTCAGCTCCAGCTCGAATCGCGGCTCGATGAACGTCACGTGCGGCAGCACGGCGCGCGCGATGCCCGCCAGGACCATCACGCCCACGCAGCCTGCCGTCAGCCAGTACGCCAGGCGGCACAGCAGCACCGACGCCGTGCGGTTCGCGGCGTCCTTCTGGCCCTTGGCCAGCATCCCCGAGAACACCGGCACGAACACGCTGCTCAGCAGCCCCTCGCCGAAGAGCCGCCGCGTCAGGTTCGGGAAGACGAAGGCGAAGTTGAACGCGTCCGCCACGCCGCTGGCGCCGAAGATCGCGGCCATCAGGCGGAAACGGTACAGCCCCAGCAGGCGGCTGGCGATGGTCCAGAAACCGACGGTCCAGGCGTGGTCAACGATGCTGCCCTCGTCGCCATCTCCCCCTTTGTCCGAAGCGGGGCCAGGGGGAGTGGGAGGCGGGACCGTAGCACGGGCGTCCTCGCCCGTGGGCGCTTTGCTGTCGCTGGCCGGTTTAGCTTTCTTCTTCGGCATGCGGGAGTTTTAGGGGAAAGCGTCACTTTGTAAAGCGAGCGTCTTGACACGGCTTGCCTGCTGCCGCTATACCACTCCCCCGGCGGGAATGGGATCCCCCCACGGGAAGGAGGTACTATGCGGCCAGGACTTGCGCATGCAGTCGTACTGGCGGCGCCGCTGCTCTTACTGGGGCAGGCGGTCGCCGGGGAAGCCGGGCTTGCCCTTGGCACTCATGCTCCACCGCTCAACGGCGGCGCCTGGGTGACGGAAGACGGCAAGCAGCCGGACATGAAGAACAAGGTGTTGCTCGTTGAATTCTGGTTTGCGGGGTGAGGGGGCTGCACTGCTGCGATCCCCACCCTCAAGGCGCTGCAGACGAAGTACAGCGCTCAAGGGTTGCTGATCGTGGGGCCTGCGCTGGATGCGGAGGCTCAAGTTCGGGCGTACAAGGCGAAGAACAAGATTGACTTCCCGCTGCTGTCGGATGCAGACCCGGCGTCCAAGGCGTACCTGGTCCCCGGCTACCCGATGATGTACGTCGTCGGGAAGGATCGCAAGATCGTCTGGCGCGGGCATTCCAAGGACGACAAGCTCGAGCCGGCCATCGAGGCGGCGCTCAAAGCGGAAGGCGGCGACGAGGGCAAGGCCAAGGAAGGCGCGGCGAAGGACGCGGCGAAAGACGCGCCGGCCCCGGCACTGCCTGTCTACAAGCTGAAGGACGGCACCGAGATCAAGGCCAAGACCGTCATGGATGCCGGCGACGAGTACGTCATCAAGGATGACAAGGGCAAGTTCACCACGGTGAAGAAGGACGACGTGGTGGAGATCAAGAAATAACGATGAATGATGAATGATGAATGATGAACAATGGCAGGGCGCCGTCGTTCATCATTCATCGTTCGTTATCCATCGTTGATTATCCCGTGCAGGGACAAACCGGAAATGGTATGATGCTGGTGTAAGGTTGCTTGCAGAGCGGTATTCCGGGAGGTATGGCGCCATGGGAGACAACGAAGCGATGGGCCGAATAACGCAGGAGGTCGTCCTGACGAACGTTTCCGACGGAGCCTTGGTGGAGGCGGGCCACCTCGCGCCAGAGAAGGTCCGTAAGGCCACGCTGACGGTCCTCGTGGACACCGGCGCGACCACGCTCGTCCTGCCCGAAGACGTGATCCAGCGCCTCGGCATCCCGGTGGTACGTACGGTCAAGACGCGGCTCGGCAACGGCGAGGTCATCTCCCGCATACTGCATGGTCCCGTCCGGCTGCTGGTGCTTGGGCGCGTTGTCAACGTGGACGTCCTCAGTGCGCCGACCGGTGTGCCCGCGCTGCTGGGGCAGATTCCCCTGGAGGGCCTCGATTTCGTGATTGACCCGCGGAATCAGCGCCTGATCCCGAATCCGGAATCGCCCGACCCGACGATGGCCTTAGTGGACCTGCTGTAAGCGCGCGCTGTTGCCGCGGCACGCCGTCAGTCGTGCCCCGCCTCGGGGATAAACGACTGCCCGGGCTTGAGGCGCAGCGCAACCTCGACCAGCAGTTCCGACGCGTTCTCCACGTCGTGCAGGCTCACCACCTCAATCGGCGAATGCATGTAGCGATTCGGTATGGACACCAGCGCCGTCGCGACGCCGCGCCGCGACACCTGCATCGCATTGGCGTCGGTCCCCGTCGCGCCGCCGTCGCCGGAAAGCTGGTACGGGATGTCGTGCTTGTCCGCGACCGACTCCATAAGATCGGCAAGCACGGGGTTGATGTTGGCGCCGCGATGCAGGATGGGCCCCTCGCCCAGCTTGAACTCGCCCACCTGCTTCTTGTTCTCCGGCGGGTAGTCCGTGGCAAAGCCGACGTCCACGGCAATCCCCACGTGCGGCTCGATGGTGTACGCTGACGTGATGGCGCCGCGCAGGCCGATCTCTTCCTGCACGGAACAGACGGCGAAGACCGCGCAGCCGAGGCGGCGGGCCTTCCGCTTCCCGGTCAGCGCGCGCAGCTTGCGCAGCGTTTCGACGACCACGAACGCGCCGATGCGGTCGTCCATGGCGCGGGCCACGAGCAGGTTGTTGGCCATGCGGTCCACGCCGTCCACCATGGTGATCGGGTCGCCGATGCGCACGCGCTTCAGCGCGTCCTTCTTGTCCTTGGCGCCGATGTCCACGAAGAGGTCTTCGAGCTTCGCGCCCTTGGTGCGGTCCTCGGGCGGCGTGGTGTGGACGGGCCGCCGCCCGATCACGCCCAGGACGGGACCCTTCTTCGTGTGGACGTGCACGCGCTGGCCCCAGTGCTGCAGCGGATCGGGGCCGCCGATGCGCGTCACCCAGATGAAGCCCTGGTCGTCCACGTAGCGGACCATCAGGCCGACCTCGTCAATGTGGCCGGCCAGCATCAGCCGCAGCCCGCCCTTGGGGTTCAAGACGAACCACTGGTTGCCGTGCACGTCGCGGCGCACCTCGTCGGCGTATTGGGCCACGCGTTCGCGGACCACCGCCTGCACGCGCGCCTCAAACCCGGAAGGCGAGGGCGTGGTGAGCATGGCTTCGAGCAGTTCGAGTGATTCCTTGGTGGGCAAAGGCATCGTTGTCGTCTCCTCGTCGTATCCCCGGAAGGACCAGAACGTAAGACGTGAAACGTGAAACGTAAAGCGGAAAAAAGCGCGCATGTGGTACAGTCAGGAGCCAGGTTGCGGCAGGCGTGGGACCGTGGTACAGTCTCACGTTACTGCAGGACGACCACTGGGAGGAAAGGGCAATGGCAATGTTCCTGAAGAGCGTGGCGGCTGTGGCGTGCTTGTTCGTGGTGACGGGACTCTCTATCCGGGCTGCGGAGGGTGAGGCCAAGGGTCACATTGCGGCGTCGGATGATGACAAGAAGATCGTGGAAAAGCAGAACGCGGCGTATGCGCTCAAGACCTGCCCCGTTACCGGCGAGGAACTCGGCGCGGGCAGCACGGTCAACTACATCTACAAAGACCGCCTCGTAAAGCTCTGCTGCAAGGGCTGCATCAAGAAGTTCGAAGCCAAGGCCGACGACTATCTTGCTGCGCTGGACAAGGCTGCCAAGGCCGCGGCGGAGAAAGCCCCTGCCAAGGCAGAGGCTCCCGCGAAAGCCAAGGCCGAGGATGCCGCCAAGGGCGTTCCCGGAGCAGCCGGGCAGATCGAGGATTCGGGCGGCTGCGGCAGTTGCGGCGGTTGCTGCAAGTAGAGCTGAAGGCCGCAATATCTGAGGCGTCACTTTCACGGCAGGGCGGCGAGGGAGGCAGGTGGGGTATGAGCAGACTGATACTCGTATCGCTGACGTGCCTCGCTGTCCTGGCGAATCTCTTCGTTCCACACCGAATCGTCTCGCACAACGCCTGCTGCTATGGCCCGGACGGGCGCCTGCTTGCCGACAAGGACATGCCGTGCAAGGAGGAATCTAACGGCCCGGCCATCTCCGGCCCGGATTGCTGCGCACCGCGCGACTGCGAACTGCGGCCCGCGCCGGCGTCAGACACGCTTGTCCCCGATGTTGTTGTGCCGTCTCACCCCAATCAACATGTTGACCTGCCGCACGCGCAGGCGCTTGCTGGGGCCGTAGCGGTTGTCGCGCTGGCACGGCCCGGTCCTTGGGGGACTGGACCACCCCACCTTGGCGGCCTGCTCGCGCTCCACTCGCGCCTCAATCTGTAACCTCCCGGCCTGCTATCTGGCCCTTGCCAGCGCGGTGAGGGCGTGTGATCTCGTCTTAAGTTCATTGATTGGATCGAACCGTCTGTCATGGTAGTTATACGGCCTCGAAAGCGGGGGACTGGGCATGCCACATTCCTGCATCGGCAAAGACGATGGACTGATCGGATTGAAGCGGCCGACGGCTCGGCTGCCCGTGGCCAGTGCCGCGCTTATGGTCCTGGCGGGCGTCGCATCGCAAACGTTCGCGCTCGATGAGCCGGAGAAGAGTGCCGCGCCCGGCCACACTTCGACGCCGCTCTTCATCTCCGCGGAAGAGGCCGTCGAGAGCGCGGGGGCGGACACTGCTGCCGAGCAACCAGCGCCGAAAGCCACGAAGGCACAGGACACGAAGCCTGCGACAGAGACGTTGCCATCGGCAAAACAAGGGGACGACAAGACCACGCTTGAGGCAGTGCTGCGGCTGACGGCCGGAAGCCCCATGGTGGAGGCGGCGAAGCATCGCTGGCTGGCCGCAACGCACAAACGGCCCCAGATGGTGGCGCTGCCCGATCCGCGCGCGGAGGTAACCTACTACCCCGTGGCGGACCGGGACAAATACATGCTCGGCTTGTCGCAGGAGATTCCCTATCCCGGCAAGCTCATCATCGCCGGCCGCATCGCCGACAAGGAAGCCGAAGCCGCGCGGCTGCGGTACGAGGCCGCCCTGCGCGATGCGCTCTCCGACGCCAAGGAAGCCTATTTCGAGCTCTACTACATTGACCGCGCGCGGAAAGTCACCTCCGAGATCAAGAGGCTGTACGACCGCTACGCCGCGTTGGCTGCCGGCGGCACTCAGGTCGCCCAGCCCAAGCTTCCCGAGCTTTTCCGCGCCGAAAGCCAGCGCGCGCAACTGGGGTACGACCTGGTCTTGCTGGAACAGATGCGCGCCGCGGAAGCCGAACGGCTGCGTGCCGTGCTGGGCCTGCCTGCGCGCGCGCAGCTTGGTCCGACGGAAGACGTGGCCGAACCGCTTCAGCTTGGCGAGACCATCGAACGCCTGCAGGAGATCGCACTGCAACACAACCAGGAGCTGGCCGCCGCGGGCGTCGAGGTTCAGCGCGCACAGTATGACGTGAAGCTGGCGCGCCGCGCCCCCATCCCCGACCTGATGATTGGCGCCAACTACACGCGCATGGTTGAACGCGAGATGATGGACC
>Ga0315282_10017761_pt1 | contig 10242 bp, 14 predicted proteins | sample YL17G07_20_MG_FD_203693 | JGI IMG/M metagenome (GOLD analysis project Ga0315282, IMG submission 203693) | Sediment microbial communities from Yellowstone Lake, YNP, Wyoming, USA - YL17G07_20 | ecosystem: Environmental > Aquatic > Freshwater > Lake > Sediment | place: USA: Wyoming | collected... | reverse complement strand
AAGTTTAACCAACTCCTGTATCTTTTTGACCGTTCCATGAATTTTAACCGCTCTCATGGCACCTCCTATTTAGGGGATGATGCCATTATCTCATATGTAGCTTTATTTATGCAAGTTTATATAGTAAATATGAAAGTTGAAATTTATGATCCGGCAATGTGCTGCTCAACAGGTCTCTGCGGGCCGGTTCTCGACCCGGTTTTGGTGAAAATGAATGATGCTCTGCTGGCTTTGAAAAAACAAGGGGTTGAGGTCGAAAGGTTTAATCTCGCACAACAGCCAAAAGCATTTCTGACAAACAAAATCGTAGCTGACCTGCTTCATAAAAAGGGCAAGGAGATTCTGCCCATAACGCTTGTGAATGGAGAGGTATTACTGACAGCAGAATATCCGTCCTATGAAAAACTTTGTAAAGCACTCGGCATTGAACCTTTAAAACAAAATAGACCTATAAGCATAATGACTGCATAGGAGGCGGCTATGGTGACGTTCACAGATAAAGCGATAGAGAAGTTCCGGGAATTCCTTAATGGAGAAAAAACACACGGCATAAGAATATTTGCAGCGGGCGGCGGTTGCTGAGGGCCTTCCTTGGCTATGGACGTAGCCGAAGGTCCCGAAAAAGGCGATGCAACGATCAAGAAAGCCGGGATTAAAGTCTTTCTTGAGAAGGAGGCCGGTACTATGCTTGCAAATGCGACCCTGGACTACTCAGATGTACAAGGTTTTGTTGTTACCGGAATGCCGCAGAGTTCGTGTTGCAGTTAGGAGCGATCATGACAAGATATCTGTTTTTTTCAGGCAAGGGCGGTGTTGGAAAGACGACAATGGCATCCGCCACTGCCATTCATTACGCTACGGAAGGCAAAAAAACATTGATTGTAACCACTGATCCTGCGTCCAATCTCGCTGATGTCTTCGAGCAGGCAATCGGACATAAGATTACACCTATCAATGGGATCAAAAATCTTTCTGCGATGGAAATAGACCCTGACGAAGCTACAAAAGAATATAAGGAAAAAATAATCGGACCATTCAGGGAGATAATGCCCGATGATGTTCTCGCATCGATTAATGAGCAATTGAGCGGTCCGTGCACAACGGAAATGGCGTCCTTTGACAGGTTTATAGACTTTATGGAGATAATTGAATACGACGTGATCGTCTTTGACACTGCCCCGACAGGCCATACCATAAGACTTCTTGAACTGCCTGTTGACTGGTCGAAGCATATCGAGGAATCGGCCAAAGGAAGCGGACAGACGTGTCTTGGCCCGGTTCAAACAATACAGGATTCAAAAGACAAGTACGACAGGGCAACCAATCTGCTAAAAGACCCTGAGCGAACCTCTTTCATATTTGTCATGATGCCTGAGGCACTTTCCCTTTATGAGACGCTCAGGGCGTCAAAAGAACTTGAGACCATAGGAATAAAGTCAGGAGAACTCATCATAAACGGCATCATACCGGAAGAAGCAAGCGATATCGGCTTTTTCAAGAAGAAATATGAAGCACAACAAAAGGTAATCACGCTGACAGAAAAGGCCATAAAAAAGCCAAAGCGATACATGTTTCTGAGAGATAATGAAGTAAAAGGGATAGATGCACTTATGGACGTCGGAAGGGAATTGTTTAATGGAAAACTTCCTTCTCTCCAATTACCATCCGGAGACATAACTTCTTCAGGTGAATTCTCCGTCGAAAAGCCTGATATTGATAACCTCTGGCTGCCACGAAATGAAACAAAGGCGATATTCTTTACGGGTAAAGGCGGGGTAGGAAAAACCACCATATCCTGCATCGCAGCCCTTTATATATCAGAAAAGGGATACAAAACACTCCTTGTGACAACTGATCCTGCTGCACACATCGGAGAAGTGCTTGATGTAAAGGTGGGAAGCGAACCCGTAAAGATCACAGAAAATCTGTATGCCGTTATGGTGGACCAGGAGGAGGCATTCAGACAGTACAAAGAGAGGGTATTGAATGAGGCGAAAGGCAAATATTCCGAGGAAATGATAATGGCAATGGAGGAGGAACTAAATTCCCCCTGCACAGAGGAGATGGCGGCATTCGATAGGTTTATACATTTCATTGAAGGCAGTGAGTATAATGCGGTCGTTTTTGATACGGCTCCGACAGGACATACCCTGAGGCTACTTGACCTTCCTTTTGATTATGCGAAACAGGTGGAGATGATGGTAGGTTGTGCTGAATCTTCCGACATAAAAGAGACAACAGAAAATCGTTTCAGAACCATTATCAATACACTCAGAGATAAGAAACATACCGTGTTCAGCATCGTACTTTATCCTGAATCGACCCCGATCCTTGAATCTCACAGGGCAATGCTTGATCTAAAAGAAGCGGGCATAGAGACACAGATCATAGTCACAAATATGGTATTGCCGGAAGAAGTATGCGAGAATGACTTTTTCAGAAACAGACGGAAGATGCAGATGCGGTACCTGAAGGAAATCATGAACAGGTTTAACCTTCCCATGCTTCAGTTTCCGATGCTGCAGGAAGAGATAAAGGGGCTTGGGCAATTAAAGTATGCACTGATGAACTTTAAGTGAGGGTTGGGAGGGATATAGATAATGAAGGATATCGTTGAAAAGATAAACAGTCTTATGGGTTCTATTGGCAGAGAAGTCAAACTCATGGAAGTATGCGGGACACACACCATGGCAATATTCAGACACGGTATAAGGGATATTATTCCGAAAAATATCACTCTATTGAGCGGTCCCGGTTGCCCTGTGTGCGTCACAGCAATAAAGGATGTTGATGTTGCAATAGCGATTTCTAAGCTTGAGAATTATCTCCTGACAACCTTCGGTGATATGATGAGAGTTCCTGGAAGCAGACAGTCTTTCTATCATGCCCAGGCAGAAGGTGCTCATATAAAGATCGTATATTCTCCAATGGATGCACTCAATATTGCAAAGGAGAACAAGGATCTGAACGTAGTTTTTTTTGCAACAGGCTTCGAAACGACATCTCCGTCTATTGCCGGTACCCTTATGGAGGCAGAAAGAATGGATATCAGAAATTTCTCAATTTACTCTACGCACAAATTAGTCCCTCCTGCACTTAAGGCACTTCTTGATTCCAGGGACGTTAAAGTTGAAGGCTTTTTCCTTCCGGGACATGTTTGCGCAATAACAGGGAGCAAGCCCTATGAATTCATCGCGACCGATTACAGAATTCCCTCTGTAGTAACCGGCTTCGAGGCAACGGACATCCTTGAAGCAACCATGATGCTCCTTGAGCAGATTTCATCCAAAAAGGCTGCGGTAGAGATCCAGTATAAGAGAGTAGTAAAAGCGGAAGGCAATCAAAAGGCTATATCCCTACTAGATGAGTATTTTGAACCCTGCGATGCATACTGGAGAGGGATAGGAATAATACCCAAAAGCGGTCTGACATTGAGAGAAAAATACAAACGATGGGATGTAAGCAGTGTTTACCAGATTGATGTCTCTGATTCTCAAGAGCCAAAAGCCTGCCAGTGCGGCGCTATCCTCAGGGGAATAAAGATACCGACAGACTGCCCTCTTTTTGGGAGAACATGTACACCTGAACATCCTGTGGGCGCCTGCATGGTCAGTACCGAGGGAAGCTGCGCCGCATATTACAAATATTCAGGTGTATTTCATAGATAAGGTTCTCCATGGTTATGTCAGTGGTGGAAAAGTTTATCGATTGATACTCGCGTCACATGTAAAACAAGAGATAGCGGGATAAAGGGAATGCACTCTGAGCATGATTGAAGCTATTCAAAGATTGTTGCAAAATGATGCCCGTCTCGAGAAGTTATTTGGGGAAGTTCAGGAGTACGCACAGCTTTATCTCCTCGCAAAACAGAGGCAGAAAGGGTGTGACGGGATGGGAGAGGTGGCAACTCTGAAGGATGAGTTTGTGTTTATTTTGGAAGGAATGATTAAGTACTGTCAGGAGAAAGGATATCTTTCTGGCGATATCACGTATGAGATTGATTCTATCGCCCTTGAAATTAAAGGGATAAAAAACGATTGATACATTAGCGTTCATGAAAGGAGACTTGAGATGAACGATTTAACAAAGCCTTGGAGAGGGATACCGAGGGAGTTGATACAATGGAACCCTCAGATTGAAGAGGAGATTTGTATTGGTTGCGGCATGTGTGTGACAGGATGCGGGAGGATGGTTTTAAAATTTGATTTCAAAAAGAAGATGCCTGTAGTTGCTAACCCTCTGAATTGCATGGTGGCCTGTGTTACCTGCGCAAATGCATGCCCCTCACATGCAATTAGTTTTCCGCCTCTAAGTTATGTGCACAAATTGATCAAGGAAAATGACCTCCTCAAGAAATTTCAGGAAGAGTTGAATAACAACAAAGAGAAATACGAAAAGAAATAGGAGGATCTTATGGAAGACAAACAGGTACTTCTTGACGCACTTAAGTTTCATGGTCATATGTGTTGGGCTAGCGTGTCTGGCGTGCGCATAGGGCTGGCAGCGTTACGGGTGCTGGGAGTGAAACGATCCGGTGGTACACAGCTTTACGGCATCGTGGAAATAGGAGAAGACCACGGCGGGACCTGCTTTGGCGACGGTGTGCAATATGTTACCGGCTGCACCTTTGGCAAGGGTAATATCCGCAAGCAACCCTACGGCAAGCTCGCCCTCACCCTGATTGACAAAGCCACCAACCGCTCCATACGCGTGAGCTATAAGCCTACGCTGCAAAAGCAGATTGCTAAATCCGCTTTTATGCAGAAGCGTGGCCTGGGTATCATGCCCGACGAAATACCAATCGAAGAGCAGATGGAACTGGTGAATCTGGTCTGGGATGCGCCGGAAGCCGACGTGCTAACCGTCGGCGAGGTAGTCACGTATAAGGGGGAATGGTTCCCTGAAGTGATGGGGTTTACGCCCTGCGATGCCTGCGGCGAGTTGACGGCCCACGCATACCTGCGCGTGGTGGGCAACAAACATGTCTGCATCCCGTGCTCGGGCTACGACAGATAGAGGGGACTTTATCTTCTTGTGGTTAGCGTACAATCGACACAAAGACTGGCAGGAGATGATATGGTAACGCTTATTTTGGCAACGGTGTTTGTCTTTGTTTTCACCACAATCCTTACCATTGCGGGCGTGGGTGCAGCGTTCATACTGATACCTGTATTCCTGACTTTGGGGATTCCGCTGCTGACCGCCATGTCAACTGCCCTTCTTCTCAACGCAGTTGCGATGGTTTTTGCCTCGATAAGTTATGCAAAGGAAAAACTGATCGTCTTTAAGACAGCATTACCGATCTTGATTGTTGCAACAATCCTCTCTCCTCTGGGCGCAAGGACAGCCGAGCATCTGCCAAAGACTGTGCTGTTATGGATGTTCGTCGGATTTTTGATATTTGCAGGTTCGATGATGTTGTTTTATAAGGCGAAAGAACGTGAAGTTGAAACAGATACAAAAAAGCTTGTCGGCTATGGGCTCGGCGTGGGTTCACTTGCAGGTTATCTTGGCGGACTTTTGGGCGTGGGTGGAGGAAATTTCATTGTACCTGTACTCGTATGGCTGGGATTTAATCCGAAAAAGGCAGCGGCAACAACAGCTTTTATCGTGATATTCTCCTCGTTTTCAGGGTTTTTAGGCCATGTTTCCCTTGGAAATATTGATATAAAACTGTTGCTCTTCTGTGCAACAGGATCAATTGCAGGCGCTCTGTTTGGTGCGTATCTGATGAAGAGGAAATTGAGCGGGAAACAGGTAAAAATTGCGATCGGTTTGATACTCTATCTCATCGCTCTAAAGATGATCTGGGATTTAATAAAATGAGACCTTTTATTGAGCTTGGAAAGTGAGGTAACTGCCCGAATGAAGAAAGGCAGACAATTGTTTCCCACAGGAATGACCGGGGTTTTGTTCAGATATTTGAAGTTGGTTCTGATTATGTTTTTTCTTTTAGTGCCGGCAATAGCATTTACAGCAGAGAAGGCAAAGACCATTGATGAACTTTCAAAGATGCATGACGTGTCTTCCTGTAAAACATGCCATGCAAAGATTTTTGAGGAGTGGTCACAGTCATATCACGCAACCTCTCTTGTTGGTTCACTCGGAACGATGTCGAGTATCGCAGGAGCAGTAAAAGACGGGTTGATGAAGGAATGGACTAAGTCCGGCGTAAAAGACATCAAGGATATAAAGGTAGAACACCTGGTAATTTGCCTGAAATGCCACTTGCCCCAGATAAAAGATGCATCGGATGAGGTTGCTCAGCAGATTGCAAAGTCAGCTATTGAGGGCGCCACGGGGAATGAGGCTGCCATAGAAATATTGAAAAAGGTCGGCATAAATTGCCTTGTATGCCATAACAGCAAGGCTATTATTCATAAGTGGGTTGACGGTGAAGTTGAGAGCGACGTTCTCTATGGTAATAAAGAAAGTTCTCATGCTGATGTAAAATTCAAGACCATTAAGAAAAGCCCTGTAATGAAAGAGTCCATCCTCTGTGGACAGTGTCATGGACTTGGGCCAAATTTCGATCTGCCAAATCCTTCTCAGTGCGCTACCCTTTATGGAAGTTATCTGCATGCCTACATTCCATCCGGCGGCTCTAAGACATGCCAGGAATGTCATATGAAAAAGGGCCACACCATGTTTTCCTACAGAGACCCTGATCAGGCAAAAAGTGCTGTGCGCGTTGAAGTTGATGCAAGAGGATATTATTTCCTTCCAGAGGCAGGATATTCTGTTCCAAACGCTGTGCTGACGGTCAGGATGACGAACAATGCAGGACATAGAATTCCTGACGGCTGACCATCCCAGAACAGAGTGGTCCTGGATGTGACCGCTAAAACAAAAGATGGCACAGTGGTATTTATGGAACAGAAGATTTACATGCCACAGTCTTCTGCTTATGGAAGGGGCGATAAAATGATTTATAGTCCGTTCAGGAAGTCGGGCATACTTGCTGATACGAGTCTCCAACCCGGACAAACAAAGGTGGAGACCTTCTATATCAAATTCCCATTCGAAGAGAAAGATGGCAAGGTCATAGAGGTAAAGGCTAAAGAAATGAATGTGGAAGTAAAGCTCTGGTATTTGCCTCACGGCGGTGACCCCCGAAAGGGTGTTACAGGAAAAGACCAGTTCTTATTCTTTGAGGAAACGAAAAGAGTTACAGTTGAATAAAGCTAATGAAATGCTAATAACGAGTATTTGAGAAAAAATTAAGCGAAGGGGAGGAAGGGCAATGAAATTATACGAGGAAATAAAAAAGATTGCCTATGAATTATGGGAACAAAGCGGCAGGATAGATGGCCGTGACATTGAAAACTGGCTTGAAGCCGAAAAAATCGTCCTTGTACGAGGTGAGATGCAGACTATGGAAGAGACAGAAAATATCCAGAAGAAACCAGCATGTATTTCTTCAAGAAGGCAGAAGAAATCCGGAGAGAAAAAATCGCGGAGGAAGACAATTTAACAAATTTTAAAAATTGTTCAATATGGAATAGATAACATATAAAAGGGGAGAGCGGCAGAAGAGAATGAAAGGTAAAGTAACAGCAGTCCATGGCCATGTGGTTGAAATAGAATTTAATGAGGGACTGCCTGCCTTGAATGAAACAATAGTCATAAAAAGACATGACGGAAGGGATGTTCTGGTTGAAGTTCATAAACATCAAAACCACGGTTCGGTAATTACCATTGCACTTGGATCCCCTGATGGTTTACAAAGAGGACTGACAGCTACAGCAACGGGAAAACCGTTCTTGTTTCCGGTTGGAAAAGAATGCCTCGGAAGAGCATTTAACATTTTCGGCGAACCGATTGATGGCAGGCCGCCAATTAAAGAATACGTACTTAAACCCATACACAGAAAACCGCCATCCCTTCAGGAGCAGGTAATTTCCTCGGGCATCATGGAAACAGGAATTAAGATTATAGACCTGTTGGCGCCTTTCCCGAGAGGCGGGAAGGTAGGGTTATTCGGAGGAGCAGGGGTTGGTAAAACAGTTATTTTAATGGAATTTATTTATAAGGTGGCAAAGATCTATTCAGGGATATCGGTATTCTGCGGCGTTGGAGAAAGGATGAGGGAGGGGCATGAACTCCTGATGGAGATGAAGAGGCAGGGAATTATTGACAACTCCATACTAGTGTTCGGCCAGATGCATGAATCTCCGGGCATAAGGTTCAGGGTTCCCCTGTCGGGTGTTGTGGTTGCTGAATTTTTGAGAGATGAAATGGGGAAAGATGTCCTTTTTATCATGGATAATATATATAGATTTGCTCAGGCAGGAAGCGAGGTATCCGTACTCCTTGGCCGGTTTCCATCGAGAGTCGGGTACCAGCCGACTCTCTCTTCGGAACTTGCAGAGGTTCAGGACAGGCTTGTGTCCACAAAAAGAGGAATGATAACATCTGTTCAGGCTATCTATGTGCCTGCCGATGATATAACAGATCCTGCCTGTGCAGGTGTTTTCCCATATCTTGACACCAGTATCGTTTTATCCAGGGATATGGCGGCGCAGGGCCTTTATCCTGCGATAGATCCTCTTTCATCTACTTCAAAGCTTGTCAGCCCCGAGGGAGTGGGCAAGAGACATTTCATTATTGCTGAAGGCGTTAAAGAGCATATATCAAGATATAGAGAACTCAAGGACATTATAGCGATTCTCGGGATTGAGGAACTTTCTCCTTCTGATCGTCTGATGGTAAAAAGGGCACTGAGACTGGAACAATTTCTTACGCAGCCCTTCTTCCTTACGGAGGAGTTCACAGGGAGAAAGGGAAGACATGTGCCGCTTCAGGAGACATTGAATGGTTGTGAGCTCATCATGACAGGCAAGATGGACGATGTCCATGAAGAGAACTTCTTTATGATTGGAGCAATAGAAGAGATAAGATGAATGAAGCGACATTTAATATCACTATCGTAACTCTTACCGGGCAGACTGAAAAACAGGTGACCTATCTCAGGCTGAAAGACGCATCCGGCTATTTCGGGATCATGAAGAATCATGCGGATTTTCTTACTATAATAGAACCATCCCTCGGATTTTACAGGGACAAGAACGAAAAAGAATTTTTCATAGCTCTGGATGGAGGAATACTTACAATAAAAAGTGGCAGGGTGACCATAAACACAAGAGAGATATTCGAAAGCGAAGACCCTGAAAAGCTTTCAAAGATAATTGATGAAACCATGGTGAAAAGGCATGAATCTGAAGCATCATTCAGAAACATCCTTTCGGGTATAGAGGATGCATTTATAAAAAAGACGATGGACTTAAAAAGAAAGTTTTCTTCATGAAGGACAGGATGTCCAGATTTTCAAAGAGCGTTGAGAAGTCGGCAAAAAAGGTTAAAGAGGCGGAAAAACAAAAGGGAAGACTATGGCATTATGCCTCTGTAATAGGCATAGCAGGATGGCTCTTTGTCATTCCTGTTGTTGCAGGCGCTTACCTTGGCAGATACCTTGACAAAAAACTTGAGGCAAACATCTCATGGACGATCACGTTTATTATTCTCGGCATAGCAATAGGCACCTATAATGTCTGGTATTTCTATTTTAGGGAGAAATAAGAGTTATGAAAACGCCTGAAATATTTCCTGTTGAGATATTTTCGATCGGGCCTGTGGTAATAAAAAATACGGTTATTGTCACATGGTTCGTTATGGCATTTATAATTGTTGCCTCTTATTTTATAACCAGAAGGCTTTCTATTAAGCCGGGCGCTCTTCAGGAGATCTTCGAGGCGATAATTGAATCAGCGGAAAAAACCATAAAGGATACCTTGCCCGTAAGCCCATGGAATGTCATCCCATTCATTACAACCCTCTGGATTTTTATCGGCGCCTCCAATTTAATTGGTCTTATACCCGGCTTCATGACTCCAACATCAGATATTAACACAACCTTCGCTTTTGCAATAATTTCATATTCAATGATGCATGTTTTTGGTTTGAAGATTATGGGCCTGAAGAATTATCTGAAGCACTATACCGAGCCGTCATGGATACTTTTACCCATTCACTTCCTTGCGGAATTGACAAGAACAATTGCCCTGGCAATAAGGCTGTTCGGCAATATGCTCAGCGGTGATATGATTGCAATCATACTTCTCGGCATAGCAGGATTTTTAGTGCCTATACCCTTTTCTCTGCTGCATATCGTAATCGGCATTATACAGGCTTATATCTTCGGCATATTAACCCTTGTCTTTATTGCCGGCGGAATAAGAGTGG